>Ga0182744_1001755_pt1 | contig 18637 bp, 10 predicted proteins | sample eDN3rd30CKraftMG_FD_128525 | JGI IMG/M metagenome (GOLD analysis project Ga0182744, IMG submission 128525) | Enriched Miracle-Growth compost microbial communities from Emeryville, California, USA - eDNA 3rd pass 30_C Kraft MG (version 2) (version 2) ...
GCCCACTCATCTTGGTAGACGGTGTAGAACGTTCTTTCAATAACATTGATCCAGAAGATATTGAAAGTTTTAGCATTCTGAAAGATGCCTCCGCTACAGCTGTTTACGGGGTGCGTGGTGCTAATGGTGTTATTCTGATACAAACAAAGAAAGGGAAGATCAGTAAACCCATTATCAATGCGCAATACGACCAGGGAGTTACACAGTTTACAAAAGTTCCTTCGTTTGCAGATGGCGTAACCTATATGCGTATTGCTAATGAGGCTTTTCAAAACAGCAATCCAAATAATGATAAGTTGCCTTATACTGAAGAACAGATTCAAAAGACTTTATCTGGAGAAGACCCTGATTTATATCCGAATGTGAATTGGTTTAAAACACTTTTCAATGAAAGCGGAGAAAATAGACGGGCACGCGTGAATGCCAGTGGTGGTGCAGAAAAAGCCCAGTATTACCTGTCTGTAGGGTACTACGATGAATCGGGTATGTATAAAACCGACGAATTGGCTAAATATAATGCACAGATAAAGTTTACACGTTATAACTTTACCTCGAACTTAAACCTGCAGGTTTCAAAAACAACCAAAATAGATTTTGGTGCTTCTGGATGGATATCGAAAAGTAATTTTCCGGGTACATCTGCAAGTAATATCTGGAGTTCAGCTTACGTGATGCCACCCATTCTCATCCCGGCCGTCTATTCAGATGGTACCCATTCACAGATACGAACAGGTGATATCAATAATCCCTATAATCAATTAACCCAAACCGGGTATGTTTCTGAATTTAAAAGCCAATTATGGAGCAATATACGGGTAACCCAAGATTTAGATTTTTGGTTAAAAGGGCTATCTGCTACAGCCATGTTTTCGTTTGACAACTATAATGAACATGAAATTAGAAGAACGAAATCGGTGAATGGTTTTTTGGCTAAAGGCAGAGATAGCGAAGGGAACCTCATTTTTGAACAAACGAGTATTGGGAGTGACTATTTAGGATATGATAGAAGCAATGGCGGCTCCCGGCAGTTCTATACTGAAGCTGCGATCAACTATAAAAATACCTTTGGGAAAAACGATATGACAGGGCTATTGCTTTTTAATCAAACGGATAGAGAAGATGCCTTTGCTGGCGACTTTATAGGGTCTATTCCTTACAGATATATGGGCTTAGTTGGTCGCGGAACATATGCTTACGATAATAAATATTTGGCAGAAGTAAATTTCGGGTATAATGGTTCGGAAACCTTTGCCCCCGGACATCGCTTTGGTTTCTTTCCTTCTTATGGATTAGGATGGGTTCTATCTGAGGAGAAATTCTTTGAACCCTTAGCAAATACCCTTCAGTTTGCTAAAATACGTTTGTCTTATGGTGTGGTGGGAAATAGCGATATTGGCGGTCGGCGTTTTGCCTATATTTCTACCGTTGATGGTGGGAATGGAGGTTATTCTTTCGGACAGAATGGCATAGATAACAATTTCGATGGAAGGGATATTGGTGATTATGCGGTTTCAGTGAGTTGGGAGCGGGCTAAGAAATTTAATGCTGGTATTGAACTGAAAGCACTGAACAATAGTCTGTCGCTCACAGCGGATATTTTTAGAGAGGTACGCACGGGTATTTTCCGGGAGCGTGGAGATGTTCCGAATTATGTGGGCCTACGCAAATTACCTTACGCCAACTTAGGGGAGGTGCACAATAAGGGAATAGATGCCACCTTAGAATACAATAAGCGTATTGGTGAAGATTGGAGTATAGGTTTTCGGGGAAATATAACCTGGAATAGAGCCATTATTATCAATGATGCCAATGCTCCTTGGCCATATCCTTGGCAACAACGCATTGGCCGTAAGTTAGGGCAACGTTTTGGTTATGAGGCATTGGGGTTGTTTGAATCGGATGAAGAGGTCGCGAACAGTCCGTTACAAACCGGAACGAATAAAGCTGGTGACATCAAATATCGAGATGTGAATGGCGATGGTAAAATAGATTCGTATGACGGTATACCGATTGGATATGGAAGTATCCCAGAGATTGTTTACGGTTTTGGCCCTACGTTAACGTGGAAACATTGGTCGCTCGCTGCTTGGTTCAAAGGCATTAGCAATGTAGATATCAGTTTAAATGGCGATGGATTCCGGCCATTCAGTCAGGGTGGTGAGCGTGGAAATCTCTTGGCTGAGGTGACCGATCGTTGGACTCCGGACAATCCCAATCCAAAACCTTTTTACCCTCGACTTACCTATGGAAATGACAATATGAACTATGCTAATAGTACATGGTGGTTAAAAAATGGTGCTTTTATGCGTTTACAGACCTTACAATTGAATTATTCGCTGGCCAATAAAAATTGGCTGAACAAAATAGGTGTAAATAGTTTCGATGTTTATTTCATCGGGTATAATTTGATGACTTTCAGCGGTTTCAAGTTGTGGGACGTAGAACTGGGCGATGGCCGCGGCGCGGCTTATCCGCTAACAAAGACATACAACCTCGGTGTTCGTTTCATTTTTAAATAATAACCATTCTTTATCATGATTAGATATCACTTTCCTATATATCGGCACATGTTTCGGTTGAAATCCGCGCTGCCATTTTTATTTTCGCTGCTCATGGGATTATCTATGACCGCTTGTTCTGATTATTTTGATCAAATACCAGATGATCGGATTACCATAGAAGAGGTTTTCAAGAAGAAGAAAGCTTCGGAAGAATACCTGGCCAATGTGTACAGTTACATACCAGACGAAGCCAAGCAAGTCGATGGTCAGCCTTGGGGAGGTACGAATGACGAGTTAGACATCACGTGGACAAAGTATACCACTTATGATTTCAATATTGGAAATATAAGTGCCACATCGGTGCTTTTCGATTATTGGGGTTCGTATTATAAAGGCATTCGAGCTGCTACCTACTTCATCAACCATATTGATGAGAATGATGAAATTCGTTCTTTGAACGGACAAGAACTCATAGACCAATACAAAGCAGAAGCACGCTTTCTGCGTGCTTATTACTATTTTTTATTGTTTCGTCAATTCGGACCTTTTGTGATTATTGGCGACGAGGAGATTCCAGCGGATGCTACTGCGGTAGACATGCAATTGCCACGCAGCACAGTTGATGCCTGTGTTGATTATATCGTGTCGGAACTCGATCAGGCAGCGGCAATTCTTCCACTCCGTCCGGAAAGAAACGGACAAGTGAGTGATGCAGAATACGGTAGGGTAACAAAGGGAATGTGCTTGGCAGTTAAATCGCGGTTGTTGTTATATGCCGCCAGTCCGCTTTACAACGGCAATAAAACGATGGCCAATTTTAAAAATAGCGACGGAACCCCTTTCATTAATCAGCAAATGAACGTAGAGAAATGGAAACAAGCTGCTGATGCCAGTAAGGAGCTGATTGATCTGGGCATTTACCAGCTCTATAAAGATCCTTCTGGAGATCCCCTGAAATCCATACAAGGAACCTTCTTTCAAGCTTGGAACAGTGAGCAGATTTTTGTACGAAAAAGTAATGATTTAGCTGGATGGGATGTAAATAGTATGCCCAGACAGGCGGGCGGATGGTGTGGAGTCGGCCCCACCCAGGAGATGGTAGATGCCTATTTTATGGAAGATGGGAAATCGATCACCGAATCAGCTTTATATGACGAGACTGGATTTACCACGATAAACGGAAATGAGGTTTTTAATATGTATCTGCATCGCGAGCCTCGCTTCTATGCCTCGGTAACTTACCATAACAGCATATTTCAAGGCGGCAATATGAGCAAAGCCGAACCGATCTCTTTTTTCTATTCGGGCCCCAATGGACGAAGAGGCCACGCTACTGATTGGAGTAGAACAGGGTATCTGGTAAGAAAAAATGTAGGTACGCAAACAAATATTGGTTCAGGAGGTAACGGACAACGCCAAAATAGGCCTTTTGCCTTATTCCGCTTGGCCGAAATCTACCTAAACTATGCGGAAGCACTGAACGAGTATAATCCAGCCGACCCTGATATTTTGAAATACCTCAATCTGGTGCGAGAGCGGGCAGGTATTCCACAATATGGTCAGGGTGCAAATGCTTTGCCGGTACCTACAGGGCAGGAGGTCATGCGTGAAAAAATTCATCAAGAACGAAGAGTAGAATTGGCGTTCGAAAGCCATCGCTGGTTTGATATTCGCCGTTGGATGATCGTTTCGCAAGTAATGGGCGACTTGCATGGTATGGATATTAATCAAGATGGCGAAGGCTTTTTTAAGCGTGTGGTAGCTACGAATCACATTTTCAGATCTTCCTATTATTGGTTTCCAATTAGCCAATATGAAATGGATCGATCGCATTTGTTGGTTCAAAATCCCGGATGGTAAAAAATGAATCTATAATATGATTCCGTTAAGGAGATACAAAAACATAATTCATATAGCAATGAAAAAGAAAATAAGCATCGTGATAAAGTCTTGCACATTTTTTTGCTTATCCAGCATGGCCTTCCTGTGCATAATGTCATGTAGCGATAAAGTCGATTTACCACCACAGAATGAGACGGATTACATTCAATTGTATATGCCACAAGCCGTAGATGGCCCTATTTCAAAAAACCTAGTTGTTTCAGACGAACCGCAAAAAGCCATTTATGGAGCATACTACGGCGGGATAAATTACCCCACGAACGACTTAAAGGTTCAGTTTTCGATAGACGCATCAGTAATCGATAGCTTTAATACAGTTAGCGGAGGTAATTACGAGCTTTTACCAGAAGAAAGTTATATACTCAGTAATACAGAGACTACTATAAAGGGAGGAACGTTGGGAACAGAACCACAGCAGGTTTCTTTTATTACCAAAGGCGAGCACGCCATGGAGGTGTTTAAAAATTATATTTTACCCATTAGTCTTTCGTCTCCAGATTTAAAGGTAAATCCAACGTTAAAAACTACTTTTTTTCTCATCAGAGTAGAACCTAATCTAGCTGATTACATGGACTATAGTAAGACAAATTGGAAGATAATTGATTTCTCCTCAGAAGAAGCAAATGGCGAGGGGCCGAACAATGGTAAAGCTATTTTTGCTATTGATGGTAATCCGGAAAGTTTTTGGCATTCGCAGTGGCAGGGTGCTTCTCCGGGGCCTCCACATTATTTGGTGATCGATATGGGCGAAGAGAAAGAATTGCATGGCATTATTACAAAAGCACGTTTGGGTGGTAATGATGGTAAGCCGCAAGATGTAGCGATTGAGACCAGCTTAGACGGTAGCACATGGGAACCAGCAGGACAAATAACCCTCCAGAATAATGATCAAGAACAAAAAAGCTTCCTGTCGGGATTTAAACAAGCACGATATTTTAAATTTATCATACATTCGAGCTATAATGCCAGTTATACACATTTAGCGGAACTAGGGGCATTTTAATCATCATATAATGAAGTCATATTTTTCATTCTTTTTAGCTGTCATCTTATATCAATCCGTACAAGCCGGCCACCTATCCAAAAGCAAGCAACAGGATGCGCCCATTCCGAAGGAAATAGAAGATCCCACCTGCATCGGTATTCATAAAGAACCGGCGCATGCTACGCTCATGCCTTATGCCAATTTGGAGGAAGCCTTACGTGCCAATAGACATGCCTCTTCTTTAAGCCAGAGCTTGAATGGTACTTGGAAGTTTAATTGGGTAAATACGCCTGAGCAAAGACCGGTCGATTTTTATAAACCATCGTTCGATGTTTCGCATTGGGATGATATACCCGTACCTTCCAATTGGCAAGTGTTGGGTTATGGTACTCCCTATTACCGAAATATTGGGTATACCTTTCAGCCAGATTTTCCATACGTGATGCATGAACCTCCGGCACGATATACCGCTTTTGGCGAGCGAAATCCGGTAGGAAGCTACCGGCGCAACTTTGATGTGCCGAACAGCTGGAACGGCAATCAGGTGTGGATCACGTTTGATGGTGTAGATGCCGGGTTCTTCCTGTGGGTCAATGGCCAACAGGTAGGTTATAGTGTAAACAGTAGAAATGCAGCCGAATTTGATATTACCAAATACATCAAGCCCGGAAAAAATACCGTTGCGGTAGAAGTTTACCGCTATACTACCGGGAGTTATTTAGAAGATCAGGATATGTGGCGCTTAAGTGGGATTTTTAGAAATGTTACGCTGTGGACTTCGCCGAAATTGCATATACGCGATTATTTTATTAAAACAGATTTAGATCAGCAGTACAAGGACGCCACCTTGTTGGTCGAAACGAAAGTGAAAAACTATGCTGATAAAGCCGCTGTTAAGCAGAAAATCAATGTAACACTTTATGATGGAACCAAAAAAATTGCCAGCAAAGAAACAATTTTGCCGGCTATCCCTGCAGGGGAAGAGGTGACCATAGAAACAAAACTGAAAGTGAAAAATCCACGGAAGTGGACGGCCGAAACGCCTCATTTATACACAACCGTTATTAAGCGCGTAAATGCTGGTAAAGACGAAGAAATCTTATCGGCACGAACTGGATTTCGGGAGATTGAAATTAAAGGACGGCAATTTTTGGTTAATGGCGTACCCATCAAACTCAAAGGGGTAAACCGGCACGAGCATTGGCCCGAGGTGGGGCATGCCATTACAGAAGAGCAGATGATCAGGGATTTGGAAGTGATCAAACAGGGTAATTGCAATCATGTTCGTACTTGCCACTATTCCGATGATCCGCGCTGGTACGAATTGTGCGATGAATATGGCATTTATGTTTTGGCAGAAGCGAATGTTGAATGCCATGGCCTCCGGGGAAGGTTTGATGAAGAACCTACCATGAAGGAGGCAATTATAGACCGCAATACGGCCAATGTGCATAATTTTAAAAATCATCCTTCGGTTATCATCTGGTCGTTAGGGAATGAATGTGGCAGTGGCGGAAGCAATTTTAGAAGCGCCTTACAAGCCATCCGGAATATTGATCCGTCTAGACCGACTCATTACGAAGGGTTCGGTACGGATAAAAATAATCCCGCCGATCTGGATAGTCGGATGTATACGGGGCCGGAAGAGGTAGAACGTATAGCTACCGATACCAGCTTTACCAAACCCTTTTACCTTTGTGAATACGCGCATGCCATGTTTAATTCGATGGGCTCCATGGGCGATTATAACGATCTTTTTGATCAATATCCCAATCTGTTGGGCGGCGCCGTTTGGGAATATCAGGATCAAGGCCTTTGGAACCGAAGAAACCCCGCACATCCTATTTTGGCTTTCGGTGGTGGCTTCGGGGAATTCCCGAACGACCATTATTTTATCCATAAAGGTGTTGTCGCATCCGATCGTTCGCCCAAACCTCATTACCCTGAATTAAAGCATGCCTATCAATGGATTAGTATTATACCGGTAGATCTCGCTACTGGTAAGATAAGCATACGTAATCGTTATCAATTCAACAATTTAAAAGGTTATAAAGGTTATTGGTCGCTCAGTAAAGATGGTACCGAAATTTCACATGGCGAAATCGGTCAATTAAATATTCCGGCAGGTAAAGAACAAGCATGGACCCTACCCATAGAAATTGCTCAATTGCGTGCACCAGGCGAATATTTTGTACGCGTTTGGTTTACGCTTACACACGATGAACTCTGGGCAAAACAAGGATATGAAATTGCTTCACAACAATTGCAATTGCCCCTTTCCAAAAGGGCTGATCTCACTTTCCACTCCAACAGCGGCCAATTGTCCGTAAAAGATGAAGATAGTCTATTATCCATCCAAGGGGCTGCTTTTAGCATGAAGTTCAATAAGAAGCTGGGTAATTTTACCGATATCACCCATCACGGTGTTCCTTTACTGGCTTATCAGCAAGGGCCGGTACTTCATCTTTGGCGAGCACCCCATCAAAAAGATGATATGTGGGCCAATGAAGGTTGGGAGAAAGCCGGGTTGAAAGTACTTTCATGGCATGTGGATGATGTTCAGGTGCTCACGGCAAATGCACAAGAGGTGAAAATTGCCGTATCATTAACGGGATATGGGCGTAATCATTTTACCGTAGCACATCGAGTACACTACACGATATATGATGATGGAACGATTCAGGTAGATAATGAAGTTATCCCAAGCGACCCCAACTTGGTTTTGGCGCGGATGGGTGTTCGGCTATTTCTCAATAAACAAATGAAACAGTTGACCTATTTTGGGCGAGGCCCGTGGGAAAACTACTCCGACCGGAAACGTGCTGCCGAGGTGAATTTGTATCACAATGATGTAAGCAAAGAACTTACCCCTTATGAGAAACCCATGGAAGGTGGAAATCATGAGGATGTACGCTGGTTGCAATTGGCAAATGGCAATGGGGCGGGATTAAAGGTTGTTTCCGACGAAAATCTATTGCAGTTTTCTGCCGTGCCTTATAGCGATGAGCAAATGGAAAATACAGAATACCGCATTGATCTTCCAGAGAGCCGGGCTACGGTGTTGTGTATCAGTCATCAAACATTGGGCGTAGGATCTAACGCCTGTGGCCCAAGGCCATTACCGCCTTATGTCGTAAAAGCAGAACCCGCTAAGTTTAGTTATCGGATACAATTATCCGAATAAGCGCGGAGGCACTACTAAGAAAATGAGCCGATTATTTTATTTAATCGGCTCATTATGTATAACGGGTAATATCAAGGTTGTCCTGATTTACCTATTTGATAACGTGTTCATTTCGTTACCTTTACCTTAAATTTTAATTGAACCATTTCTGCTAAATTGACTAGATTTGATTTAGTAAGGTTCAAGGTTATTTTTTACTTATTTACTTTACCTCACCCAGCTTGATCTGGATGTTATTTCCACCTTCTTCTCGAGGCACCGAGTTCACAAGACCTACCTTGTTTGGCTGTATTTCATATAAAGCAGGCCACAATGTTTTTGGCCAAGCTTGACTGATCGTCTTCCAAGTCTTTCCATAATCGTTGCTAATCGATACTTGGCTGGAGTTTGATGTCACAACCAAACCGCCATTTTGAAGCGACAGAATAAAGGGGCCACCCAGCTGGTCGGCAATACGCTGACCAAGGCCTACAGGCCAGTTTACACCATCCGTACTCGTTTTGGTATAAATATGACAAGCTTCAGGGCCACAAACCTCATATACTACTCGATACTGGCCGTTATTCATCTTTGTCCAAACCGGCATGCCCGGCCGAGATGCAGGTTGCCCCGGTGTATGCGCGACCCAAATTTCACTGCCCCATGTTTTGCCGCCATCAGCAGATATTTTTTCAGAAATAATTTGGCTATAAGCAGGTGTTTCCGTTACATGCTTTTCATTGGCATACATCACTGCCAGTCGCCCGTCGTCCAGTAAATAGAAATGAGGTTCATAGATTCCCTTATCTGGTTTACCCAGTTCGCCCGGTTTGCCGTGATTTTCATCAATCATGCTCAGTTTCTTCCAACTTTTCCCCTTATCGGTGCTTTTGTAAACAGGTAAAATATATGATTCCTGCCATCTTACTGAGCGACAACCCAATAGGATGGAGCCATCCGGCAATTCAATCAGCTGTGCGTTGTCTACATCGCGCCCGGGGTCTGAAACCATACTCACTGGCTCCCAAGTTTGGCAGTTGTCTGTGCTTCGAGCAATCTGCAGTTCCAATCCCCCTTTCGGATCATTTTTATAACCGTTATTACGCGAGATGGTATATCCAGCTAACCAACTGCCATCTTTCAGTTGCAGTAGCCTACAGTATTGAGACCCGTAAAGGCCATGGCGACGAAGATGCGTGCCACCTGCTTCTGATACACCACCCGGATCATGGAAAACCGGTTGATTGTTCACCAAGATTGTTTGTGTCCAACGAATCGTATTTATATTTTTTTGCTGCGCGTAAATTGAAGTAGCTGACAACATCGCTAAGAAAAGGATTACCTGTCTCATGAAGTTTCAATTTGTTGATTAACGATTAAGAAATACGAATATACTACTCCCTTTCAAACTATGCTAGGCCAATTTCCCTTTTTCTAAATGTAATCATCCGTTTTATCAACGTTAATGGGAGCTCATCAGCATTCGGAAATTGAATAGCAGATTTGGTTACCTTAAGTTTTTTTAATTCTGGTTCAAACTCATGTAAAAACGCCTTGCTCCAGGGGCTTGAAAGCGAAATATGCTTTGCATACGCGGAATAGTATATCAAGAAGTGCTTACCTATTTTGAAAGCTGGAATTTGATAACTGATCACTTCCTGCGCATGAGGAGCTACTTCTTTGATGGTCTTATAAATTTGTTGCATCCTATTCTGCAGCTCAATAGGGAAGGTCTTATGGTATTCGTCAATTGTTTTGAAATCTGTTTTAGCCATTGTTGTGAATTTTTAATGATAAAACAAAAATACTACGCAGGCTTTATTATGAAAGGGGTACATTTTGCCTTTTAATAGGTGCGTTTGCGACTATGTGGCTAAATCAGGTATAAAAGGAGCCCTAGTTGAAGGCTCCTTTTTATAGTTTATTCTTTATCCCACCACACTCTTCCGGTGAGCAGATCGCCTCCTGTAACGGCAGCAGATGCTGCACGATAGTTATCTGGGTTGGTGTTTTCTTCGGCAATCGGGTAGGGGAATCTTCTAGGAATAGTACCATTGGTAGCATTGTTGATATAGTTTACCGGTGTTAATGCTGGTATACCGGTTCTACGCCAATTGAACCAGGCCTCATAGAAGTTAAAACTGGTACAAGCGTTGGCCCAATATTGATTTCCGATATCATCCAGAGCGTTGCCCATATCTAGTGGATGTGCATAAGCATATGTTGCTGCACTGCTGTTTGAGATAGCCACGGCATCTCCCCATTGAGATAGAAAGGTAAGTGAGGCTTCTAAACCATTTTTGTAATGCTCGCTGGCATTGCCCAAACCCCACCGAATGGCTGCTTCTGCTAGTAAGAACTCTGATTCTGCATAGGTTAAAATAAAGGTAGGAGCGGTGCGGGCTATCATTTGTGGATGAGGAGAAGAATAGTCTGGGAAACCGGTGTAGCTAGGATCGTCATTGATTCGGTACAGGGGGTTGCTGCTCAAGTCTTTGCCATTGGGCATTCCTTTCTGGCTGGCACCACCGGTAACGTAGCCCGGGTTTTGATCTTTTGAACCCTCGGATAAGTAGAGCTTATTTACAGCAATTTTATTCAACCGCGGGTCGTTGGTATCTCGTAAAAAGTTAATGAAGGTGTCAGACCACTTGACATAGTAGTTTTCTTGGCCGCCATCGCCAAGCAATACCTGGCTGTTCCGATTTTGTGTAACCCGGCCTCCGCTTTCATCATGCAATAGAAAAGCGTTATCAGCGTTGCTCTCCATCGTTTTTCCGATGGCTTTCTCTACATAGCTACGTGCCAGGGCTTCATTTACTTTGGTTAAGCGCATGGCCATCCGTAACATGAGTGAATAGCCGAAACGTTTCCACTTAGCCAGATCACCGTTTAGTACAGCGTCACCAGTAATAGCGTCTCCGGAAGGGTTGATGGCATTTATCGCTTCATCTACTTCTTTCAATAGGTCGGCATAAATGCTCTCCTGCGAGTCGAATTTTGGATACAAGTTACCGGTGTAATAGGCGCCACCTGCTTCGCTGTAGGGAATGTCTCCATAAAGATCGGAGATACGCTGAAAGGCCAATGCCCGCCATATTCTTCCCACTTGATGGATGTTGTTGTATTCGGGCTTATCTCGGGTAGACTCCACGATATCAACAATGCGTTTGATCTGTTCATCGTAAGCCCGTTCCCAATAGGCAGAAGTATATCCGGGATTATTGAGGTATTTATCTCCAGCCCAGTACGAAACCACGGTGGCCATTCCTTGCATCATGGTAGCCGAATAGATTAGGTTAGCCCGCCAAGTATCGTAGGCAAAATCATTGCTGCCTGCGTAGGCAAGCTGCGCTGTAGTGAGTACGTAATTGGGATTAAAATCGTTACCCGGAGAGGCCGTGGGGTCTGTATTGATGTCTTCGAAATCGCTCGTGCACCCCGAGGCAAAAGCATAAATCAAGACAGTTAAAAATATGTAATATATGCGATACTGTTTCATGTGAATCTTGGTTTAAAATTTTGCACTTAAATTGAATCCAAACGTACGGATAGGTGGCGCACCCCCAAGCTCCATCCCAGGGATACTGGCATTATAACTTGCCTCAGGATCGATGTTGTCTGTACGTTTCATCAATATAAAGGGGTTACGTGCTATGGCACTGATGTTCAATGATTTTATTTTATTATGGAAAAGGGCTGCCGGAAACGTATATCCGATAATGATCTGGCGCATTTTGATGAAGCTGGCATCTTGTACAAACTGTTTGGATACGTTATTGGCATAGTCGGTATAATAAGCGGATGCTTCTACACCACTTTCGCCAAAAGTGCCTTCCCGGTTCTCGAGCGTAGCTTGGTGCAGGCCAAAGAGGTAACCATAATAGTCGGTGGCAGAAAATATCTTTCCACCCCATTTACTATCAATGAGGAAGGAGAGGTTTATGTTTTTATATCGAAACTCGTTGTTCCATCCTAACATCCATTTATGCATAGCCGATCCGTATGGGGTGAGTTCGCCACGCGCGGGTGCACCATTATCCAAATAGATAATTTCTCCATTTTTGTCATAACTGAAATCAAAAGCCATAATCTGGTAGGCTGCTAAACCTTCGCGATGTTGAAGAAAGCCGACGTTGGAGCGAGACGTAGCAACGGGCTGTACGGTGGTTCCTTCTGCCAATGATTTAATTTTGTTGTTATTTAGTGTGCCGCTGAAGCTAGTGGTCCAATTAAAACCTGTGGTGTTTCTAAATACATATCCGGTTAGTAGCATTTCAATACCTTTGTTCTCCATTTTACCTACGTTTAGTACAGCACCTTGATAACCGGTAGTGGTAGAGGTAGTTACATCCACAATCTCATCCTCTGATTGTTTATTATAATAGGATACATCGAGATTCAGCCGGGTATCAAACAGACTAAGTTCGGTTCCGATTTCAAATTCGGAAGCGGAAGAGGCCTTTAGCGCCGAATTGGGGATGGCGGTATTGATAATATTGCCCAACGGTTTTCCGTTGAGGGTTTCACTCAGGAAATTGTACATCAGCTGCGTTTTGTACGGGTCTGTAGCCTGACCAACGGTTGCATAGCCCAAACGGATTTTGCCAAAAGAGAGGAAAGTGGGTTTCCATAACTCTGAAAATACAAAGGAGGCGTTAACCGAGGGATAGACGGTATTTAGTTGGTTGTTGCGCCCCGGAGTGGCCAAAGTGGAAAACCAGTCGCTACGCAGAGAACCAGTAAGGTAGAGGAGGTCTTGGTACGAAAACTCGATGTTACCGTATACCGATTGTGTTTCTTGATCGCTGGGTATAAAATCGATGGCTTTATTGACTGTATTCTTGATGTTATATAAACCTGCTACCGAAAAATCTTGTCCGTTTTGAATGGATAGCTCGCTTTTTGTTCTTCTAAAAGAAGCACCAATGGTGGGTGTAATGGTCAAATCACTCAACATGAATGAACTTCCGGCCAAAAAGTCGGCATTTAGATCAGAAAAAAGCGTGACTTGTTCGGTCATGGAGCCACGTGGCCGGTAAGCGGTACCGCTGGGTACAACATTGGTGTATTTATGAGAGTAGTTATCGCGTCCGATACGCCCTTGTATAAAATAGCCGCCGTCAAAATCATATCGGGCGGTGATGGATCCGATAGTACGTTCGCGTTTGGTTTTGTTCTGGAATTCATATGCAGCAAACCATGGGTTAGTAGCAAAGGTATTGCCCGCGTTGTATGCGCGTTCTGTGCCATCGTCATGGAGCCAGGGTTTCAGGTCGCGTACGTCGATACTGGTTGGGAGAAAGGTAACATTGTAATTGGCGTTACCGGCTCCGTCAGACAAATAGGGACGGTTCTGTACGTCTTCTAGGATATAATTAACGCGGGCATCTATTTTCAGGTTTTTAATCGGATCAAAAATGCCGCTGAAATTAAAAGTCTGCCTATCCATACCCGAATTGGGTACAACAGATCGGTTGTCTAAGTTGCTTCCCGAAAGCCGTACGGTACCAAAATCAAAGCTTTTGTTCAATGCGATGGTGTTGGTCCAGCTACCACCAGTACGGTAAAAATTTTTCAGGTTATTACGCTGTGCAACATAAGGTCTTTCCACACCGTCGAATTGTATGACCTGACTGCCGTCTAATTTGCCTCCCCAACTGGAACCACCTACTTGAGCGGCACCGGCCTGATCGCTTGGCTTTACATTGTTGGCGCCCTGTCCGTATACGTATTGCCAATCGGTCATGTCCATGATCTGTTCGGCCACATAGTTGGAGCTAAAGTCAATGCTGTTTCCTTTGCCACTTTTGGTGGTAATCATGATAACACCGGCTTTAGCCCGGTAGCCGTAAAGCGCAGATGCCGCTGCTCCCTTCAATACAGAAATGGTTTCAATATCATCAGGGTTGAGGTTTGAAATGGCATCGCCCATATCGGGTGCATTATCCCATTGGCTGCCCGAGTTTCCGTTCGGGTTTTTGTTGAGCCGCCCTACTGGTTGGCTTTCCATGGGTACGCCATTGACTACATAAAGTGGCTGATTGCCTTGACCAATACTGGATACACCCCGTATGGTTACGTTACTGGCCGCACCTACACCACCCGAAGTTGCTCCGATGTCTAAGCCAGCTACCTTGCCCGCTAATGAATTGATAAAGTTGTTCTCTCTGGCTGTCGTAATTTCTTCACCTTTTACTTCGGTAACCGAATAACCCAAGGCCTTTCTTTCTTTGCGTATACCCAAAGCGGTTACAACAACCTCGTTCAGCTCATTATTGTCTTCTTGTAGCTGAATATTGATGGTGTTTCTGCCATTGATCGGAATTTCTTGCTTCACATAACCGGTGTATGTAAATACCAATGTAGCGTTTGTGGGCGCTGTTAGTCCGTACTGCCCGTTATCGTTTGTACTTGTTCCTTGGTTTGTTCCTTTAATACGGACGGAAACACCCGGTAGCGGTACCTGGCTTTGATCGGTTACTACGCCGGTAACCTGCTGTTGTGTTGTTTTGGCATTGATGACTACTTCTTTCCCCATGACGGTATAAGAAAACAAGTTGGCGTTGATCATCTTATCGAGCACCTCTTTGACCGAGATATCGGTTGAGCTGATATTGATGCGTTCCGTCTGGTTACTGAATAGATCGCTATAAACAAAGGCAATGCCCGCTTTTTCGGTAAGCACCTGGAGTGCTTCCTGCAAAGATACGTGATGTAGATGAATAGAAATTTTCTGATTGAGAAGCGGATCGGCAGGACGATGGGCAAAAGAAAAAACTGGCTGAAAATATATCAGCAGAAATATCCATGCTTGCAAACCTATTTTGGGTATTTGTCGGTATAGATAGTTATTCATACATTTATGGTTATGATGGAGTTATTTGCGGGAATGACAGTTGAAAGGGTTTTCCCACAGATTATTTATCTCAGATCAATCGTCTGCTCTAAGTAGGCGATTGTTTTTTTTAGTATATATCAGCGCATAAGTTATAGATTTAATCGTGTTTAATGATGTATTGATTATTGCTTGTTTGTTTCCATGTGGCATGTACCGTCATGGTTAATTTTTTCAAAAACAGAGACAGCTGGTCTTGCGGGTTTAGCTCTCCAAAAAACAGCCGGCTTTTTAAATCGTCCTGACAGTTGATATGAACGTCATAAGACCGCTCTAGATCGACGATAACGTTCCGCAAGGGTTCGCCGCTGTAGACGATGATGCCTGCTACTGTCTTGGCTACATCTTGCTGATTGAGTGCCTGTGTTTTTGGATAGCTGTTTTGCGCAAATACGGCCTTTTCGCCGTAGACCAACGTGGTTGCTCGGGATGACTTTTCTATGGCCGATACGCGGACTTTCCCCGATGTAACCAGCACACTGGCTTCAGTATCTGTCGTGTAGGTTTTCAACCGGAAAGAAGTACCCAATACCTCTACATTTACTTGGCGGCTTTGTACACTAAAAGGATGTTGTTCATTTTTTGCTACATGGAAATAGGCTGCTCCCTCGAGGTCGACTGTGCGGTCGCCGTGCCCCATATTCTTGTTGTAGGTGAGTTTACTGCAAGGCTCTAGTTTAACATAGGTGCCATCTGCCAGGTAAACTTCTTTTGTTTCTGCCTTGGCGGTCTGTAAGGTTGTTTGCCCATACCTTGATTGATAAATAAAACCGCCGATAATAAGTAGGATAACTGCTGCAGCATAAGGAAGCAGTCGTTTGTACAAAGGGATAGGCGCTTTGTTTAGCTTGTTTTTAACGTGTTGCAGTGCTTCTTCTACTCGTAAATCATATTTTGCGGTGCCTGACGGTTGTTTTTGAAGGCTCTGCTGAATTTTTTCCAAACGCTTTCGGCCTCCTTCGGGTTGGGTTGCAAGCCATGCTTGTAGTTGCTGTTTCTCTTCATCGCTCAACATTTGATGGTCATACCGATGGAGGAGGGCCGCCATTTCGATTGTTTTTTCTGTATTTTTCACTTCAAGTCGTTTGGAACAGTCCGAGGGTATTTTTTCGGGCTGTATTTTATATACAAACAACTCGAGCAGTGAAATCTCTAAAAGAAAATGAAATTATTTAAAACGATGAGTGATGCATAATGGGTTATTCAAATTAAAAAGGGAAGGAGATAGAGTAAACCTCCTTTGGCGAGCGATTTTTTTAGTAATTGAATGCCGCGGGCACGTTGGTTATCTACTGTGCTGATGGATACGCCCATGGTTTCGGCAATCTCCTTGGACGATTTTTCATGGAGATAGCTCAGTTCGATTACTTTTTTACACCGTTCGGGTAAGGTGGATATCGCTTTGTTCAGTATGAGTATTAGTTCCGTGTAGATGATCTGATCGCTGATGTCGTTTTCTGATAATGGAGCATTTGCACGGAGGTGGTCGGTTGTTTTTAATTTGTTTTTTTCTTTTTTAAGATGGTTGAATGCTTCGTTTTTGATGGCGATATAAAGAAAAGCCCTGATTTTGATGAGTGAAGTAAATCCGCTCCGTTTATTCCATAGTTTAATAAAAGCATTCTGCGTCAGTTCTTCAGCAATGAACTCATCGTGTACGATCTGCTCAGCAAAACAGCATAATGCGGCATACAACTGGCGAAATAGAAAATCAAAAGCACCCGCATCTCCCGCGCGGAAGCACTCGATGGAAAATGCAGAATGGGGGTATGCTTTCATGCGTTCAAAAATTTACAATACCCTCGTAAATGTTTAAAGACAGGTTATATTGGTTCCCTTATACAAACTTAGATAAATTGCTTTAGATATGCAATATCAGGAACGGCATATACATAGGCTACCCATATTTCTTTAATACCTACTCGGCTTATGCGCGTTATTGTTGCGGTAAACGGTGCATTATTTCGTGTTAGGAAAAGTGGTGAGTAAGTCTTTGGCCTCTACAGCAGACAGTTTCGAAAGGCTGCCATGCCGGGCATCGTCCGGCATCGAAACGTTCTTTTCTATTTTCCAATTTAACAGGTCTGGAGAAGAAGATACGCCATATTGATCTACCATAGGGTAATCATATAATAATAACCAACCTTTGTTTATAGGGTCTTTCATGACGCTTGGCCCCTCGGTAATGGTGGGTGCAATCTGGCCATGGTTTAATGGCCCCTTGAAGATTTCATAAGGTCCTGCTATATTTTTAGATGTGGCAACACGTATACCTCTTCGTTCGCCTGTTTTTACACCAAATTCTTCCTCCTTATGAAAAAGATAGTATGTTCCTTGGTGTTTGATTAACGTGCCGTCAATGACAGAATATGGTGGAGCGAATAACACCTTTGCTGGACTAAAATTTTCCCAATCTTTCGTTTTGCAGTACCAAAGCCTGCTTTCTTTCCATCCGGCATCTTTAAAAGACGATGACCAGAAAATGGTGTATTCTTTGGTCGTTTCATCATAATAGAATTCTGGTGCCCAGATATTCCTTACCAACTGGCCTGATTCATCTTTCACATCCTTCATCAGATGGATGTATTTTTCAAACTTCCATAGGATTAAATCTTTAGACGTAGCATAAGTAACGCTTGGTCCGTATTGTTTTCGGTTTTCAGCATCACCTCCGCCTCCAGTGGCAATTAACCGCCATAGGCCATCGGCGCCGCGATGAATGTATTGGTCGCGCATAAACTGATCCCAGATTGGTTTATTGTCGTTGATAGCCGTCCAATGACGCCCATCAGTAGACAACGCCATATGGAGCTTGGCCTCCAGCATGGGGTTGGGTAGGGGGACTTCTATGGTTTCTCCTTGCGCATTGATTTCGATACGGGTTGGATAACGTTGACGAAAATAAGTGAGCATCCATACGCTATCACGTTTAATAACCAGTTGAGGAGCCTTTGCTTGCGCATTTGATAGCTGAGCCGACGAGATAAGTAAAACGAATAGCCATAGAATTCTCTTCATGTTGATTGGTATAGTATGTTTTATTTAGTGGGGTCAATATAGCAATTTTCTATATATAGTTTGATTGCCGTTTGTTTGTCGAGAAACAGACTTTTCTCCGGCCCCCTTTCGCACCTCCTTCGCCGCATATCCACGGTATATCCGCATGATATCCGCTATAAGGGTAGTAA
>Ga0182744_1001756_pt1 | contig 18616 bp, 20 predicted proteins | sample eDN3rd30CKraftMG_FD_128525 | JGI IMG/M metagenome (GOLD analysis project Ga0182744, IMG submission 128525) | Enriched Miracle-Growth compost microbial communities from Emeryville, California, USA - eDNA 3rd pass 30_C Kraft MG (version 2) (version 2) ...
AAGCGCCTCGTCAGAGACTATGAATTGCGCCTCGACGTCTCCGAAGCCATGATCCATGTCGCGCTCGGAAGCCTCATGCTGCGGCGAATCATACATCCTTGAGCATTCTCAAACGGACTCTTAGCAGTGGCCGATACTAACAGGGCGATCGGACTGGCGGTCACGCCAATCGCCTCCAGGTCCGAGCCGCCCGACCCTCACGGCTGGCGCAAGATTGTCGCGGATCTCAACCGCGCCAATGGTTTTTGACCTTCACAACTTCCCCTCTCACGCCGCCCCTTTGGGCGGCGCTTCTTTTTCTGGAGTCACCATGAACTCTGTCACTCTTTCCAAGCCCGTCACCGTTTCGGGACAGACCTACACCACGCTGACCTTGCGCGAACCGAAAGCCCGCGACCTGCTGGCCGGCGACCATGTCACCGGCGAAACCCGCAAGTCGTATGCGCTGATGGCCTCGCTCTGCGACGTCGAGTTGGCCGTGATCGAGGAACTGGCGCTGCCCGATCTACAGGCCGTATCCGAGGCGTTCGCGGCCGCGATGGGAAACGGCCAACCACCGGCTGGCGCCGGCGCATCGCAATAATCGCGCACGTCTTACACGCGGACCTCGGCTGGCTGCTCGATCAGTCTCCAGCCGAGGTGGAGCGATGGTTTGGCGAGGCCGAATACATCCTGAAGGCCAAGGCCGGCGAAGCCGAAACCCAGCCCGAGCAGATATTCGATCCCGTAGAAGCCGACCGCGTAGCACGCGATCTCGGGTTTGGATGAGCGCCCCCACTGGGGCGCTCTTTTTGTATGAGGTGCCCCGGTGGCAACTAAAGAAACGAAACTTATCGCGTCGCTAATCGACCGAGTCACAGCACCGGCTCGCGCCATGTCGGTAGCACTCGATCAAATCAACCGCGCCGCCCGACGTAATGACTTGGCGATTGCGGCGGTGCAGCAAAAACTCGTGTCCGCGGCAGCTGGCGCCTACGCTTTTGCGAAGTCGTTTGCCTCGCCGATTAAGGCGGCGATGGATTTCGAAGACTCGATGGCGGACGTCCGGAAGGTCGTGGATTTCTCGACGCCGGCAGAGTTCAAAAAGTTCCAAGCCGACGTGCTTGAAATGTCGACGCGCATCCCGATGGCGGCCAAAGATTTGTCAGCGATCGTTGCAGCGGCTGGCCAGTCGGGTTTTGATAAAAGCGTACTGCTCGAGTTCACCGAACTCGCCGCGAAGGTCGGCGTTGCGTTCGACATCAGCGCCGGCGAGGCAGGCACCGCGTTGGCGAAGCTGTCAACCGCACTCGGCCTGTCGACCCCGCAGGTCGGCGCTCTTGCGGACAGCATGAACCACCTCAGCAATAATTCCGCAGCGTCGGCCAAGGACGTACTCGACGTCGTTCGGCGGGTCGGCGCGTCCGGCAAGCAATTTGGCTTCCAGGCGACGCAAGTTTCCGCGTTCGCCGCTGCCATGGTCGCTGCGGGCGCGGAGTCAGAAGTTGCGGCAACGTCGTTCCGAAACATGGGGCTGGCCCTGACATCTGGCGGTGGCGCGACAAAAGGCCAGCGAGGAGCGTATGCCACGCTTGGCCTTGATAGTGTCAGAGTTGCCAAGCGCATGCAGAAAGACGCCGTGGGGCAAACCATCGACGTGCTGGAGCGCATTAACAAGCTGCCCAAGTGGAAGCAGGCCGAGGTTTCCAATGCCCTGTTTGGACGCGAGGCCCGCGCCCTGGGGCCACTTCTGACGAACCTCGACATGCTCCGCAAGGTGCTTGGCATGATCGACAAGGAGACCAAATACCTTGGAAGTTCGCAGAAGGAATACGAAGCCCGCGCGGCGACATTCAGCAACGACCTGCAGCTGTTGCGCAACAGATTGAACCGCGTCGCTGTAATCATCGGCACGGCGCTGATCCCGGCGTTGAAACAGGGCATGGACGTCATCGAGCCGGTGATCGATGCATTCGGCCGGTTTGCTGACAAGAACCCAGGGCTGGTGCGGGCCTTGTCGCTGACGGCTGCCGCGCTTGTCAGCTTCAGGGTTGCCGCCTTGGCAGCCCAGTTTGCTGCGCTCCAGTTCAAGGGGGCCTTGTTGCAGATGGCTGCGATCGCCCTGACGTCAGCGTTGGCGTGCGGGCGATTGGTCAAGGCCATGTTAATTGCGCCGGTGGTCGGCGCGGTGTCGGCGGCGTTCCGTGGGTTGCGAACTGCAGTCCTGGGCTATGCTGCCGCGGCGGCTGTCGCCGGCCATGGCGCTGCATTGCGGGTAATGCTGCTGTCGCTGTTGAACCCGGCGAAGCTCGCGGCAGGCGCTATCTATCTGGTCACCGGCGCGCTGCGAGTGATGCGGTTAGCGCTGATCAGCACAGGTATCGGCGCGCTGCTGGTCGCGATCGGTGCGGCGGCTGCCTTCATCGTGCAAAATTGGCGCGGAATTGGCCAGGCGATGGAGGCTTTCGGCGCGGCCTTCACCACTGCGGTTGCTCCGGTTGAGCCGCTGCTCAGGCCTGTCATCACCGTGGTGTCCACCGTTTACGGCTGGTTCTCGAAACTCACCGGCGAAGTCGATGCCAGCGGGGAAAAATGGCGCGCTTGGGGCACAGCGGCCGGCGAGGCTGTCGGTGCGGCCGTATTGGCTATCACGCAGTTTATTCAGCGGGCGGCGACTTGGGTGTCCGAGACGGCAGCCGCGATCGCCAGCAGCGCCAGCCAAATGTACCAGGCTGGTCAGGCAATGGTGCAATCCTTGTGGGACGGCGCAGTCGCCAAGTTCAACGCCTTCATCGAGTGGGTCAAAGGCATCCCCGGCAGGATCCGCGCAGCGATCGGTAGCATCGATCTTTCAAATCTGATCAAGCTGCCCAGCTTCGGCTCGACACCCGCCGCCCCAGCACCGGCAGGAACGCGCGCAAATGGCGGCCCGGTATCGGCTGGATCACCGTATCTGGTGGGTGAACGCGGGCCAGAGTTGTTCGTACCCCGGCAGTCAGGGCGGGTGGAGTCGTCGGGCGTCACCCGTGCCCTGCGAGCCGCCACGGTGGCGGGTGCAGTGGCCGGCCCGATGGCTGCGCCGGCGATGGCGCAACCGGCGAATGTTACCATCACGAACCACGTGACGGTAACCGCAACCACCAACGCCAGCGCCCGCGAAATTGCAGATCAGGTTACCCGCGAACTCGGCAACCAGATGCGCCGCACGCGTGATCGCACGTTCGCGGACGTGATCTAACCAATGGCCGGCGGATGGTCGCCGGCCATTCTCAACCATGGAGCACGACATGACCAACAACCCTGGCCCGGCGACCACCACCCTTGTGGCCCAAATTCAAGACCTGCGCCGTCGAGCCGCAACCAAATTGGAGGCGCCGCACATCGGACCAACAGACGAAGACCGGCACGACATTGAGCAGCAGCGAGCCAGGGAGGCGCAGGATGTCAGTCAAAATCACAGTCGCTGATCGGCATCTTGCGGATTTTCAGACCGCACTGCAGGCCATCGGCGAGGGCAAGGCGCGCCCCGTCATGGCCAGGGCCCTCAACCGCACAGGCGATATGGCAAACACACGCGTCAAACGTGTCCTGTCGACGGGCATGGGTATCAAGAATCTCAACATTCATAAGGCTGTCGTCACGAAGAAGGCCAACAAGGACAGCCTGATCTATGAGATCACCGGAACGGGCCGGCATTTCTCGCTGATTGACTCGAAGGGCGTGAAAGTCGCCACCCGCTTGGTTCCGCGCGCCGACGGCAGGTTCGGTGGCGTAACACGAGCGCAGATCGTCTCCGCTGGCGCATGGGGTGTCAACGAGACATATGAAGGCGCATTCATCGCCCGTGGCCAGGCAGGTCTGACCAAAGGCGCTGGCGCGGGACACATATTCGCCCGGACCAGCGATGCACGGCATCCGATCCGCAAGCTATGGGGGCCAGCGATACCGCGGGAGATGGTTCGCAAGCGCACCGAAACCATCGTCGAAGACATGGTCGATTCGGTGCTCACCAAACGGCTGGAGCATGAGCTGGGGAGGTTGCTCAAGGTATGAGCCGGACAGAGATGGCGGCCGTATGGCCGCCAAACGCGGCGGTGGCGCCCGTTCAAGTATCAGCAGAACAGGATCTAATAAGCCTCCAGCGTGCAGGACGACGAGTCTGTTTCATCTAGAGCGCTGCCGTAAGCTTTCCAAAAGTCTCGACGCAACGCGCTAAACTCATGAATCGCACCGAGTTCATTCTCAGTGAAATGAGATACTAGCGCTTGGCGCTCAGATGGCGATCTAGATTTTTGTATTATTTCCAGAAAAAGGATCAAATGCTTGAAGGCGGAGTTTCTCCTCTCGATGAGGGCAGCTCTATTGAGGTCAAGGTTAATGATAGTAAGGGTGCCCTCTGTCGTGCCATTGGAGCTGGCGAATGCTCCAATGAAAGAAACAAAAGGTGCTGGATCAATTGTGTATGGGTCTATAATTCTATTAGAAATAGGATCTTTGTTTGATTTATTCTGATTGCAAATCTGACAGGCGAAACCGAGGTTACTCCAATCAAATGTCCTTGAGTCATCTAAGCTTTTTGGGTAAATGTGCTCAATGTCACCATGAGCAACCGCGCCGACGTCGGCTTCACAATATGCGCATTTACCATTTGTTTCGGCACGAACCGCCCGTTTGATATCAGGGTGATTATATTTTGATTGCCGATAGGCTATCTTTTTTTGATCGCCTTCTGATTTGGCTGCGAATAGTTGCTCCAGCCAGAGATCTCCGTTCTTTTCTAGCACGTCTGGGATCTTTGATTTTTGGAGCTTAATCATTTTTCATCCGCGCCACTGCTTGGGGGAAAAACTCGGAAAGGCCAGCGGCTTCTAATTTCGCTCGCAGCAAACCAAGCGAATTCGAGCTGATTGTCTGAGAAGTAAACTCTGCTGCGATACGCTCCAGTTCAGCAGCGGACCAGTCTGGCATAGTGACGGGCACTCCGAGCACTTCTCTGAGAATGTCACTCGCAGGACCGGCTTTCTGCACGTAGTCAAGTTTGTGAGAAACCACCGAACGAGGTGCCAACTGAGTAAAAACGGATCCATCGCTAACGTGATGGCGCAGCGCATAAACTGCTGAGTCTTTGACAGAGGAAATTACAAACGGGCTATGGGTAGCCACGATGAATTGGGCGGCTGGGAATGCTTCCAGCAGGTTGGAAAGGAACGTGCGCTGCAGAGAAGGGTGCAAGTGATTCTCGGGCTCGTCGATTAGGACGACAAAGTGCTCCATCTTGTTTATTTCTGCTTGCAAAAATATTTCCCATGATAGTTGAATAATCGACATTAAACCGCCTGAAGCCCCATCAATCGGGAAATCCCCTGATGACGTTGCCACTACTACTTCGGGCGTCCTGATCTCCAATTGACGAAACCCAACCTCTGCCGGCAGCACCGTCTTAAGGATGTCCTGAAACCTGTCGAACAGACCGACCAGCTCCGCTACGGGTGTTACGTGGCGGTTTCCGACCCCAAAGGTCGCAAAGCTTATGAGTGCTTCCTTTATAGCTGCAACGGGGTTCACTTGCCGGCTGTTGCCATCCTTGAAGTACGGCTTCCGTTCATTGAACGTTCTCTGTACCTCGAAGAAGTCGGCATAGGCTTCGGCTGGTCTCAGGCCCGCAATTGGCATGCTTTTCAACTGCTCATACCTTGGATTTGCTCTATGCGACCCAATGCTGATGCCTGAAACAACAACACCCATATCCCTTTCAAGGGCGTATTCCATTTTTCCGCTATCTGGTAGTCTAATATTGCAAATTTGTCCCGATGAATACTCTATTCTTCCTATTTTCCTTCCTTCTGCAGCTGGCTTCGCAGGAGTTGCAAACCACCCTCCGAGTGAGAACCTCGTGTGTTCTTTCTCGATTACAGGTGTAGCGAGAAAGGTCTCATCTTTCTCATGTGCAAAATGGCTCTTCAATATTTTCAGGATCGTACTCTTTCCGGCACCGTTTGCACCGGTTACTATAGTCAATCTACTGTGGAAATCGAATTCTACAGCTTTGAACTGACGCCAACCAGAAATGGTCAATTTCGTGAACGAATGATTGATTTCCACGTTATTCACTCAACTTCATTTGTTGCGCTAAGCTAGCATGCTCGTTGCACATCAAGCAACCTGTAGTCAGTATATGTTCCGGTCGCACCTTTCGTGCTCCTTGCTATCAGACGTCCCGTCTGTCCGTCTGCCGCTAAGGTCTGCTAACCTATTGCTGGTTCACCGGAGGTGCGCCATGACCATTCTATCGGAACTGCCCCGCGGCCTAGCTCCCTACGCCCGCACGCCTGAGTTCACGCCAGACACGCTCCCGGCCAAGCTGCAGGCAGCGCATTCGACCAAGGCTGGGACTTGGGGCCTGCTGCATGTGCAGGCCGGCAGTGTGCGTTACACGCTGGAGCCGCCTCAGAATGGCGAGGTTATCGTGTCCGCTGGCCAGACAGTGGTCATCGAGCCGTAAGTGGAGCACCACGTGGCGTTTGTGGAGCCGGGCAGGTTCTATGTTGAGTTCTGGCGGGCGCCGTGAGGGCGCGCTGGCTCGCCATAGCCCTCTGCCTTCTCCCATTCGCCGCCACCGCCACCGGCATCCCGGGTCTGATAGTCGGCCAGGCCAGCGTGATTGATGGCGACACGATCGAGATCCATGGCCAGAGGATCAGGCTTGAGGGCATCGACGCGCCGGAAAGCAATCAGGTGTGCGAAGCCAAGGGCAAGCGCGATGTGGCTTGCGGGCGCGATGCTGCCTGGTTTCTGGCAGACATGATCGGCCGGCAGACCGTCTATTGCAGCCAGACCGGAACAGACCGCTACAGGCGCCTTCTGGCTGATTGTGAGGTTGCTGGCCGCAACATCGGCGACGCAATGGTCCGCTCAGGACATGCGCTCGCTTATCGGCGTTACAGCACGCGGCATGTGGCGGCAGAGGACGCCGCTAAAGCCGCAAAGGCTGGCATGTGGGCCTATGACTTCCTCCCGCCTTGGGAATGGCGGGCGCTGGAGAAGCTGCCAGGGCGGTAGGCGACAGTATCACAAAGCCTTCCGCGAACGCTTCCCTGCGGTTGATGCGAGCGCCCGATCCTGCGAGAAGCTGCGCGCCTCCGCGCTAACGCTCTTGCCCCCCTTACGCCCGGCTTCCGCCGCCAGCTCCGGGTTGGTCGCGAAGGCGCGCTTTTCCTTTGGCACACTGCGCCCACCCATGCCGGCGATTGCTCGAACCTTAACCGGGTCCATGGAGGCGAAGCCTCGCCGGGATTTTGGTTTGCTGGTTTCCATTTGTGGTCCCTGTCTCAAGGCACTGAATTATTGTCAGTTACGGCCTCAGTTCACGTCACTGTGATTGGCCTGTCAACGTCACATAGAGGCGGCCGGCACAAGTGTGGCCATGCCGTCACGGCATGTTCGTGTTCTGGCCAACAGCCGGCATGTTGCGGAGGTGTTTGGGAAGCGGCACGATAATGTGCTGGTGGCAGTCGACAATCTTGATTGTAGCGACGAGTTCCGTCTCCTTAATTTTAAGGAAACGTGCGAAAATCAAGGAGATAGGTGCTTCGCGCCGGTCAGTCCGTCACTTCGACATGACGAGCGCATGTCGAAAGGTCTTGAGGCGCTGATTTGCCCTCGGCTCCAATGTGGCTATATTGCGCCAGTTGCTTGACGGCAATTTGTCGAAAAGGCCTGCATGCGTGAGGCGCGGGCCCACTGGTTCAAGGTGTCACTGTCAGCAAGATGTCGGGGGTTGGCCCCGCATATGAAAGGAGTTGCAAAGCTGCTTGCGAGCATGACCAAAAGGTAAGGTTCAAACGGGTATTATGGATTTACAACAGCTGAGTTTGCCGCTGACAATTTGTCTATTGGCTGTCTTCTTCGGCGGAACATTTTTCGTTTCCCTTCAAATCGGTCGAAAACGTGAGAACGCTGACAGTTATATGAATGCTGGCAGCAAGGTTGGATTCGGCATCTCCGCCGCTTCCATGACGGCGACATGGATCTGGGCTGCTTCTTTGTATGCTGCGGCTACCTCTGGATACACCTTTGGTATTTCCGGCCCCTTGCACTATGGATTGTGGGGCGCACTGATGATCCTGTTCATATACCCCTTCGGAAAGCGCATAAGATCTCTGGCTCCGGACGCACATAGCCTTGCGGAAATATTGCACGCGCGTCATGGGTCTTCCAGCCAGCTGATCCTTGCGGGCTCCAACATTGTCGGCAGCATTCTAAGTCTTGTTTCCAACTATATCGCCGGCGGTGTACTGATAGCTATGCTCACTCCGCTAAGCTTTTCTACAGGAATTCTGATTATCGCCGGAGGCGTATTACTGTACACATTGTGGTCTGGGCTACGGGCGTCGATCCTGACCGATTTCATCCAAGTTTGCGCCATGCTTCTGGCGGTGGTCATCCTTGTACCCACGATTTTCTATCTGGCGGGCGGTCCGGATATTTTTCGTGATGGACGCAGCAATCTGAACCAACAGCAGCTCAGCTTCTTCTCGTCTGATGCCTTCTTCAATCAGGGCGCACCTTACATAGCGGCGGTGCTGGCTTATGCAATCGGCAACCAAACTATTGCGCAACGCCTGTTTGCGGTTCGGCCAGACAAGATCAAGGCGACGTTTGTCACAGCGACAGTGGGTTACGGCGCCACCGTGATTGGGATCGGAATGCTCGGTGTTCTGGCGCTCTATTTGGGCATCGAGCCGATCGACGGCGACGTGAACAATCTAGTGCCGCAACTGGCAGCCTCTTACCTCGGCGCGGGGCTGCTCAGCCTATTCTTCATTCTGATCATTGGTGCCATGGCCTCCACTGCCGACAGTGACCTGTCGGCTCTATCGTCAATAGTTATGACGGACATATATGGCCGTAACATCGCTCGCCCCGGGAAAGCCAATCCGCGCCTCATGCTATTGCTGGGCCGCCTGACCATGATAGCCTCGACCGGGCTGGCGGTTTACATTGCAAGCAATCGGCTCAATATCCTCGAATTACTGGTTCTAGTTGGTGCCATCTGGGGCGCGCTGGTGTTTCCGGTGATCGCGAGCTTTTACTGGCCGAAGGTGTCAAACACTGCCTTCTCCGTTGCTGTCCTCGGCGCGCTGGTGTCTTTTTTCGCTGTGCGTTTCGGGTTCGTCGCCCTAACCGGCGATACGGCCCTGCTGACGGACGTGTTGTCGGTGATCGGCGTAGGCGTGATCGCCGGCCTGATGGCGTTCGGCTTCTGGGGCGCACGTGTAGGCATTCTGACTGGCGTTGCCGCCGCGACCATGACTGCCCCTTTCGGTATCGGCTTCTTACACACCTATCCCGTGCTCACAGCCTCGCTGCTGGCCTACGCCGTGAGCGCAGTCTTGTGCGTTGGCATCAGCCTGCTGCGTCCCGACAATTTTGACTTCGGCCGGCTTGCCCGCGCGACAGGTCGTTTCGATATCACCACGAACTGATGCTGGAGGCCGTTGATATGATGTCTTACTGGATGACCGCCTATGTCCTAGTCTGGCCTGCGCTGGTCGCAGTGGTTTTATCTGTCCTTGTGCTGTCATTCATTCGCGAATGGCGGGCAGCACGAAAAGAAGGGCGCGCCATGATCTAGAACCCTCGGCCAACGAGCGCAAAAATTCGTTGGTTGCCCGTGGGCTGAAAATTCAGCTGACGGGAAGCGCTGAAAAGTCAGCGGGTTGGAAATCGGACACATGTGTCCGGTTTGGCTGGGCACAGTGGCTGGGCTGAAAATTCAGCCCAGCGGATTTTTGCGCTCAGTGGCCCTTGGGCAGGCAACGCATTCTTGCGTTCTCTGGCCCCACGGCTGACATTCCAGCCATGGCGTAGGAATGCGCCGTGAGCGCAATTTTGCGCCGACGTTGATGGGTATGGGCTTTTCCCATAATGCCGGGATTTCCGGTATTAAAACGTGCCGGTCGGCCAGGTTATGGCTCCAGGCCATGGCACCCGTCAGTTCAGCGGTTTCGGTGGCGAATTGCTTCTGGTGTTGAGGCCCCTTCCGGCGTCCATCCTTGCGTAAATCGTTGGTGTCGGAATTTCCTACACCTACGGAGCGTGCGGGCCGCGTGGATGCGGTTGATGGGGATCGTGGATGAAAAGGGCGAGGTGGTTCATTCTGGTCAACTTGCCCAGAATGAAAGTCGCCGCGCCGATGGCCGCGGGCACCGCCAGGAAGGCGGCCTTTCACTCGCCGTCCGCACCATGCCGAAACTGGAGCGGAAAGAGCAAGCCGCAGAATGGATCAGGCTTACGGAAGAGCAGGGGAAGCAGCGGCTGGCATAAGTTGTGACAGCCACCCTATCAGATGGACGGCTGGCACCGCCCCAAAATATGGAGTCAGGCATCCGCGCAGCAGCCCGAGAACTCGGCATCAATCGAATGGCTGCCCACCGCGCTGTGCAGGTCGCCAGCCTACCCGAGCAGGTGAAGCAGGCGGCGCGGGACTTGGGGCTCTCAGGGAAGCGAGGCCGAAATCAATTCCTCGCCTTCCTCGGGCTCCGATGGCTCTGGGATCGGGATGCCGTCTTCGATGCATACCTCAAGCATGACGAGAATGGCGTCTTCCGCCATCTCGCGCGCCTCCTCAATGGTGTAGCCAGCGGTCACGATCTGCGGAAAGTCGCGCACGTGAACTTCAATGTCGCCCGGCACATGAACGAAGCGCACGGGGTAGGTGTAAGTCTTCATCGCTCGCCCCCCTTCAGCCTTACGCCTGGGCCGCCGTCGACCGTGGCGCCAGCGTCCAGGAAGATCACACCGGCCTGCTCGAGGGCGGTACGGATGGCCAATAGGTTGTTGGCTTCCCGACCATGCCGAAACTTCCCGCGTTAGGAAACACCGATAGAGTCCAGCATTTTCAGATTACTGAAATTTCACCCTGCATAGGCAACCTCCCTCCCCTACCTGCAATCCACAGCCCATTCGAACAATGGGAAGCTGACAATGCGAGTGCGGCTTAAGGGCATAAACAAGGTGACAATGAAATTGGCCAGCGGCCAAACCGTCACCTATTATTATCATCGTGCATCTGGGAGGCGCCTTGTAGGCGCGCCCGGATCTTCTGCGTTTGTGGCTTCTTTTGGAGATGCCGAAAAATCGCTAGCCGGGCGCACTGACGGCACGCTAGCCGGGCTGGTGTCTTCCTTCGAGAAAACAGCAAAGTGGCGCAAACTCGCCGCAAGCACCCAGATTGAATACAAGCGCGTCTTGAAATTCTGGACGGAAAAGTTCGGCACGGTGCCTCTGGCAGCGTTGGCCAGCAAAACATTCCGAAAGCGCGTCCTCTCGTGGCACGACGACTTTTCTCAGGACAAGCCACGCGAGGCTGACAACAGGGTGACCGTGCTGGCGCGCGTCCTGTCCTGGGCGGCGAAGGACGGCGACCTATCTGTGAATGTTCTGGACAGCTTCGAACGGGCTTATTCGAGTGACAGGTCTGACAAGATTTGGCTGCCCGAGCACATTTCAGCGTTCATGGCAGCGGCCGATTCGCACATGCAGCTTGCGATGGCGCTGGCGCTCCACACGGGGCAACGGCAGGCCGACATCCGCAAGATGGCGTGGTCCCAGTATGACGGACAGCGGATAATCCTGAGGCAGGGCAAGACGGGCCGATCTGTTAGTGTGCCGTGCACCGCAGCCTTGAAGCACACACTCGACCACGCCCCGAAACGCGGTGCGTTGATTCTTCTGACAAAGACCGAGAAGGCATTTCAGAAGCGCTACTTCCATGAGTGCTGGACTGAAGTCGCGTCAGAAGCAGCCAAGGCGCAACCGGATATCGGCGACCTCCACTTCCACGACATCCGCGGCACAACCGTCACGATGTTGTTTGAGGCCGGCTGTACGGTGGCAGAGGTGGCATCGATAACTGGCCACACGCTGCGTCGGGCGCAGGAGATTCTCGACCGCTATCTGGCCCGCACCAGCACCATGGCAACTAACGCAATCGCGAAGTTTGAGGCCGTCCTTCCGGTAGTGAAAAAGGAAGCATCAGCACGTACCGAGGGACCACCTGACAGAGTTGTCGCAAGACCCGCTGTGGATGCGGCGCTGGCAGCCATAATGGAAAGCCGAGGCTTCGGTGAACGCGGTGCCTTCACATGTGCTCGATGTAGGCGTGTTGCATCCGTGTTGCACGGACTGATTTGCACCGATTTGTAACCGTTGAAATTGCACGGCTTTTTTTGCAGCGCCTTACAACGCAAAAACCCGCCAGAACATGGCGGGCCTTCGACTAACATACTGATTCCTCTAAGGGAATTTTGGTAGCGAGGGAGGGACTCGAACCCCCGACACGCGGATTATGATTCCGCTGCTCTAACCAGCTGAGCTACCCCGCCGCAGCGACCCGGGAACCTGTCCAGAAGACGCGGCCGGACCGAAGACAGGGCGGATATAGGGGGGCATCGCGCGCCCTGTCAAGAACGCCGGTCGAGTTATCCTCACATGGCGTTGACGCCGTGCGACGGACCTTGCGGGAAGGGTGAAAACACCGGGGGCTTGCTGTCCCCGTCCCCAAGAGGGCCAGGGGACCCCAAGAGAGGGCCAGGGGCCCCAAGAGAGGGCCAGGGACCCCAGGCAACCAGGGAACCCAGGAGGGCCAGGGACCCGGAAGGCTCAGGGGGTCGAAGGCCGGGGGGCCAGGAAGGTGGGGGGCGACATGGCGGGCGGACGGCGCGTCATGAGCTTCGTGCGCCCGCTGCGCCGCGGGGCCTGCTCGCGCCCGCGCGGCGAATGGCCCTTCGTCCGGCCGGCGCGCGGACCTCAGCCGGCCTTGCGCAGCCGCACCAGCTTGAAGAAGCCGAAGGGGTTGAGCGGCTGCACGCCAACGCGTGTGAAATCACCGCGCTGGCGGGCCCAGGCGTCGAGACGGGCGATCTTGAAGGCAGAGCTCCAGCCCACCTTGCTGACCAGCGGCGCGACGGCCTCCTCCAGCCGCGCCTGCACGCCCCCGTCAGCGCCGAAGTGGTTGACGAGGATGATCTCGCCGCCGGGCCTGAGCACGCGCGCGAACTCATCCAGGGCGCCTTCCGGATCGGGCACCAGCGTAATCATCATCTGGGCGCTGACAGCGTCGAAGGCGCCGTCAGGAAAACCCAGATGGCAGCCATCCATCACAACAACGCCCTTCACATGGCCGAGCCCCTGCTCGCGCACCTTGCGCATGGCGAGTTTCAGCATGTCCTCGGACAGGTCCGTGGCGATGACCGAACAATCGCTGGGGTATTCTTCCAGCGACATGCCGGTGCCGGCGCCCACTTCCAGGATGGTCCGGCCACAGGCAAGCCCGGCCTCAACCGCCGCGCGGCGTCCCGGCGCGGTCAGCCGCCGGTAAGTCAGATCATAAACGGGAGCCCAGCGGGCATACGCCTTCTTCATGGACGACGTGTCCGGCTGGCTGAAACCATGCCCGGACGCGTCGTCGCCGTTGCCCGAAGTGGCGCCCATTCAAGTCCCTCCCGCCGGATCACAGAACGTTCCGCCCGGCTTCGCGTTCATATGCCGGCCCTTCCCGAGCTGGCCGCGCCAGCGTCGGAACCGATTCTACACAACAAGCCGGCGCGCGCGACGGATACCTGTCCCACGTTAAGAAAATACGTCGAACCCGGGGGGATAAACGCAGTTTTGACCAGACTGGCCAGGTTCACCGGCTTGCGGGCGGTCAGGCGCCCGCCTGCCGTCCGGCCGCCGGCGCGGGACGGCCATCCGGGCGCGCGCCGCTCGCCGCATCAGCCAGCGCCTCGCGCGGGGCGCGGCTGATCACGCCGCCGCCGAGCACCCGGGCCTCCGGCCCGGCGCTGTCGTAAATCACACAGGCCTGGCCTGGCGCCACGCCCTCCTCGCCCGCGGCAAGCTCCACCTCGGCCACGCCATCGCGGCGGCGCAGCACGGCCGGCGCGGGGGCGCGGGTTGAACGCACCCGCACCGCCACATCAAGCCCGCCCGCCGGCAGATCATCCCAGGCGCCGTCGCCGATCCAGGACATGTCGCGCAGCTTCACCCGGCGCGTCAGCAGCGCCGTGCGCGGGCCAACGATCACCTGGGCGCGGGCGGCGTCCAGCGCCACCACATACAAGGGCTCGCCGCCCGCAAGGCCAAGGCCGCGTCGCTGGCCAACGGTGAAGCGGATGATGCCGTCGTGACGGCCGAGCACGCGACCATCGACATGGACGACGTCGCCCGGCGTCGCCGCCTCCGGCCGCAGTTTGCGGATCAGGTCGGCATAGCCGCCGTTCGGCACGAAACAGATATCCTGGCTCTCGCTCTTTTCGGCGACGGCGAGGCCGTAATGGCGGGCCAGCTCACGGGTCTGGCTCTTGGTCATGCCGCCCAGCGGAAAACGCAGCATGTCGAGCTGCGGCTGGGTGGTGGCGTAGAGAAAATAGGTCTGGTCCTTGTCCGGGTCGGCGGCGCGGAACAGGCCGCGGCGGCCATCCGGCAGCAGGCGGCTGGAGACATAATGGCCAGTGGCCAGCACATGGGCGCCGATATCCACGGCGGTGCGCATCAGATCGGCGAACTTCACCGTGCGGTTGCATTCCACGCAGGGGATCGGCGTCTCGCCGGCCAGATAGCTGTCGGCGAAGCGGTCGATCACCGCTTCCCGGAAGCGGTCCTCATAGTCGAGAACGTAATGGGGAATGCCCAGCCGGTCGGCGACGCGGCGGGCGTCGTGGATATCCTGACCCGCGCAGCAGGCGCCCTTGCGATGCACGGCGGCGCCGTGATCGTATAGCTGCAGGGTGACGCCCGTGACGTCATAGCCCTGATCTTTCAGCAACGCCGCGACAACGGACGAGTCGACGCCGCCCGACATGGCGACGACCACGCGGGTGTCGCGCGGCGCCATGGGAAGATCGAGACTGTTCAGCGGCGTGGCGGACATCGGTTCCTGGCTCTTCAAACTTCGCGGCGGCAACCGCGCCATGATGGCTGAGGCGGACGTCGGCGGCAAACCGCGCAATGCCCGGCGTTCCCGCCTTCCCCTGCCGTCATCCGGCGCCGTTCGCGCCCCATGCCGGCGGGACCATCGGCGGCCCGGCCCCTCGCGCCCGTGTGATAAACGCAAAGCCGGCGGGGCGCCACCTGCCTGCGTCAGGGCTTACAGGGCGGCGGCGTCGGCCCGGCCCGCGCCATTTCCTGCCCACTGCCCCTTCTGCCGGCGCGGGCCCGCCATCCATGGTCCAGACCTGCGGAAAAAGTATGACCGGAACGTTCCTGGCGCCACGGCTCACGCCCCCTGGCGTCCCGCGCCGGCACAGGCGACGGCTGCAAGGTCATCCGGAGACATCATTCCGAAGCGCGCTGGAAACACACTGTTCACCACGTTCCATCGCGGGAATACCCAAGGTTTTGCTTTAGGCAATTCTTAAAACAGCGCGTGCCAGATTGCCTTCATCGACATGGATCATTGAGTGTATGAGCGTACCATGAGCGAAACCCACCGCCCGAGGGTCAAATACGTGATCGGGCCAGACGGCAGTCCGCTCACCATCGCGGACCTGCCGCCTCCGGACACAAGACGCTGGGTTATCCGCCGCAAGGCGGAAGTGGTCGCCGCCGTTCGCGGCGGCCTCCTGAGCCTGGAAGAGGCCTGCAGCCGCTACACGCTGACGGTTGAGGAGTTCCTCAGCTGGCAGATGTCGATCGACCAGCATGGCCTTGCCGGACTGCGCACCACGCGCATCCAGCTTTACAGGCAGTGAAACGGCGGTCCCCGCAGGCTTCGGCCTGGCGGGGACAGCGCCGTTTCTGGAGCCCTGGCCGCCGCAAGGCGGCTTTTTCCTGTCCGGGCAGCATCTCCTGCTCCATCCCGCATGCCTGACCACACTGGATGAGGCCGCCGCATTGGGTCCCGGTGAAGGAGTTCCGGTGAAGGAGTTCTGGCAAACCGGGCGGCAGGCCCAGGTCAGGCGGGGTGGGCGCGCCCCGGGGCCTGACCGTCGTCCTGTCCGGCGACCGGCGCGGCCGTCTTGCGCAGCCACAGGCTGGTTTCCATGGCGCCCTCCGCCAGCGGCAGCCAGCCAACAGCCGCCTGAACCTCGTCGGGCAGGTTGCGGCTGGCCCAGTGGCTGGCGAAAACCAGCTCATACCCCCCGCCCTGCAACAGGGCGCCGACAGCGGTCTGCTCATTGTAGCCGCGCCAGGTCCAGCTTTCCGGATAGGGATCGGGCAGAAAGACATCGTGGATGTGGACGTAAACGCCCGCGGGCAGGCGCGGCAGCACGTCGAGCAGCAGCACGTCCACGTCGGAGCCGGGCATGGCGATGTGGCTGGAGTCGATGAACAGGATGTCGTTGGCGCCAAGACCGGCGAACAGGCCGCGATCCACGTCCTCCACCAGAGCGGCGATATGGCGGGCGCCCGTTTCCGCCAAAGCGGCGCGCGGCGCGGGGTCAATGGCCAGCAGCGTCGCCGGATCGGCGCCCATGTCGACAAGCGCCCGGGCCAGGAAGCGGGTGGAGTGACCGGAGCCGATCTCGATGATGCGCGCCGGACGCAGCCGCCGCGCCATGGCGTAGGCCGCCGCCGCGTCGAGACGGGGAAACCAGCTCTGGCCCCAGCGCAGACCCGGGCCAGACGGCGGGATGGCGCGCAAGGCCATGCGCAGGCGGGCGATCTCCGCCAGCAGCGCCGTCATGCACGGCGCCGCCGCGTGGAACAGCGGCTCCAGCGCCGGATAGGCGGGACGCGCCTGCGGGCGGGCGTGACGGTAGGGAATGAACCAGCCGCCGCCAGCCTGGCCCGACAGCGCCCGCAGCCCGAGCCGCAGCCGGCGCAGACGTTTGCGCGCGCCGGGACCGAATGGACGCAGCAACTGGTCGGCGACCCGGGCGCGCCAGGCGCGAAGGATGGCTGAACTGGCTTTCGCCCCGGCGACCGGATCAAACCCCGGTTGCGGCGCGGGATCGGGGCCACTGCGGCTCACCCGGCGGCCCCGTCATGGGGACTGCCGCCCTGCCGTTCCTTGCCGGCTTCGGCCAGGCGCTCCTGCATGACCTTCGACAGGCGGGAGCGCTCGAACAGCACAACGACCACCAGCGAGAAGGCCAGCGGGATCAGCAGGTAAAGCAGACGGAACACCAGTAGCGCCGCCAGCACGTCGGCCTTGGGCACGCCGGGCATGGCCATGATGAACACCGCCTCGAGCACGCCGATGCCGCCTGGCGCATTGGAGGCCAGGGCGACGCAGAACGACGCCACAAACACGCCCAGAACGATGAAGAAGCCCGGATTGTAAACGTCGGGCAGGGCGAAATAGATGATGCCGGCGGCGCCGATCAGCTCCAGCGGCGCGGCGAAAAGCTGGCGGACGACGATCGGCATGCGCGGGTAGACGATCGAAAAATTGCCGATGCGCCAGGGGCGGAATTCCTTCCACGAGCCATAAACATAAAGCGCGACGAGCAGCAGCAGGACGACGCCGGTTCCGAACGCCCAGTTCTGGGGAATGTTGAACAGGCGCTGGATGATGTCCGGCTCGCCGACCAGCACCAGGCCGCCCAGCAGCACCGCGCCGAAGCCGAAGGTGAAGGAGCACAGCGCCACCAGCACGCCGACCTCGGCGAGGCTAAGCCCCATGGCGCCATAGGCGCGCAGCCGCACCATGGCGCCGGAGAACACCGAGGCGCCGATATTGTGGGACAGGGCGTAAGTGGTGAAGGACACCAGCGAGATCGCCGGCCAGGGCAGATGTTTGCCCAGATGCAACAGGGCGATGCGGTCGTACCAGGCCAAGGCGCCGTAGGCGACGATGGTGGCGCAAATCGCCCCCACCCAGTTCTTCAGCGGAATGGCGCGGATGGCGCCGGAAATCTCGGCCAGGGAAATGCCGGACAGTTCGCGATACAGCAGCCAGCCCGCGAACACGACCGCGCACAGGCCGACAACGGGCCAGATGTAATCTGCGTACTTTCTCATTTGCCAGCCGGCCCGGGGTCATGCGCGCCGGAAGGAAAGTGCGCGCCATTGCAGGTGTGCCCCAGCGCCGGAGACGCCGCAAGCCAGAACTTCAGATGGGAGGAAATGAACGGGTTACAAGGCCCTGGACCCAGGGCCGTGGCCCGAAGGGGCGTGGCCGGAGGTCGCGGCGCCGCGCCGCTGGCGACGGCGTTGCGCTCCCGGGCGGCGGCGCGAGAGGCCGGCCGCGATCAGGCCCCCAGACGGGCGGCGCGAACCGGGCCGGGGCGCCACTCGTCCGCCGCGCGCTCGCGATCGTCCATGGCCTCGGCGGCCTTCAGGTCCTCCTGCGCTTCATCCAGTTCAGCGCGGGCGTCATGCAACTGCGCCTTCAGTTCGCCGGCGGAGCGCAGCAGGTTGTCCCGCCGGGTGCGGGAGGCGGCGGCGTAGGTTGAATAGGCGAAATGCTCCGGGTCGGTGATGCCGGTTCTCGCCTCTTCCTGACCAATCTCACGCTCCAGTTCGGCGGCCATGCGCTCGAACTCGGCCGCCATGGTCTCGATCTGCATGACGCGACGGCGTTTGCCATCGGCCTGAAAGCGCTTGAGCCGCAGCAATGTATCACGCGATTTCATGAGCGTCCCTGGCTCCCCGTCCAAGGCCGGCGACGCGCCCGGCCATGTGCAGCCTC
>Ga0182744_1001757_pt1 | contig 18609 bp, 18 predicted proteins | sample eDN3rd30CKraftMG_FD_128525 | JGI IMG/M metagenome (GOLD analysis project Ga0182744, IMG submission 128525) | Enriched Miracle-Growth compost microbial communities from Emeryville, California, USA - eDNA 3rd pass 30_C Kraft MG (version 2) (version 2) ...
GCCGTCGCTCCCCCATCCGAAACCGACGCGGCGGCCTTGGGCCGCTTCCTGCAGGCGGATTTCGGCAGATGGGAACAACTGGTGAAGGACGCGAACATCAGCATCCAGTGAATGGCTGGGCAGGGGCTCCTCGGGACGGCCAGGGTCGTTCGCAAGCGGGCATGGCGGGTAAAGCGGATATGGCAGTTAACACGGACAAGAGGCGGATGGCTGAACAATTGATTGAATCGTGGATGCGGGATGGCAAGGTCGTGGATGGCTTGATGCCGGACTTTCATGCAATTTGCGCTTTTGGCGGCAGGCGTTCGGGTTCGGGGCAGGACAGCCGCGCCCTGGATTGGGCGCTCGGCCGCCTGGCCGCCTTGCCGGGGCAGGGCAGCCGCGTGGACGTGCCTTATGACGGCTGGCATTGCAGGAGGGCGGAGCTCACGCTGCTGAGCGGCAACGGCCGGCGGCTTGCGTGCAATCCGCTCTTGCGCTCCATGTCCACGCCGGCGGAGGGCCTGGAGCTCGAACTCGTCGATCTCGGCCTGGGACGTGAAGAGGACTTCATGCGCGCCGGCGATCGAATCCGGGGCCGGGCCGTTTTAGTGCGCCACGAATATCCCTTCGCTGCTACCCATATGCATCGGCGCCGCAAGTACGATCGCGCCGTTGCCCAGGGCGCCGCGGCCTTTCTCATTGCCAATCCGTGGGAGGGAGGCGGGCTGATGTCCGGTTCGTCGGGGCGGGGCAGGGGCCAGCCGGGCATCCCGGCCGCTTATGTCGATTACGCCGCCGCGGCGGCCTTGCGTCAGGAAGCCGCCAAGGGGACCGCGCGCATACGGTTCGTGGTGCTGGGCGAGGAAGATGAAAACGCCCAGGCCGGGGTCGGGATTTTTCAAATTCCGGGTGGGCGGCCTGGGCAGGTGTTCATCACGGCACACATGGACGGACACGATCTTGCGCAAAGCGCGCTGGACAATGCGACAGGGGTTGCGGTGGCATTGGCCGCCGCCCGCGCGCTCGCTCCACAGGTATCGGACCAGACGGCCAGTCTGTGCATTGCCTTTTTCTGCGCCGAAGAATGGGCTTTGAGCGGCTCCGCCCGATATCTGGAACAACTGCCGGACAATGCTCGCGCCAATATCAAGCTGGACATCAATCTCGACACCGTTGCAGGAGATGACAGCCTGACCGCGCTGCTCAGCGATTTCCCTGCGCTTGAGGGCTATGTCCGCCAGGCTGGCCAAGCGTCGAAAGTAGCCGTCGATACCTGGCTGCCTTTCATGCCGAATTCCGACCATGCCAACTTCGCCAGGCATGGCATCCCCGCTTTTCGATTGGTGGCCGGCTTCAACCGGCCCGACTCGCGCGTCAGGAATATCCTCTCGGCGGGCGATGTGCCGGGCATAATCCAGGAGCGTGAAATGCTGCAGGCATTGCGCTTGACCCTCGGCCTGGGCTGGATCGCGCTCCGCATGAGCGATGAGCAGCTGGATGCGTTGAAGGCGCGGTAGGACGGCGGTAAATTGCCCGCGCGTGTCGCAGACATGCGCATGTGCTGATTCACATGTCGAAATCCGCGGCGCGCAGCCCTGCGAGCGCGGGCGCCACGTCACGATATGCGCATCCAATCAGCCTTGCCGCCGCTGCAGGCCATGATAGCCCAAGGCGGCCCGCGCTTCCGTAAGCGTTTTGCCTTGCGCAATCAATGCGCGTATGTCCGATTCGGTGTTTTCGATCGTGCGCGCGGTCGCGGCCACTTCTTGGGCGCGGCTGCGCGGCACGACGACGACGCCATTGGCACCGGCCAACGCTTTTGACACATCGCGGCAGACCCCGTCGATGACGGTTCCGGCGATCTTCCTGGCGCCCGCGTATTGCGTCATGATGCCGCACTCGCCGTCGTGATGGATTCGAATTCCTCGTCATGCATAACCTCGGCGACCGATCGCCCAGCCCGTACCGCATCCACCATGCCTTGCTGGCGGCGCGCGATGCGTTCCCCGAGCGCGATCACTTCTTCGGCGCGTTCAGCGGGGATGAAGACCGTGCCGCATTTATCGGCGATGACGTAGTCGTCTTCCTTCACGAGTATGCCGTCCATCTTTACCGGCTGGCCCGATGAAACTTGCACGACGCGGTTGCGGGCGCTGATCATCGTCACGCCCCGTCCATACACGGGGTAGCCTATGGATGCGCTTCCGTCGATGTTTTTTTTATCTCCGCTATACCGGGTTCATGTCGCCCAATATCAAGGCTCATTTTCGCGATCGCAGAATCGCAGGCACCGCCGTCACGGTAAGGGTGCCAGGCATGGACGGCTCCATGGTTTACTACGCCGTCGGCAAGGCGCGGCCGGGCGACGTCGTCGTCATCGACCGCTGCGTCGACGAAACCATCGCCACGCTGGGCGGCGCCGTGGCGTATGCAGCAAAGAAGGCCGGTGTCGCCGGTATTATTGTGGACGGATTGGTGACCGGCCTGGGCGAACTGCGCCAGCACGATGTGCCGGTCTGGTCCAAAGGCACATCGGCCGTCAACGTGAAAACCCTGGGGCTCGGCGGCGAGTTCTGCGTGCCGGTGACTTGCAGCTCCGCCGCGGTGCATCCGGGCGACGCCGTTCTTGCCGATGAAGCCGGCATCACTGGCTACAAGGCTGTCTACTGGATGGGCTTGCTAGCGCCGGGCAAGACGCCTCAGCCGATTATTGAAAAATTGAACGCCGAGGTCCGTAAAATACTGGCTACTTCCAGTGTCAGGAAACAGATCGAGGAGATCAGCCTGTATCCCGGTGGCGGCACGCCAGAAGAGTTCGGCGATTTGATCCGGTCAGAGTCCGCCATCTATGCCAGGCTGATCGAAGATCTCGATATTCCACGGCAGTAACGCCGGCGGCGAGGACTTGTCCTTACTGGGTCCATACGAAGCGTTGTATGGACTCTATTGATGTTCCTTGGCCGCTGATCCGGCCGGCGGTCAAGCCGCTTCGCTATAAGGGGCAAACTTGCCCGTAAGCGGGTCCCTGATGAAGAGCAGGCCGGTCGCAATGCCGAAGTAGGCGCCATGCAGGGTGAGCGCGCCGCTTTCGACCGCTTCGCGTACGGCGGGAAAGGTCATCAGGTTATTGAGGCTGTATTCGATCACGCCCCACTCGAGCTGTTGTATCCAGCTTTGCCGATCGCCCTTCGGCGGCCCGACGCGTTCCGCCACGGGCTTGATCTGCGACATCCACTTGCCGATGAAGTCGCGCTTGGTCAAGGGCGCCGCGTTGTTGGCGTAGGCCGCGACGCCGCCGCAGCTTGCATGGCCCAGCACGACGAGGTGCTTCACTTTCAAGGCATTCACGCCGAACTCGATCGCCGCGCTGGTGCCGTGGAATGAGCTTTCGACGTCGGGCTCGCTGGGGGGCACCAGATTGGCGATATTGCGTATGACGAAGATCTCGCCCGGATGGGCATCGAAAATGATTTCCGGCGCGACCCGCGAATCGCCGCAGCCTATGACCATGATCTCGGGGTGCTGGCCGTTTTTGGCCAGATCCTCGTAGCGTTCTCGTTCTGTGGCCAGGCTGCCATTGAGAAATGACTGGTAACCCTTGGTTAGTCTATCGGGAAACACGTTCTCTCCTTTTGTTATGGGAATTTATAATTTTAATCCTGTCCGGGCGAGCTCATGTTTCAGCGCCGATTTGGCGCCTGCGGCGCCCGTGGCGGGTCCATCCTGACCATCGGGCGCTGTCAATCTGGTGCTTGTTATCGTCCTGCCGGCGAGTTATATTCCTGCCACCGCCACGGCGGTATGCAAGCCGGCCGAATTCTCGTGTTCATGTCGCCCTGTTTATTCTTGCGTCTTCTGATCGTATGCCCCTTGATGTACCACGGCTGGATGGCCAGGCGCGGGATGATTTTTTTTTAATTTTAAGAAGGATCAAGAAAAAGGAGGTAGCAAGATGGCAAAGTGGAAAAGTTTGATGATATTTGCACTGGAAGCTTTTGAACAAATCAAGAGCGAGGAACGCCGGCTGCGGGAGCAGTGGCTGACCGCAAGCGATTTCGAATCCCGAGCCGAGCTACAGGCGCGCCTGATTGAAATCGCCGCTCAAGCTATGGAAAAAAATATTCAGATATTGGCGCTTCTAAGGGATTGTCCGTCGAAAGCGCTGGGCCTGTATCCTTTGAAAGGCCAGGCATGCCACTAGGTGGCGGCCTTTAGCAGAAATAACGGTGCCGGCTGTCTCGTATCGCGGCATCCAGTATGTCTGCCGGCTCAAAACTTATAGCGCTGTGCTACGATGCGCTGCATTTTCAATATAGCCATCTCATGCAATAGGGCCGTAAGGGCGGGCCGTCATCCATGTTTCTTATCTTCCCCGACACTTCTTCCATCGCCGAATACGTCAGCGCCACGCTGATCGACAGGATCCGGAACAAGCCCGGAATCGTCCTGGGCGCAGCGACGGGGGGCACCATGGAGCCCATTTATGCGCGCTTCGTGGAGCAGGCGCAGCGGCAGGAGCTGGACGTATCACGACTGAGCACTTTCAATCTGGACGAATACGTGGGATTGGATGCCCGGCATCCGAAAAGCTATGCGGCCTATATGCGCCAGCATTTGTTTCAGCATCTGAATTTCGATCCGTCCCGATGCCATCTTCCGGACGGCCAGGCAAGGCATCTGGATGAACATTGCCGGGAATATTCCGCCAGCCTGCGGCGGCACGGCGGAGTAGACCTGCAGCTGCTGGGCGTGGGAAGCAACGGGCATATCGGCTTCAACGAACCCGGTACGGCTTTCGACAGCCGCTGCCATGTCGTGCAGCTTTCCGAGCGTACCCGCCTGGACAACAGCCGGTTTTTTGAAGATGCGATGGTTCCCGCGCGCGCCATCACCATGGGTATGCAAGACATCATGGAAGCGCGCGAGATTCTGCTGATCGCCACCGGTGCAAGCAAAGCCCCGATCGTGGCCGAGTTCCATGAAAACGAGGTGACCGAGGCCATACCCTTCACCATATTGAAGCGGCACCCCCGGGCGAAGATCATCCTCGATGAAGCCGCCGCAAGCCTGCTGCCCCGCAGCGTCACGCCCCAGCGCCGCATGGCGGCGGGCGGCTGATCATGGGCGGTTAGTTGCGGACGGCCGGTTGCGAGCGGCCGGCTGCGGACCCCAGCCTTTATGGGTTATCCAGGCTGAACACATGCGTCTGGTCGTCGTAGGCGAAGACCTCGGCATAGCGGCCAAGGCCGATGACGGCGCGCAAGGTCTGCTCGGCGGCGCCCGGCGACATGTGATCCTCCAATTCGTCCGCGAATCGGCTCCAGGGCGCGCGATGTTCCGGCCGCTCGTCGAGGACGCGCCGAATATGGCCTGCGAGCGCCACATAGTTCAGAAGATGCCTTGCGAATAGTCGCTTGCGTTGATCGGTGTCGAGTTCCGCGAACTGGCGGCCTTCCTCCGTAAGCCTGATATCGCCGCCCTCGACCTCGGCCAGTCTCAGCATCTGTAGCGTTTCGGCTACCGGAAACAGGTCGTCGATCTCCATGTGCAGCGACGCGGCGATGACCGGCAGGTCGGCTTCGCCCCCATAAGGCGCCGCCGCGACCGCCTCCAGCAGGCCCGACAAGAGATTCGTCGAAACCCTGGGCAGGATCGTGCCTATGCCCGTGCCGGCAAAGCGTTCGATCCGCTTGCCGGCGGGCGCGTCGGTCTTGGTCGTCATCTCCACGTAGATGCGTTCCACCAGGTCGCGAAAGAGGGGATCGAGACGGGCGCGGGGATGCGGCAGTTCGACCTTGATCTCCTTCAGGATCCGGCCCGGATTACTGCCGAAGACGAGAATGCGGTCGCACATCAGCACGGCTTCCTCGATATTGTGCGTGACAAGAATCACGCCTTTGATCGGAAGCTGGCCCTCCGACCACAGATCGAGGAAATCGGTGCGCAGCGTCTCGGCCGTCAGCACGTCCAGCGCCGAGAAGGGCTCGTCCATGAGCAGGATGTTGGGATGGACCACCAGGGCCCGGGCGAAACCGACGCGCTGGCGCATGCCGCCCGAGAGTTCGCGCGGATAGGCGGATTCGAAGCCGTCGAGGCCGATCAGGTCGATGGACTGGATCGCGCGGCGGCGGATCTCTTCGGGCGGGAGGCCCAGCGCCTCCAGGCCCAGCTGCACGTTCTCCAGCACGGTGAGCCAGGGGAACAGCGCGAAGCTCTGGAACACCATGGCGATGCCCGGCGGCGGGCCGTCCACTTCGTTCCCCAGATAGGTAATGGAGCCTGCTTTGGGCGCGGAGAGGCCTGCGATCAATCGCAGCAGTGTCGACTTGCCCGAGCCCGACCGCCCGAGCAGGCCGACGATCTCACCTTCGCGCAGCGTCAGATCGATGCCGTCGAGAACCAGCAGTTCGCCGCCGTCGGGCCTGGGGAAGGATTTGCGTATGCCCCGGATGTCCAGCAAGGGGGTGATGTCCAGCGTGTCCATGTCATCCTTCCTTTAGCCCAGGCGGAACTTGCGCTCGGCGAGCGCATAAAGCGGCCGCCAGAAGACGCGATTGATGACCACGACGAAGGCGCTCATCATGGCGATCCCGAGCACGACGCGGTGGAAGTCGCCCGCCTTCGCGGCCACGGCGATGTAGGCGCCGAGGCCATGGGCCTCGAGCGTGGTATCGCCCCAGCTCGCGATCTCGGCCACAATGCTGGCGTTCCACGACCCGCCCGAGGCGGTGATGGCGCCGGTCATATAGAACGGAAACACCGCCGGCAGGGCGATCCGCCGCCACCACAGCCAGCCGCGCACGCGCAGATTGGCGCCGATGTCGCGCAACTCGCCGGGGATGGTGGACGCGCCGGCGATGACATTGAACAGGATATACCACTGCGTGCCGAGGATCATCAACGGGCTCAGCCAGAAGTCCGGGTCGAGCCGCAACGCCACGATCGCCGACACGGCGAGAGGGAACAAGAGATTGGCGGGAAACGCCGCCATGAACTGAGCGATAGGCTGGGCGATGCGCGCAGCCCTCGGCCGCAACCCCAGCCAGACGCCGATCGGCACCCAGACGATGCTGGCGAGCGTGATCAGCGCAAAGACGCGCGCCATGGTCGCAAGGCCGAGCAGAAAAGCGGTTCCTGCCTCGGTCGGCGCCACGCCTTCCAGCACGAAGGCGATGATGCGCCACAACGCGGCGAGGCAGACCGCAATGATCGCGCCGTACCAGAGCCGGTCGAGCCAGGCCGCCTGCCGGGATTGAATTTTCCTGTGCGCGACGGGCCTGGATTTGGCCGATGCCGGAGGCGGCCGGTAGGTCCAGCGCCATGCCTTCCCCAGCGGCGTCAGGGCGAGCGAGACGAGCCGCGAGCGGCGCAGCGCAGTCAGCACCCATGAGCGGGGCGGAGCCGCAACGGCTTCCTGCTCGAAGCGGAAGCGGTCGGACCAGGCCACCAGCGGCCGGAACAGAAGCTGGTCGTAGACGAGGATCACGGCGAGCATGGTCGCAATCGCCCAGAAGATGGCGCCGAGATCGCGCTCGACGATGGCTAGCGCGATGTACGACCCTATCCCGGGCAGCGCCACGGTGGTGTCGCCGACGCTGATCGCTTCGGAGGCGACGACGAAGAACCAGCCGCCCGACATCGACATCATCATGTTCCAGACGAGCGCCGGCATCGCGAATGGCGCTTCGAGCTTCCAGAATCGCATCCAGGAACCGAGCCGGAACGAGCGCGACGCTTCGGCAAGTTCCTTGGGAACCGTGCGCAGCGATTGGTGGAAGCTGAAGGCCATGTTCCAGGCCTGGCTGGTGAAAATCGCGAAGACGGCCGCCAGTTCCGCGCCGAGCATCCGTCCCGGCGCGAGCGACATGAAGAAGACCACCGTGACCGAGATGAAGCCGAGGATGGGCACCGATTGGAGAATGTCGAGCAGCGGGATCAGCACCTGTTCCGCGCGCCGGCTCTTGGCCGCCCAGGTCGCATAGGTGAAGGTGAAGAGCAGCGACAGGGCCATCGCCGCCAGCATCCTGAGCGAGGTGTGCAGCGCGTACCCCGGCAGGGCGGAGGGGTCGAGGCCGATCGCGCCGAAGCCGGGCTTGGGCAGCGGCTGCATGAGCCCGCGGCTTCCCTGCGCGAGCAGGACGAGCGCACCGATGACGAGCAGCATCGCGACGACGTCCCAGAGCGTCAGAAGGCGCGAAGAGGGCTTGGAAAACGGCGCGGGCTGGCTGCTCATCCCCATCCCCCCGCCGGCGCCGAGGAGAATGGCCCGGACAGCCAGGAAACCAGGCAGGCGACCTGGCGGATGCCTATAGGCGAAACGTCGAATATTGGGAACATGCCCGGCCCTCTTGATTACAGCCGAACCCTCTACCCACTTCGATAGGGTGCGATATCGGATTATCCCAGATAACGGCCCGGCCATCTTGCTGCTCCGTATTTCAGCCGGTTGCGTTGAACGGAAAAGCGGCAATGAGGCCGATGGCCATCGCGCTCCGCTTCGCCGCTGTGGCGAACGCCGCCGACGGGCGCTCATGCCCGAACTCGTCGCAATGCCTGCGGCGGCTGGCCGAGGCTTCGCAAGAACGCGCGGCGCATACGGTCGGGATCGCCGAAACCGGTGGCCTCGGCGATGCGCTCGAAAGAGTCATGGCCGGTTTCGACAGCTGCGCGGGCGGTTTCGAGACGCAGGCGCTCCACCGCATTGGCGGGCGTCGTCCCGGTCTCGGCCGTGAAGGCGCGAGCGAAGTTGCGCGGGCTCATCGCGGCGCGCCCGGCAAGACGCTCCACGGTGAGCGGCTCGGCGAGATGGCTGCGCATCCAGCCGATCAGCTCGACGAAGCGCCCGGTCCGTCCGCCAAGCTCGACGAGGGCCGAGAACTGCGATTGGCCGCTTGGCCTGCGCTGGTGAACGACAAGCTGCTGCGCGACGCGCCGGCCGACATCCGGGCCGAGATCGTCCTCGATCAAGGCGATCGCCAGGTCGATGCCCGCTGAAATCCCCGCCGAGGTCCAAATGTCGGCCGGCCGCGTCGAGCAGTTGAACTCCCGGATGGAGCACGATGGCAATGCTTCGCGTCATGGCAGTTTTCGCCGGATTTATGTCATTTCAGCCATGATCGGCTCGCGATATGATTCAGTCAACCTGGAAGTCGGGAGACCAAAATGAGGAAGCGCACGATTGCCATGTGGGGGCTCATCGCTGCCGTCGTCGCCGCGTCGGGTGGCTTTGGCCTGTGGCTCGCGACACTGCCGTCCGACGTTGCGGCATCTCCGCCGCCGGTGCCCGCCTCCGAGACGGCGGCAATGCTGGAAGCGCTCCAGCCGCCCAAGCGCCAGCGGCCGGTCGTTGCCGTCATCGGCCTCAACGATGCGACCGAGACGACCGACTACGTCGTGCCGACCGGAATCCTGCGGCGCGCCGACGTGGCCGATGTGCTGATGCTGGCGTCCGGCCCGGGCCCGGTGCGCCTCTATCCCGCGCTCAACGCGGTCGAGCCGGACGCGACGATCGCGGAATTCGACGCTACGCACCCGGACGGGGCGGACTACGTGATCGTGCCGGCGATGAGCCGCGACGACGCCCCCGCCGTGCTTGCGTGGCTGCAGCAGCAATCGGACAAGGGCGCGACCATCATCGCCGTCTGCGCCGGAGCCAAGGTTGTTGGTGCTGCCGGCCTGCTCGACGGCAAGCGAGCCACGACACACTGGTACTACTTGAAGGATCTGCTTCGGCACAGCCCGACGATCGGCTACGTGGCCGACAGGCGCTTCGTGATCGACGGGCGGGTTGCGACGACCACCGGCATCACCGCATCCGTGCCCATGATGCTGACCCTGATCGAGGCCATCGCCGGCCGCGAAAAGGCGCAGGCTGTGGCCCGGGACCTCGGCGTCGACCGCTGGGACGCGCGGCATGCGAGCAGCGCATTCAGGTTCAGCCGCTCGTTCGCCACCACTGTTCTGGGCAACGTGGCCGCCTTCTGGAACCGCGACGAGTTCGGAATCGCCCTCGAACCGGAAATAGACGAGGTTGCGTTGGCTCACGTCGCCGATGCCTGGTCGCGGACCTACCGGTCGAAGGCGGTCACCTTCGCTGCCTCGGCCTCCGCCATTGCGACGGCAAACGGCATTCGCCTCCTGCCGGGCCAGGTTGCGCAGGCCTGGCCGCAGGAACGCAGCGTCTCGATCTTCCCGGACCGGCGACCCGAAGCCGCCCTCGACCTCAGTCTTCAGGCGATCGCCGAGCGATATGGCCAGCGCACGGCCAGGGTGGTGGCCATGCAGCTCGAATATCCGTGGGCGGAGACGGCGCAATGAAAGATTCGCGCAACTTGCCGGGTCGCGTCTGCACGTCTCCCGGCTGACGCTCGGCTTGCATCGCGTGGACAACGCCGTCCGAGTTGAAGAAGCGAAACGGCCAGTGACCGCACTCCGATCGCGATCCTGGGCCGACAGACAGAAGGAGCATCGACATGTCGCTCGCACGAGTTCAAAACTTTGCCATCTCGCTCGACGATTTCGGCACCGGCGAGGGCCTGAGCCGCGACCGGCCGTTCGGCCATGCGAACGAAAGGCCGGAGTGGTGGTTGCATCGTGTATCTATACAAGATACAATGATAACATGATTAAGAGCTTCCGCCACAAGGGCATCCAGCTATTCTTTGAAACTGGATCAAAGGCAAAGATCCAGCTGCTCACGCCGGCAAGTTGCAGCGGCAGTTGCTCGCGTTGAATCGCGCGATCAAGCCTGAAGATATGGACGTGCCCGGCTGGCGGCTACATCCCTTGCGAGGCGCAGACCTGCAAGGGCATTGGTCAGTATGGGTCAATGGAAACTGGCGCCTGACTTTTACTTTCGACGGACAGGATGCCATTCTGGTGGATTACCAGGACTATCACTAGGAGCATGATTATGCAGATGCACAATCCCCCGCACCCGGGCAGCATCCTGAAAGAGGATGTCCTGCCGGAGCTTAGGCTGACGGTGACGCAGGCCGCGGAACAACTGGGTGTGTCGCGCGTTCAGCTTTCGCGCTTTATCAATGGCCGTTCGGGTGTCACGCCCGACTTGGCTATACGGTTGTCGAAGTGGATTCCGGCGCCGAGCGCTATCATGTGGCTGCAGATGCAGGCCGATTACGATCTGTGGCAGGCCGAGCACTCAGGGCGCGAGATCGAAGTCGAGCCTGCGCATTCTGTTCCTGCCTGAGCAGGCGAAGGAAAACCCGCCGGGGCGGGTTAGCTGCCTATGCGTCAGGCTGAGTTAAACGGTTGATATCGAGTCAGCGAGGCCGATAATGGCCAACGTAATGGTGGCCTTGATGTGCTGTAAGTCATTGATTCTTTGGCGGACAGGGTGAGATTCGAACTCACGATACGGGAGAACCGTATACCGGATTTCGAGTCCGGCGCATTCGACCACTCTGCCACCTGTCCTGGTGCTGCTGGCCTGCGATGGGAGCCGAACCGGGTCGAAGGTTTGCGGCGCCCTTGCCGAGCAAGTCCGCTATTCTAGCAAGAAATAAAAAAATCGCATAATTGGATTGCGCTGCGTTCCAACCTCGGACTGCGGCCGGGGGCGGGGCTGTACACTAGCGTGAATATGTTCGACTTTTCATGGACTACACAAGAAAGAAGGAACGATATGCTTACGGGAAAAAATGCGGTCGTCACCGGTTCCACCAGCGGCATCGGCCTGGCGATAGCGCGCGAACTGGCCGCCAATGGCGCCAATGTGGTGATAAACGGGTTCGGCGATGCAGCCGCCATTGAAAAGGAAAGGGTCAATATCGAGCTGGAGTTCGATGTCAAGGCCGTCTATATCAACGCGGATCTGACACAGGCGGCGGCGACCCGCGATTTCATCGGGCAGGCGGTCGAAGCGCTGGGCGGCATCGACATACTGGTCAATAACGCCGGCATCCAGCATACCGACCTGATCGAAGACTTCCCCGTCGAGCGCTGGGATGCCATCATTGCGCTCAATTTGTCGGCCGTGTTTCACGGTACGGCGGCGGCGCTGCCGCACATGAAGAAGCAGGGCTGGGGGCGCATCATCAATATCGCTTCCGCCCACGGCCTGGTCGCCTCGGCGAACAAGTCCGCCTATGTGGCGGCCAAGCATGGCGTGGTGGGCCTGACGAAAGTCACCGCCCTGGAAAACGCCGGCAATGGCGTCACCTGCAATGCCATCTGCCCGGGCTGGGTACGCACGCCGCTGGTCGAGAAGCAGATCGAGGCGCTGGCGCAGCAGCACGGCCTGGATATCGAGGCGGCCGCCAAGGAATTGCTGGCCGAAAAACAGCCTTCCCTGCAGTTCGTCACGCCCAAGCAGCTAGGCGGCGCGGCGGTATTCCTGGCGTCCGAAGCGGCTGACCAGATGACGGGAACCACCTTGTCTCTGGATGGCGGCTGGACGGCGCGATAAGACGCGCATCGGCAAAAGGAAAAATACGATGTTATTGTTATTGTCGCCGGCGAAGAAGCTGGATTACGACACACCGGTACGAACCACCCTGCATACGCAGCCGATGTTCATCGACCAGGCGTCGGAGCTCATCAAGGTATTGAAGAAAAAATCCGCGGCGGAGATAGCCGACCTGATGAAGCTCAGCGATGCCTTGGCCCATTTGAATGTCGAACGCTATGCGGCCTGGAAGCCGGTTTTCGACACCAGCAATTCGCGCCAGGCGGTGCTGGCGTTCAATGGCGATGTCTACGAAGGCCTGGACGCGTCCGGCCTTTCCGACGCCAAATTGAAATGGGCCCAGGATCACTTGCGCTTGCTCAGCGGCCTGTACGGGGTGCTGCGCCCGCTGGATCTGATCAGGCCCTATCGCCTGGAAATGGGCACGCGCCTGGCCACCGCCAAGGGGGCGACCCTGTACGAATTCTGGGGCGACTCCATCACGCAGCACCTGAACGAGCATCTGGCCGCAAGCTCCAAAGACAAGAAAGCGGAGCCCATTGTGTTGAACCTGGCTTCCGAAGAGTATTTCAAGTCGGTGAACTTGAAGGTTTTGCGGGCGCGGGTGGTTCAATGCGTTTTTCAGGACTACAAGAACGGCGCATGGAAAGTGATCAGCTTCCATGCCAAGCGCGCGCGGGGGCTGATGGCGCGCTATGTCATCGACCACAAGATCGGCAAGGTGGACGACCTGCGGGGCTTCGGCGCCGAAGGCTATGCCTATGCCGCGCCGGAATCCACGTCCGACAAACTGGTGTTCCGGCGCAAGTCGTAGGGAGTAGGGCGCTATTAGCGCTCTAGCGCCATTAGCCTAAAAGAGCATGCGCCTTTAGCGCTAAGCGCCTAGCGTTGACGGGCTCAGGCGGCGCCGGCCGCCGGCTCCGCTTGCGACGGCGCTTCGGATATTGCAAGCCCGCGCATCTCCTGCCGTATCAGCTGCGCCGCCTTGACCATCTGCCTTATCGGGTAGGCCAGCGCGGCCAGTTCGCCTTCGGTCTCGATGGAGGCCGGCGGATCGGCCTCTTCGCCTCTCAGATACTGTTCGATCGCATCCAGCGATTTCTGTATGCCTTCGGGCACGCTGGACAGGCCTGCCAGAATGGGGATGGCGGACGTGATCTGCATGGCGAGCACGTGGTTCTGTATCAGCAGGTTGTTCAGTTCCGGCACATTGCTTTGGCGGCGTACGGGCTCGTCCATCATGCGATAGAAAGCGGCGGCGAAGTTGCTGAAGGCGATATGCATATTCTTGCGCGCCAGCCGCCAGCGCATTTCGGCTTCATGCTGTTCCGCGTCCAGCTTTGCCAGCTCCGCCGCGCTCGGTGCATCCGCTTCGGGCCCGCCTGCAGCCTGCGCCTGCAAGTGGGCGGCGACCTGTTCGCGGCTGAGGCGGGCGTATGCCAGCCCGGAAGAGAAGAACTCCAGATTGTTTTTCATGGCGGCGCGCGCCAGCGAGGGCATGAAGCCTTGTTCCCACCATGGCAGGATATAGCTGCAAAGCAGGGCAATGCCGCAGCCGATGAAGGTATCGAGCAGGCGCTCGCCGATGATCGACGGCGTTCCCGGCGCGAGAAAATGAAACACCAGCAGCACGAATACGGTGTTGAAAATGGCCGCCGCCATGAAGTTCACCTGGATCAGGCTGTAGCCCAGGATGCAGGTCACGACGAGGACGGCCAGGTAGATGTTGGCGTTCTGCGTCAGCTTGAACAGCAACAGCGCCAGGCCGCAGCCTATCAGCGTGCCCGCCAGGCGCCAGCCATTGCGCTGGCGGGTCAGGGCGAAGCCGGGCTTCATCACGACGATGATGGTCAGCACTATCCAATAGCTGTGAGCGCTCAGCCCCGGCGCCATGGCGGCCAGCACCGGAGTCCGGGGAAGAACGACGGCGGAGGACATGGCCAGCAGCGCCGCGATGGCTACGCGGAGGGCATAGCGGAAATGGGATGAATCCATGCGCAGATTGCTGGTCAACATCCCGAGGCGCCATTTCTTGCGCGACAGGAAGCGATCGAGGGACTTGTCCAGCCGCATGTCCACCAGGCCCGTGGCGGATGTGTCGCTGAGGTGATCGGCCATGCGGTCGACCAGGCGGGTCACATTGCGCAAGCGGCGCAGCACCTGCACAAGAAGCGCGTAAGTCTCGGGATCCTTGTCCGCCATGCCGTCCTGGCGATATTTTTCCAGCTCGTATTCCATGGCGCGCAGCTCGGCCTTGACGCTGTTGCGTTCCTTGGCATGGCGGTTGCGCGCCACATTGAGCGCGATATGCGAGACGTTCAAGGCCAGCTTGCGCAGGGCATCCCGCGCGAAGATGAGCATATCGCTGTCGTGCAGATTGCGGCGCAGGGTCGCATAGTCGGTATGCGTGGCCACCAGGCTGTCCAGCAAGGCCACCATGTCGATGAAAATATTCAATGAGGTGATGCGCCGGCGATCGCCCCTTCGTCCGCCCTTGGGCAATTCGCGCAGCACCGTGTCGCGCGCGGCCTGGTGCGCGTCCGTCATCGCCGACTGGGTATGGATCAATTGCCTGTAGCTGGCGTCCAGGTCGGAGTTCACGTCATAGAACTGCGAGCGCGCCGTCATATATTCCGCGGTCGCGAACAGCGCCACGGACAGGGCTTGCTGTTCTTCCCGGTGCCATAGCAAGCGGTGCGCCAGCAGGCTGTAGCCGAAGTAGAACAGGCCGCCCGCGAAGGAATAGATGGTGTGCTGCAATACCTGATGGGGATCCAGCGGCTCGCGCATGGTCAGCGTCATGATGAGCAGGCACGCGAAGCCGAGCAGGCCGCCTTGCTTGCCGAAGACCGTCAGCATGGAAAACAGGAAGCACAGGGTAGGCGCCAGCAGCCAGATCAGCAGGCTGTGCGACGAAGCCAGGCCTGTCACGGCCGCGGTGGCGGAACCCAGCAGGATGGCGGCCAGCATGCCATTGACGCCATAGCGCCGCGGCCCGCCGGGCTGGTCGATGATGGCCACGCAGGCCGCGCCGATGGCGGCGATCATGCCCACGCTGTACATGTGGAATACGCCCACCAGCACCAGGGCCGGCAGCAAGACGCCAATGGCCTGCCGCAAGCCGCCGAAGAAATGGTGGCTGTAGAGAAAGCGCTGTAGGTGAGGTAAGCTTGTGATCATGCTGGCGAAGCCGTATAAGATCACCGCCAGTATAGAGGGTATCTGCGCCGGCGGATTTGATTCTATTGCTGCAACGCGGTACATTAGCATCTTGCTTCGCCTCTGCATCCCGTCGCGAAGCGCGAGGCTCTTTCGCCCGGGCTATCCGCCCGGTTTTTTGCGCCTGTTTTACTTCGCCTTTGGCCGCGCCACAAGCGTGTGTTGCCAAGGCTTCCGTTTCTACCTCCCGCGTTCATAGGAACGCTAGTGCTGTGTTTCGATGAATCCGCGTCGGAGCGGCAAGGTGCCTGGGCGGCATGGCTCTGTGAGCCATAAAGCGCCAGGTCATGTTGCCGCGGCTGGCAAAGATTCAGGCCCTTGAGGGCCGGTCGGGATGGCAGTGCTGGTTACGAAAGGAATACAACATGGAACTCTCTGGCGCCGATATCGTCGTGCGCTGCCTTGCCGAAGAAGGCGTAGACCACGTGTTCGGCTACCCCGGCGGCGCAGTACTGTACATCTACGACGCAATCTACAAACAAGACAATTTCAAGCACGTCCTCGTGCGTCACGAGCAAGCCGCCGTGCACGCCGCGGACGCTTATTCCCGTTCATCCGACAAGATAGGGGTGGCGCTGGTCACCAGCGGCCCGGGCCTGACCAATGCCGTCACCGGCATCGCCACGGCCTATATGGACTCCATTCCCCTGGTCATCATCAGCGGCCAGGTGCCCAGCCACGCCATCGGCGAGGACGCCTTCCAGGAGTGCGACACCGTCGGCATCACACGGCCCTGCGTCAAGCACAATTTCCTGGTGCGAGATGTGAAGGACCTGGCCGAAACCATGCGCCGCGCCTTCTATATCGCCAGAACCGGCCGGCCCGGCCCCGTGCTGGTGGATATCCCCAAGGACATCACCGTCGCCGCATGCAAGTTCGTGCCCAAGCGCGGCGAAGTCAAGATGCGCTCCTACGCGCCGGTCACCAAGGGGCATCAGGGGCAGATCAAGAAAGCCGTCCAGATGCTGCTCGGCGCGGAACGGCCGATGATTTATTCCGGCGGCGGGGTCGTCCTGTCCAATGCGTCGGACGAGCTGCGCCAACTGGTTGAGCTGACCGGCGCTCCCTGCACCAACACGCTGATGGGCCTGGGCGCCTTCCCGTTCAGCGATGACAAGTTCGTCGGCATGCCGGGCATGCACGGCACGTATGAAGCCAACATGGCGATGCAGCATTGCGATGTGCTGATCGCCGTGGGCGCGCGCTTCGACGACCGCGTCATCGGCAATACCAAACACTTCGCGCAGAATCCCCGCAAGATCGTCCATATCGACATCGACCCTTCGTCGATCTCCAAGCGCGTGCGCGTGGATGTGCCCATCGTCGGCAACGTCAAGGAAGTCCTGCAGGAACTCAATACGCTGTACGCGCAGTCGGCCGCCGATACGCCGCCCAGCAAGGATGCCCTGACCAAGTGGTGGCAGCAGATCAACACCTGGCGCGGCAAGCAGTGCCTGGCGTACGAGCACTCCGAAACCGTCATCAAGCCGCAGTTCGTGGTGGAAAAACTTTGGGAAGTCACGGGCGGCAACGCCTTCATCACCTCGGACGTGGGCCAGCACCAGATGTGGGCGGCGCAATACTATGGCTTCAACCAGCCGCGCCGCTGGATCAATTCCGGCGGCTTGGGCACCATGGGCGTGGGCCTGCCGTATGCCATGGGCGTGCAAATGGCCAATCCCGGCGCCGATGTCGCCGTCATCACGGGCGAAGGCTCGATCCAGATGAACATCCAGGAACTGTCCACCTGCAGCCAGTACCGCCTGACGCCCAAAATACTCTGCCTGAACAACCGCTATCTGGGCATGGTGCGTCAGTGGCAGCAGATCGACTACGGTTCGCGCTATTCAGAATCCTATGTGGACGCGCTGCCGGACTTCGTCAAGCTGGTGGAAAGCTACGGCCACGTGGGCCTGCGCATCGACAAGCCGGCCGATGTGGAGCCCGCGATACGCGAAGCCTTCACCAAACACCGGGACAGGCTGGTGTTCCTGGATTTCATCACGGACCAAACCGAAAACGTCTGGCCCATGGTGAAAGCGGGGCGCGGCCTGACGGAAATGCTGCTCGGTTCTGAAGATCTATAAGGAGAGGACATGAAACACGTAATTTCCATCCTTCTGGAAAACGAACCCGGCGCTTTGTCCCGTGTGGTCGGCCTGTTCTCGGCGCGCGGCTACAACATCGAAACCCTGACCGTCGCCCCCACCGAGGACGCGACGCTGTCGCGCATGACCATCGTGACCAACGGTTCGGACGAGATCATAGAGCAGATCACCAAGCACCTGAACCGGCTGGTCGATGTCGTGAAAGTGGTCAATCTGTCGGAAGGGCCCCATATCGAGCGCGAGCTGATGATGATCAAGGTGCGCGCCGTGGGCAAGGAGCGCGATGAAATGAAGCGCATGGCGGATATCTTCCGCGGGCGCATCATCGATGTCACCGACAAGGTCTACACCATAGAGCTCACCGGCGACCAGGAAAAGATCGAGGCCTTCATCGGCGCGCTGGACCGCAGTTCCATCCTGGAAACGGTGCGCACCGGCGTGTCCGGAATAGGCCGCGGCGAACGCGTATTGAAGCTTTAAATTATCATACCGGCCAGGCGGCTGTATGCCGGCCGTGTTCAACCATGGATTCCGGGCCCCGGCGCCCGGCAAAAAATCAAAATACCGAAAGCATTGGAGCATTTCACATGAAAGTTTTTTACGATAAAGATTGCGACCTGTCCCTGATCAAAGGCAAAACGGTTGCCATCATCGGCTACGGCTCGCAAGGCCACGCCCACGCGCTCAACCTGCATGAATCGGGCGTGAATGTGGTCGTGGGCCTGCGCAAGGGCGGGGCGTCCTGGAGCAAAGCCGAAAACGCCGGCCTGAAAGTCCTGGAAGTCGCGGAAGCCGTGAAGGGCGCGGATCTCGTCATGATCCTGCTGCCCGACGAGAACATCGCGCAGGTCTATCGCGATCAAGTCGCCGGCA
>Ga0182744_1001758_pt1 | contig 18599 bp, 11 predicted proteins | sample eDN3rd30CKraftMG_FD_128525 | JGI IMG/M metagenome (GOLD analysis project Ga0182744, IMG submission 128525) | Enriched Miracle-Growth compost microbial communities from Emeryville, California, USA - eDNA 3rd pass 30_C Kraft MG (version 2) (version 2) ...
AGCAGTGCCGTTCGAGAAAGCATCAAGTATTACTTGGATCGCCCGCGCACACGATGGTGCGCGCATCTGCAAGGACTTCAATTCCTCTACAAACTCGTGCGAAAACTGGGTAACTCAGTTAGAAGGCACGGGCCCCATCACGGATGGCGAGCCGTTGATGTGGCATGCGCCGGCTCGGGACGTGTCCCAAGCCGACACCCTGGCGGGGGTGACGGTCATCATTGTTGGCACCGTTGCGAACGGTGCTGGGGATGAACTGATCGAGCCGGCGCACTGGTATCCAAACACCGCACAGGTGCACTCCAACACATATGGCGGGCCGCACGAGCATCTGCTCACGAACAACAGCGATACCGCACGGATCCAGGTGAGTCGGGGGATCGTCGTAAATAAAACGTGGATAGTAAACGGCGCGCAATACGCCGACGGCACCCAGCCCGCGCACGCGGGAAACGCGCAGCTCACGCTGGATATCCACCCGGCACCAGAATTTGGCGAAATTTACCCGGTCAATCACGGGCAAGATACAAAAATTGGCGAATCCACCTCAGGTGTTGCGCCTACCTGCACACAGGCCGCGCACATCACCATGATCAATGGGCAAAAAACGGACATTCCCATTCTGGATGCGCCATATCTACATGACATATCAGCGGATCGCTTGGTTGACGTACTCGAAATCACCAACACCGTGGAGTGCCAGACCCTGACGCTAATCAAACGCGTGGACGGTCCGCAAGGGGCGCTATCAATGTTGGTGGAGCCTTCGCAGTGGCAGTTAATTGCAACCTCTGCGGAAAACAACACCTCGGTCATCAACGAGCGACCGAACCTACCCGTGGGTGATGAAGCCGCAACCGCAGTTGCGGCAACCACAACCATCCAGGTGGCGGCAGGCGAGTACGTGCTGTCTGAGGAGCCCGCGATTGGCAGCGACCCGGCGATCACCAGCCCCTACCAGCAGAGCGACTGGCAGTGCACGAGCCAAGACAGCACGGGGCAGATGAGCCGAATCGATGTTATCGATCAGGTTGTGACCATACCCGCGGCGACGGACGTCACCTGCGAAATTACCAACACGACTGCGGAACTCACTGTCCTAAAACAGACTGACTCACCGCATTTTGCGCCCGAAGACTTCACCGTGAGCGCGACTCCGGTGGACCCCAGCTACGGCCTAGAGAACCTGACTGCGACCGGACACACTAACCCCCAGCCGGAGAACACACTGCTGGTATTGCCGGATCACCCCTACGTCATAACTGAGGCGGCCACGAATGATCGCCTGCCGTTTGTTCAGCGTTCGTTCCAAAAATTTGTGGAAAGCCCCCAGTGTGTATGGGATGGGCCGTCAATTACCGACGATTCGTGCTGGGAAACGCTGACCGCTGACGCCGCGCAACACGTGAGTGTGGCGGCGGGGGAGCGCGGACTCTACCGCTTTGTTAACGAATCGCCCGACGCTGTGAAGCTTCCACTGACCGGTGGAGAAAGTGCACACGCCTTCCTGCTCGCAGGGGCAGCGTTGGGGCTAACCGCAGGTGCGCTCGTACTTATCAACCGCGGGCGCGCACGCAACTAAACGGCTTAACAGACGCCTACCTGTGCGCTGGCGTACCACCTTCCTTTGGCGCGCCTACGTCTTGTAAAGCCCAGCGATAAAACTTCGGTAACAGTACCGAATCAACCGAAAGGACGACAGTGAAACTACTGACACCAGCTCGGCGGGTCATTGCCGTGATAGGTCTTGCAGCGCTTGGCGCAGCCGGATTCAGCACAGCAGCACACGCCGCGCAAGACGACATTGATCCGTTCAAAATGGGTAGCTTGACCATTCACAAGTACGAGGGCCTGCCTACCAACCTGCCCAATGACGGTAGTCAACTCGACCCGAACGATCTCAACTTTCTTACGCCACGCAACGACGTCCTCTTCGAGGTAACACAAGTGGGTATCGGAAACGGTTCAGTCTGCGAACCGGTGGACATGACTCGCCCAGGGATTTGGCGAGAACTTCAGGACATTTTGACCCATTCTTACGATGAGCCAAACGACTCTCCGGTTAACGGTCAACTGTGCAAGACCACGAACGTGATGGGTGCCTACACAGACATGCAGGGAACTGTGACGTTCGGCCACCTGCAACTCAGTCTGTACTGGGTGGTTGAGAAGCTAAACGGTGGAGTTTCGGTGGACCCCGTGGATCCGTTCTTTGTGACGCTTCCTTACCCGAATAACGAACTGGGCGAGTGGAACTATGACGTACATGTCTACCCGAAGAACCAGTCACTCGATGAGCCCTTCAAATACATTACCCAGAGACCGAGCGACCTTACAGTGGGAGCGAAAGTGACATGGGAGATTGAGGTGGGCCTGCCTAAACTCGCTGGAAGTTCTCAGATCGACGACGTCATGATCAACGATTTGCTTCCGTTTGGACTGACCTATGAGAGTTCGGCCATCACCCTTAACGAGCAATTGATGTGGCATTCTGAAAATGACACCGATGATGATGGCGTTGAAGTCCAGGACAATGGCCCCGATAAGTCGTGGGTGCTCAGCGGCCCAGCAGCTGACAAGCTCAACCAGCACCTAGGTGGTGTGCTTCGACTTGAACTCGTGACCACAGTAACCTCCACCGAGCTCGGTGAAATTGAGAACGGGCAAGTAACTGTCAAGATCAACAACGCGGTTCGTGAGACGGGAAGTGCATTCACCTACTGGGGGCAGTTGGAAGTACGCAAGGTTGACTCCACCGAGGCAACTCCCATGCCGCTTGCAGGTGCGGAGTTTCTAGTATTCGAGAAGCCAGAAGCTGCAGAGTGCTCAGCGCAGGCGCTGGAAAACGAGACCCCCGTTGCGCAAGGCGTCTCTGCAGAAGACGGCGTGGTGGAATGGGAAGTTTCGGTTGACGGAGCTCCATCGGTGACCAAGACACTGGGCTTGTGGGTTGCCAACTCCAACTACCAACTCTTTACACCCACTAAGGATTACTGCCTGCAGGAAACCAAAGCACCAAACGGATACGAAAAGATCGATGAACTTCGCCTGATCACTATTACCGGAAATGGCAGCAACACCAAGTTGGTTCTCGACGTGCCAAACTCTCCGATTGTTGGGCCAAACCTTCCACTCACGGGTGCCGGAGGCACAGTTGCACTCAGCATTACCGGGCTCGCTTTTGTTGGCCTTGGCGCCCTCGTTGTGGTGGCGCACCGGCGCTCACTGAAGGCGCAGCGCTCCTCATAGGGGATAGGTGCTAGCAGATGAAAGGCGGGGAGGTGTGCGTCACGGCGCGAACCTCCCTGCCCTTTGTCTGACGTGCTGGCTTGTCTGAAGCCTTGTCTGAAAATCCACCAGGGGGAGTCCCATGTGTAAACAAGTCAAGAGGCAAGGGATGGTGGGCGCTCACGTACGCAGCAGGTGGCGGGTTCCCTTTACCGCACTCATCGCCGCACTCGTGATAGTGACCGGGGTCTGCATATTTTTGTATCCCAGCGCCGCGTCTTGGTTCTCGCAGCGTAGCCATGCCGCTGCGCTTAAGAACTCCGCGCAATTACTCGTGCAACCACCGCTGAACAATGACGACTACAGAGAATCCGAATTGAAAAAGGCAGAGCAGTACAACGCGGCGCTGTCCATGGGTGCAATCACGGCGTCAAGTAAACCCACGCCCCAGGCTGTGCTTCCAGAGCAGGGTCGTGGCGAATACGACTACAACAACCTCTTAGTGGGTGGCGAGCGCGGCATTATGGGCCGCATCCAGTACGAACGGCTGGGTATTGATCTGCCCGTTTACCACGGTACGAGTGATGAAACACTCAAGATCGGTGTTGGTCATCTCGAAGGCACCTCACTCCCGGTAGGTGGCCTAGGTACGCGCTCCGTGCTAACGGGACATCGGGGCTTGGCTACAGCCACGATGTTTAACAACCTAGATAAGGCACGGGTGGGGGACACCATCGTTGTCACCGTCCTTGGTAAGAGTCTTGAATATCGTGTGGTCGACTCAAAGGTGATTGACCCGGAGGACACTCATGAGATCTACGCGGAACCCACTAAGGATCTGATCTCACTTATTACCTGTACCCCGCTGGGGATTAACTCGCAGCGAATACTTCTGACTGCTGAGCGGGTTACACCCACGTCACAGTCAGCCGTGGACCTTGGGTCCAATCCACCTGGTTCTCCTGCCGCGCCGTGGTGGGCCGTCATCATCGGGGCCGTAATTGTTGTCTGCGCGGGCTACGTATGGCACAGCGGAAAACCGTTGAATTCTGGGGGCCGCAAGCGCTTTACGAAAAATCCCAAAATGTGAGATGCGCAATAGTGACATATATAAAACGCAGCGGGACGTTCGGGTCGGCTTGAATATCGTCGCAAATAAGACATATTGCCATGCGAGTATCTGTAACATTTGGTGATCGGGTTTAAAAATTCATTGAAAATAAGCCATTCTTTGGCGCGGTGTTCATGATGTGAGATTACTGTTTCCCAAGTTACCGCTGGGTATCACTTCGGTAACGATGTTTGTGATAGCCCGGATTTGGTATCGCGAGCACCCCAAACCTCTGTAACTTCTTAGGTAAGCACTGGGAGCCTCAGCATTGGAGTGCCACCGATCTGGCACACAGTTCCGATGCCTCCCTTCCTTCAAGGAGGAACATTGAAGATCAAGAAGTGGGCCCCGTTGGCCGCACTTGTTGGCGCGACGCTCGCGCTCGGCGCTTGCTCCTCGCCAGCAAACAACGATGACGCCCCAACGACCGACAGCACCTCAACGGACGCAGCGTCACCTTCGGGTCCAACCCAGGTGACCGTTGGCTGGAACCAGCCAATGTACTCGGCGAACCAGAACAGCGACGCCGGTAACGCGACTGCAAACGCCGTCATCAACTACATGACGCAGAGCAACTTCAACTACTACGACAAGGACCTCAACCTGGTCCCAGACGAGTCGTTTGGTAAGTACGAGAAGCTCTCCGATGACCCACTGAAGGTCAAGTACACGCTTTCGGACAACGCAAAGTGGTCCGACGGTACGCCAATCGACGCCGCTGACCTCCTCCTTGCATGGGCCGGTCTTACCGGTAACCTCAACGACAAGGTTGGGGAAGACGAAGAGACCGGTGAAGCCATCGTTGGCGACGACCAGGTTTACTTCGCCGCTGGCTCACCAGGCACCGCGCTGGTTAAGGATGTCCCAGAGATCGGTGACAACGGCAAGTCCGTAACCCTGACCTACACCAAGCCATTCGCTGACTGGGAGTCCGGCTTCGGCGTCACCATGCCTGCACACGCAACCGCTAAGATTGCTGGCCTGGGCGACGACGCAACCGCCAACAAGGACGCCGTCATCAAGGCCATCCAGGACAACGACCGCCCAACCCTTGCAAAGATTGCAAACGCTTGGCGCACCGGCTTCGACTTCACGTCGACGCCAACCGCAGACCAGAACCTGTCCTCTGGTCCATACATCATCGACACCTACACCGAAGGTCAGTCGATCGTTCTTAAGAAGAACGAGAACTACACCGGTGACCACACCGGCAAGATCGACACCATCGTGGTGCGCTACTCCGAGGACCCACAGGCCCAGGTTCAGGCATTCCAGAACGGTGAGCTCGACATGCTCGCCCCACAGGCAACTGCTGACACCCTGACCCAGCTCCAGGGTCTCGGCGATGACGTAACCATCCAGACGGGTACCGAAGGTACCTACGAGCACGTTGACATGGTCCAGGACAACGGTGGCCCATTCGACCCAGCCACCTACGGTGGAGACGCTGAGAAGGCCAAGCTTGTTCGCCAGGCATTCCTCCTCACGATTCCTCGCCAGGAGATCGTTGACCAGCTCATCAAGCCGCTCAACCCTAACGCTGAGGTTCGTAACTCGTTCATCCTGCTCCCAGATGACCCGAACTACCCAGACATGGTTGCCAACAACGGTTCGGACTTCTACGCAAAGACCGACACCGCAAAGGCTAAGGAACTCCTCAAGCAGGCTGGCGTAGACAAGGTCGACGTCCGCATGCTCTACGGTAAGTCCAACGTTCGCCGTGCGAACCAGTTCGTGCTCATCCAGCAGTCCGCTGCAGAAGCCGGATTCAACGTCATTGACGGTGGAAACGACGACTGGGGCAACATGCTCTCCACCGCAACGGACAAGTACGACGCAGCCCTGTTCGGCTGGCAGTCCACCTCCACCGCAGTCACCGAGTCGGATGCAAACTTCCGCACCGGTGGTCTGAACAACTACTACGGTTACTCCAACGCAAAGGTTGACTCCCTGTTCGACCAGCTGCAGACCGAGACTGACCCAGCCAAGCAGATCCAGATTCAGATCGACGTAGAGAAGGAACTGTGGGCTGACGCCTTCGGTACCACCATCTTCCAGTTCCCAACGGTTAACGCGTGGAGCTCCAAGATCTCTGGCGTTGCACCAATTTCGATCAGCCCAACCATCTTCTCCGAGTTCTGGAACTGGGAGATCGCTGGTTGAAATTCGCGGGCCTAAGGTCCTCGTAGTCGCAACATAAGCGAAGTAACTCTGTGGCGTCAGAGCTGAACTCAGCTCTGGCGCCACAGTGCGATGTTTAAGTTTCTCAAGATGCGGGTAAACTTGAGCGGTAATTCGCTTGCGGTTGCGCCCTAGGGCCACCGCTGGAGAGGTCAATTCATGTACAACTTCATCTTTAGACGAGCGCTCTCGTCTCTTGGTGTGCTACTGGTTGCAACATTTCTGATTTATATCTTGGTCGATGTTGCTATCGATCCACTTTCGGACTTGATCACCAGTACTGCACCCAACAAACAGGCGCTCATTGACGCCCGTATCCAGCAACTACAGCTGGACGTACCATCACCGGTGCGCTACCTCGGATGGCTCGGGGGAGTGGCCGGATGCTTTATCGGCAAGTGCGACTTGGGCGTCGCTTGGACTACCAATCAACAGGTAACAGACGTACTCGTCTCCTCGATTGGTGTCACCATTAAGCTCGTTACCCTCGCAACCGTGCTTGCGATGATCCTCGGTGTGGCTGTCGGTGTGGTTTCCGCACTACGCCAGTACACGGGGTTCGACTACACAATGATCTTCATCTCGTTCCTGCTGTACTCACTCCCCAGCTTCTGGGTAGCAGTGCTCATGAAACAGTGGGGCGCAATTGGCTTTAACGACTTCCTAGCTGATCCGTCAATCAGCGTGGTCACGGTGCTCGTCATCGCACTGATAGCCGGAATTATCTGGCAAGCGGTATTTAGCGGCGATCTCAAGCGCCGTCTCATCGTCTTTGCCTCCGCCTTCGTCGTGACCGCAGGCGTATTGTGGTACATCTCCGCAACCAACTGGTTCAGTGATCCCTCGCTCGGTTTTGTGGTTATCCTGCTCACCGGAGTCGGAATCGCGTTTGCATTGACCGCAATCATGGCGGGTCTGCGCAACCGGCGCGCGCTGTACGCTGCAGTTTCCACCGCAGTGCTCATAGCAGCGATCTGGTACCCAATGCAGTTTGCATTCCGTGGTGCCACCGGTTGGACCGTCTTCGGCTTGGCGCTCCTTGTGACCGCTGCCGGCGTCGCAATCGGTTGGTTCTGGGGCGGATACGACCGCGCCGTTTCGATGCGCATCTCCGGCCTCGTTGCACTGCTTGGATTTGGTTTGCTCTATGTGGACCGCGTCATGCAGGCATGGAAGCCCTACTTCAACTCAAGCGCAATCAATGGCCGCCCAATCGCGACCATCGGATCTGCTACTCCGGGCTTGCAAGGCTCCTTCTGGACGATGCAGCTCGACTCATTCACACACTTGATTCTGCCCACCGTGGCGCTCGTGCTTATCTCATTTGCCGCGTACACGCGCTACTCGCGTGCCTCCATGCTTGAGGTGCTCAACCAGGACTACGTTCGCACTGCCCGCGCCAAGGGACTGTCCGAGCGAGTGGTTATTGTGCGCCACGCGTTTAGGAACTCGCTCATTCCACTCGCCACGATCATTCCGCTCGACTTCGCAGCAATCCTCGGTGGCGCGGTTATTACCGAGAAGATCTTTGGCTGGCGCGGTATGGGAACCATGTTCCTCTCCGGCTTGCAGAAGAACGAGATTGACCCTGTTATGGCATACGTTTTGGTCATTGGATTTGTAGCTATTGTTGCTAACTTCCTCGCAGACCTGCTGTACGCCGTACTCGACCCACGAATTCGGGTGAACGCATGAGCGAGCAGACTACTAACACAGAAGAAACTCGCGCAGAGAACGAACTCGAGCTGCGTGAGGTTGCGGGTCTGTCCCAGGGGCAGATCGTCCGCAAACGATTCCTGCGTCACAAGGCTGCAATGATCTCGTTGGTGGTACTCATCGCGATCATCCTGCTGGCAATCACCTCCATTGGTTGGGGACCCATTCCCGGCTGGTGGAAGTGGAACTTCAAGCAGACCGCTCCTTTGGCACTGCCAGGCGGACGGCCAACCCTGCAACTATGGGGTGAAGGCGGATTCCACATTGGTGACTATCCGTTTGGTCAAGATGAACTAGGGCGAGACAACTTTGCTCGTGTCATGCGTGGTATCCAAACTTCGCTGACAGTTATGTTCATCGTGGCTTTTGTCTCCACTGCAATCGGTATCCTTGTGGGCGCTATCGCCGGTTACTTCCGAGGCTGGATCGATTCCTTCCTGATGCGCTTTACCGAACTGTTCATCGTGGTTCCTGTGCTGATCACGGGTGCCGTGCTGGGTAAGCTCTACGGCACGCCAACCCCGGTTATCCTTGCCATCGCACTTGGTCTGCTGAACTGGACTGGACTAGCTCGATTGGTTCGTGCGGAGTTCCTCTCGCTGCGTGAACGTGAATTTGTTGAGGCAGCCCGAGTAGCTGGTGCATCCCACACCCGCATCATCTTCAAGCACATGCTGCCAAACACGATCGCGGTCATCATCGTGAACTCCACGCTTATGCTCAGTGCGGCGGTACTGCTTGAGACATCGCTGTCCTACCTGCAGTTTGGTATTCAAGCACCCGAGGTCTCCCTAGGTAACCTCATCTCCGAATATCAATCTGCGTTTGCCACACGTCCTTGGCTGTTCTGGTGGGCTGGTTTGTTCATCGTGGCCATCGCGCTGTGCGTGAACTTTATTGGTGACGGTTTGCGTGACGCCTTTGACCCGCGTCAGCGCCGTATTCCAACGGTGCGCGCACTGCGCAAGGCAGAACTCAAAGCACAACTCGGTGCAAGTTCCGCAACTCCTGCAGGCCTGATGGTTGACGCCCTCGAAGTTGATGAGCCGCTTATTGAGCGCATTGAAACCGAGGGCAACCAGGACGGCGGCGAAGCCGCCGGCTCGGGCAAGGACTCGACAAACTGATGACTCTTGAGGGCGCGCTAGAGCGCGAGCGTAATGACGAACATGAGGGCCGTTGCTGCGAGGCAGCTGATGCCCACCGTGTTCCAGTGCGTGGTGACCTGCGCGCCCTCAAGACGAATATCGTCGAGAAATCCAGCGGCTTTAAGCGATTCCAAACGGGCATCGGCAAAGTCCTTGACCACCCCGGCCAAGCCAAGATCATTACGCTTGTTCGCAATAGTTGCGGCAAAGGAGTTGTGAGTCACCCCGTTACGTGTGACCACGGCAAACGAGCCGCGGATGCGCAAGGATTCAACGGCGGGCCACGGAATCTGCTTAGTAGCCAGTGGGTTACCCAAGACAATCCCACCGTCAGACACCTCAACAAAGGGCCTGAAGTAGAACTGCGTAACTGCGGTTGCTGCAAACAAGCATCCCGTGACAACGCGCAGGCGCATAGAACCATCGGTTCCTATCGCTGCGCTGAGCGCGATGAAAGTAAGCAGCGCCCACACTGCGTAAGCGAGAACTCGGCTGAACGTTGGACGGAAAATTTCTGTAGGGCCCATAATTCAATTTTGACAGTGCGTTCGGGTAATGAAGCACACGACGCTCTCATCCGAGCGACTGTATGTGGAAGGAAGTGATTGGCGATGACCTCAGACAACGCGCAATCGCATGAAGTTGTAACCAAAGACCCCATCCTTAAGGTCCAAGACCTAACTGTTGACTTCTGGGTTGACGGTGAATGGTTTACCGCGGCTAAAGACATTAACTACGAGGTGTACCCGGGTGAGGTGCTCGCCATTGTTGGTGAGTCTGGTTCCGGTAAAACCCAGTCCTCGATGTCCCTTTTGGGACTGCTCCCTGCGAACGGCCGCTCCTCCGGAAGCGCAACCCTGCACGGTCGCGAACTAGTTGGCCTCTCGCACGCTCAGCTGCGCCACCTGCGCGGTAACGAAATGGCTGTTATCTTCCAAGAGCCGATGACCGCGATGAACCCGGTGTACACCATCGGATTCCAGATCGTAGAGACGTTGCGCACGCACACGGAGATGAGCCCCAAGCAAGCGCGTGCACGTGCGCTGGAATTGCTAACCCTGGTTGAGATCCCTGATCCCGAGGTGGCACTGGACAAGTACCCGCACCAACTCTCCGGTGGTCAGCGTCAGCGTGCCATGATCGCTCAGGCACTTGCGCTCAACCCAAAGCTGCTCATTGCAGACGAGCCCACAACCGCTCTGGACGTTACAGTGCAGGCGGAAATCCTCAAGCTTATGCGCGACCTGCGCCACAAGTTTGAGTCCGGTATCGTGCTTATCACCCACGACATGGGTGTGGTTGCAGACATGGCTGACCGCATCATCGTTATGCGTAACGGTGTGATTGTGGAGCGCGGCACCTCGCACGAGATCTTTAACAACCCACAGCACCCCTACACCAAGCAGCTGCTGGACGCTGTTCCGCACTTGGGCCAGTTCACAGCCAAGGACGTGGAGCCCGAGACCCCAGTGGTGCACAAGGACGAGGACCTCGTTTTTGATGCGCGCGATCTGGTGATTGAGTATCCAAAGCGCGGGCGAGTTCCTGCTGTTCGCGCCGTGAATGGCATTTCATTCAACATTGCCCGCGGTGAGGTTGTTGGCCTTGTGGGTGAGTCCGGATCCGGAAAGACTACGGTGGGCCGCGCAGCAATCGGCTTGCTTCCAGTAGCCGACGGTTCGCTCAAGATTGATGGCCAAGAGATGAAGGGCATCTCGGCTAAGCAGTTGCTTGCGGTCCGCAATGACGTGTCCATCGTGTTCCAGGACCCGGGTTCCTCGCTTAACCCTCGCCTCCCCATTGGCGAATCGATTGGTGAGCCGCTCTTCCTGCACAAGCTTGCTAAGGGAGCCGCACTGCAAAAGCGTATTGAGGAACTCCTCGATCAGGTTGAGTTGCCGCGTGCTATGCGTAACCGCTACCCGCACGAGCTCTCCGGTGGACAGCGCCAGCGCGTTGGTATTGCCCGTGCGCTCTCGCTGAGCCCTAAACTCCTGATTGCCGACGAACCCACCTCCGCTTTGGACGTATCGGTTCAGGCAAAGGTGTTGGATCTGTTCCTTGACCTGCAGCGTGAACACGGATTTGCCTGCTTGTTCATCTCCCACGACCTCGCTGTGGTGGAGATGCTGGCCTCGCGTATCGCTGTGATGCGGCACGGCAAGATGGCAGAGTTTGGTACGCGTAAGTCTGTGTTGGAGAACCCAACGGATGACTACACCAAGCGTCTGCTCGCGGCCGTTCCGGTTCCAGATCCAGATGCACAGCAGCAGCGTCGACTAATGCGCGACAAACTGCTTGAGCAGTCGCTGTAGGTTGTAGTTTTTGGTGGTGCAGTAGGGTGGGGCAGCGTTTCGGCGCTGCCCCACCCTTTTGTTTGTGTATGTGTCCGCTGTAGCCGGCTCTGTGTGAGGCAGAACATGTAGCGCCCGCCATGGTGGCGGGAGGTAAGATTGCATAGGCCATCGTGTGATTCGCCCGTAACTTAGACCGCATGCGAACTTTATGTTTGCCCGGTCCGCGATGTACCAGGCGCTGACAACGTCAGCGTGTCCCTTTCTCACACTGTGAAACGAGTTCCTTTATGTCAGTGCGCTCTGACCTGCGCAATGTGGCTATCGTCGCCCACGTGGACCACGGTAAGACCACCCTTGTTGATGCAATGCTCCGCCAGACCGGTGCATTCGACCCACGTGCACACGTTGACGAGCGCGCAATGGACTCCGGTGACCTCGAGCGCGAAAAGGGCATCACCATCCTCGCCAAGAACACCGCAGTGCACTACTCGGGTCCTGCGGCAGTCAAGGCTGGTCACCCAGACGGCATCACCATCAACGTGATCGACACTCCCGGCCACGCCGACTTTGGTGGCGAGGTGGAGCGCGGTCTGTCCATGGTGGACGGTGTGGTTCTGCTTGTTGACTCTTCCGAGGGCCCACTGCCGCAGACTCGCTTTGTGCTGCGTAAGGCACTGGCCGCCCGCCTGCCTGTGATCCTCGTGGTCAACAAGGTGGACCGCGCTGATGCGCGTATCGACGAGGTGGTTTCGGAAGCAACTGACCTGCTGCTTGGTTTGGCATCTGACTTGCACGACGAGGTCGAGCTTGACCTCGAGGCCGTGCTCGATGTGCCGGTTGTTTTTGCTGCGGCAAAGGCAGGCCGTGCGAGCCTCGAGCAGCCAGCCGATGGAACTCTGCCAGAAAACGAGAACCTCGAGCCACTGTTCGAGACCATTCTGGAGAAGATTCCCGCACCAACCTATGACGAAGACGCCCCACTGCAGGCGCACGTCACCAACCTTGACGCTTCGCCGTTCCTTGGCCGTTTGGCGCTGCTGCGCGTGCACAACGGAACGCTCCGTAAGGGCCAGCAGGTAGCTTGGTGCCGCGCTGACGGCACTCAGCAGACGGTCAAGATCACTGAACTTCTTGAGACCAAGGCGCTGGACCGCGTTCCTACCGAGTCTGCGGGCCCCGGTGACATCGTGGCAGTTGCTGGTATTTCCGAGATCATGATTGGTGAAACTCTTGCTGATCTTGATGACCCTCGTCCACTGCCTACTATTACGGTGGATGACCCAGCCATCTCAATGACCATTGGTATTAACACCTCGCCGCTGGCTGGTAAGGGCGGTAAGGGCCACAAGGTTACCGCGCGCCAGGTTAAGGACCGCTTGGATTCCGAACTGATCGGTAACGTCTCCCTGCGCGTTCTGCCTACTGAGCGTCCTGATGCGTGGGAGGTACAGGGTCGTGGTGAGCTTGCCCTGGCTATCCTCGTAGAGCAGATGCGCCGCGAAGGCTTTGAGTTGACCGTGGGTAAGCCACAGGTTGTGACCAAGAAGATCGACGGCAAGGTGCACGAGCCTATGGAGCGTATGACCATCGACGTTCCTGAGGAATACCTCGGCGCTGTTACTCAGCTTATGGCGCAGCGCAAGGGCCGCATGGAGACCATGTCCAACCACGGTTCTGGCTGGATCCGTATGGAGTTCATGGTGCCCGCTCGCGGTTTGATCGGCTTCCGCACCAAGTTCCTCACGGAAACCCGCGGAACCGGTATCGCATCGTCGCTCGCTGAGGGCTACGAGCCATGGGCCGGCCCCATTGAGACGCGTATTACCGGCTCACTTGTTGCCGACCGCGCTGGCTCGGTTACGCCATTTGCAATGATCAACCTCCAAGAGCGTGGCTCGTTCTTTGTAGACCCCACTCAGGAGGTCTATGAGGGCATGATCGTTGGTGAGAACTCGCGTAACGAGGACATGGACGTGAACATCACCAAGGAAAAGAAGCTCACGAACATGCGGTCTTCAACCGCGGATAACTTTGAGAACCTCGTGCCACCTCGTCACCTCACCCTTGAGGAATCGCTTGAGTTTGCTCGCGAGGACGAATGCGTTGAGGTGACCCCTGAGGTCGTACGCATCCGTAAGGTTCACCTTGACCAGCAGGAGCGTGCTCGCGCGATTGCTCGCGCTAAGCGGTCCTGATCTTTAGTTCAGTACCTAACGCGTAGATGCCCCGCAGCCAGTTGGCTGTGGGGCATTTGCATTGTGAGGCAGAAGTGCGACCTGATGCGTCCTTGCCTTGGGGGACAATGGATAAGTGATTGTTGATCCACTTGTTCCCTCTGGCGGCCTCCTTGCTGTCCACGCACACCCAGACGACGAAACCCTCAGCACCGGCGGTCTGCTCGCCCTGTGGGCCGCAGCAGGACTGCCTACCGCTGTGGTCACCTGCACTCGTGGAGAGCAGGGCGAGGTCATCGGCCCGGATCTAGAACACCTCGAAGGATCCGGTGAGCGCTTTGCCCGCTACCGTGAGGGAGAACTTTCCCGTGCGCTGAGCGCACTGGGCGTGGTCGATCACTTCTTTTTGGACCGCATAGACGAGCAATTGAACACGGGGGAGAGCTCGCCACGATACTGCGATTCGGGGATGGCGTGGGTGGACGCGAACGCTCCAGCAGGTCTTGGTGCGGCAGCTGCCCTACCAGAGCAGGTTCCAGACGATGCGTTCAGTTTTGCCAACCTAGACCGTGCTGCCAGGTCGTTGGCACGTCTCATTGCGCTGCGCGCACCTCGCTACGTGGTCACATATGAACCGGGTGGTGGTTACGGCCACCCCGATCACGTGCGAACCTACGATGTAACTGTGCGCGCGCTAGAACTCCTAATCAGTGATGTAAACGTTTCGCCGGATCAAGTTCCTACACTGCTCAGCGCAGTTGTGCCAGCAAGCATTGAACGCGCTGCACGTGGGGTTCTGGGCGCCCGATCCGAGGAACTAGCAGTGGCTGACGACGAGTATCACATCCCGCAGCCCACAGACCCGTTGGCTGCTGTTAGCTCGCACGATGTAGCGCATCTTTACGCCTTAGATATTGCGCCAGTTGCCGGCAAAGTACTCGCAGCCTTGCGTGCGCATGCCACCCAAATCCAGTGGGTCCACGACTGGACGCACGATGCCAACCCAGCCGAATCGTCGGAAATAAAAACCGAGGTTATAGGCGCCTATGCGCTGAGCAACGGCGTATACCAGCCACTACTAGCACATGAGTACTATGCGCGGCTCTAGGCAGGCTGCATTCCGAGGGGCGGCTTATCCAGTGATCCCCAAGGTACAGGCGGTAGCGTGACACTATGAACACCACCAAGGCAGAACGCTGGATTGCAACGTTTGAGTATTTTCTGGCGCTGGTACTCGGCGTCCTCATCGGGGCGATTGGCACCGCGCTGCACCGACAGTGGCTGCCGTGGATACTGATTCTCTCGATAGTTGCGGTGCTGTCCGCGGCAATTATGGTACGCGCCTGGATTGGTCTTAGCGGCGTAGCAGCATTTGGTGCAGGCGTACTCGTGGTGATCATGGTGCTTTCTCTATCTGGACCGGGAGGTGACGTGTTGCTGCCCGCAGGCGACACCGCATATCTCTCCTACGTGTGGATGGCAGGCAGCCTACTGGCCGTAGGTGCGGCGTGTTTCACCCCACGTCGTTGGTTTATATAGCCAAATATGGGCAAGAGTGTCATAGGTATTTACTAAGATGGTGAAGGTTTGGGTGCGCGCCGCAGAGCGCAGGCGCCCGCAGTAACAAACAGTTAAGACGTAGGTGGTTAAACAGATGACGAGCCCGCAGGACCACGATCCAATCAGGCCCGAGTCCGAGGACCCAAGCACCTCCGCGCCCAGTGCTGAAAACAATGTTGACGCTCCGGTGCGTAAGCCGTCGCCTGCACCGATCCCCATTCTGGCCGCACCACCCGCAGACCTCTACGCACCCTTTGACCCAGCTGCGGCTCTTGAAGCTGCTGACGCTGAGCCGGACACTGCTGAGCCGGAACGGGACACTGCTGCCGCTGGTCAGGACACTGCGGAGCCGGAACTGGAAGAAGCAGAAGGGATCGAGTCAGCTCCAACAGTGGAAGACTCTGAGCCCGTCATTGAAGAAGCGGTAGTTGCTGAAGATGATGTGGCAGACACCGACGCACCAAGTGCCGAGGGATCCAGCGCAAACGAGCCCATTGCCGACGAATCCACCGTCGATGAACCCAAAACCGACGAAGCAGTGGCGGAACGCGCCGTTATAGGCGAGCCTGCGGAGCAGGACGAACCGACAGCCGTATTCTCGGCTGTAGAGTCCCCCGTCCAAGCAGACCGGCACGAAGAACTGCCGGTTCTGCCAGCACAAGAAGCGCAACCGCCAGCCATGCCAAACCCCCACACTAATGGCGCACAGGCTCCCCGGAAGCCCGCTCAACCTCCGGCCAGTTCTGCGCAACGTACCGCACCAAAGCCTGCCTCACAGGTGCACAAGTCCACGCCCGCTTCCGCAAAGGCCGCGGGACCGCACAAGCCAAACCGGCCCGCAAACCCCAAGAAGGCAAGTAACGCAACCTTTGCTGACTTTGAAGACGAACAGCCGCGCAAGCACCGCGCTGCCAAAACCTTCCTTGCAGTGCTTGGTGTAGTTGTTGTAGCTGCAGGCGCGTATGCCGCAGGACAGTGGGCATTCTCGGACGCAATTGCTAAGGGCACAACAGTTGCAGGCGTTGACGTGGGTGGCAAGAGTGAAGACGCCGCCGCCAAGCTCCTTAATGAGCGGTTACAGCCCGCACTGGAAAAGAAACTGGCGCTCCAAGCTGGTGACCTGCAAACCTCACTCGTGCCTGCGGACTCAGGCATCTCCTTGGACGCGCAGAAGACCGTAGCCGGGCTAACCGGCTTTACCCTGAGCCCCAAGTACCTGTGGGACCACATCGTGGGTGGCGGGGAACTGCAACCAGTATTGAACGTGGATTCTGAGAAGCTCGATTCCACAATCGATTCCATCTCAAGTTCGCTTAAGGTTGAGCCCGTCGATGGCACAGTCTCCTTTGTGGACGGTAACGCAGTAGCCACTGATGCTGTGGAGGGATCCGGCATCGACCCCAAAGAAGCCGAAGCCAGAATCGTCGATAATCTTTTCACCACAACCAGACCGGTAGAACTAACCACCTCCACCGTGGCACCCGCAATCACGCAGGAAATCACGGATAAATACCTTGAAGAAGCGCAGAAAATAGCGAGTGCTTCGGTCAAAGTAGAGGTGGCAGACCAAACCGCTGAAGTGCCAGCCGAGGCATTTACCAAAGCTATATCGGTCAAAACCGCCGGCTCGTCGATGAACTTCGAATTTGACGGAGAGAAACTCTCCAAGGAGATCCTGAGCCGTACCACTGACCTGCTAACCCAAGCAGAGGACGCAAAGTTCGTATTTGAGAACGGCAAGCCCGTTATTAAGGGTGGAAAAGCCGGCACCAAGATCGATCCGGAAGTACTTGCCACATCGTTTGGGGCGGCAGCGCAGTCCGATAACCGCACAGCCAAGATCGAACTGATTTCCTACGATCCGCAGGACTCGGTTAAGGCACTAGAGGAACTGGGAATCAAGGAGAAGGTTTCATCCTTCTCCACCCCGGTGCCTAACGTGCCCATCCGTACTAAGAACCTGCAGGTTGCCGCCGAACGCGTCACTGGCACGCTCGTCAAGCCCGGCGAGGAATTTGACCTCACCGACACGATCGGCCCAATCACCGCAGAAAACGGATACTTTGGTGCAGGCGTGATCGTTAACGGCGTGCACACTGAAGGAATCGGCGGTGGACTCTCCCAGATGTCCACCACCACGTACAACGCCGGGTTCTTTGCCGGAATGACCGACATCACCCACCGACCACACAGCGTGTGGTTTGACCGGTATCCAGCGGGCCGCGAATCCACACTGTTTGTTGGCTCAATCAACATGATTTGGCGCAACGACTCAGACACCGGCATCCTGCTGCGCAGCTACATCTCCGGCGGTCAACTGACCGTGGAAGCATGGGGCACAAAAACGTACGAGGTCACCAGCACCACATCGCCAAAGCGCGAAGTTGTGGCCGCACGCACGGTTACGTCAACCGCGGCAAACTGTGAAGCCTATCCAAAGGGTAACGACGGCTTCCTAGTCACGGTCACCCGCAAGGTGAAGGAAATATCCACCGGGAAGATCGTGGCAGACGAGGCAAAGTCGTGGCGATACGCGCCGGATAACGGCGTAGTGTGCAAGCGCAACGAACCTAAGAAGGCGGATGCCAAGACGACGTCAAGCAAAGACGACCAGGTAGCCAAGGAAAACTAGCGGACAGATATCCCAGAATCGTCCGCACTATAGCGCCGGCCCACCCATAGGTGGACCGGCGCTATAGCATGTTGAGCAGAACCCACCCGTGGAACGGAGCACACCATGCTAGGCAAGAGCGAACGTGAATCACTAGTTCACGCCCAACTCGCGGCGCAGCGCGCCGGCTGGACCGGCGGGGACACCGTCATGCTCGATCTCGGCGCACGCAGTACCACGCTTGCCACGATTGCTGCCATTGACGGAATCTCCGCGGTGGTACACATCGGGCACCCAGCCCAGCCTCTTCCCGAACTTGAACGGCTCCTGCTGTCCTCCGACAACTCCCTGATCTTTACCTCGGCTGTTCCTGTGGAATCGCAGTGGACTCTTGTAAGCAGATCCGTGGAAGTCTCTGGAACCGCGATTATCGACGAGGCAGGTATGCGCGACTGCAGGGCAGTGCTGCGTTCCATCGGCCTTGAACCACACGTGGTTCCGACCCCGATGAGTGTTGCGGAACGCGCGGAAATTGCCGGCGAACACGGAGTACTAGTTATTGAGAAGCAGCGC
>Ga0182744_1001759_pt1 | contig 18596 bp, 14 predicted proteins | sample eDN3rd30CKraftMG_FD_128525 | JGI IMG/M metagenome (GOLD analysis project Ga0182744, IMG submission 128525) | Enriched Miracle-Growth compost microbial communities from Emeryville, California, USA - eDNA 3rd pass 30_C Kraft MG (version 2) (version 2) ...
GTATTTGGCGCATCCTCTTGGGTATGATCACTTACCAGGCCGGTCGTAACGAAGAGATTATCGATGAGAAAATCATCGAACACTATAAGTCTTTAAATCACTACATCGATAGTCAGGCCAAGGATAAGTTGCGCGCCATTGGTCTAAATCAAATCAACGACTTTTATGAATTGCTGTGGTACATCATGGAGAGCTTCAATCAAAAGTTGCTTGAATCCTCCAGAACTTTAAATTCGATGTATGACAAAGAACTAAATGTCAACGATTTTGTGATGCAAGACATCAATAACGCAATCTTTCTCTCAGTCTTTAATCTGACTCAAAGACTTAATACAAAGAAGTCATTGACTATTAAAGACGTCACGGCTATCTTTGATCGGTACTTGAGAGCAGATTTGATCTTTGGTATTAATAAGCCCACGCACGGCGAGGTGACCACTCAACCTATTCCAAATGACAACAAGGCTTTGCGTTTGACTCTACTTCTTGTTCCGCAGTCAGCTAATGATTCTAAACGCAATAAGAAGCTTAACTTACTTGATCCTGCAATTCGTTATCACCCTAGTATCGCTGAAGTGGGTGGATATACCGTGCTGCCTAAATCAAGCCCTGATGGACGGCGGCGGCTAAATAACTGTGTACAGATCGATAGCCATTATCGTATCGTTCGCAGTGAGAAATTTAGAAAGTTGCTCGATCACATCACTGAGCTTACACAAGCTTAGAGCGAAGTAACAAAAGGAAAACACATGAACATGCCAAGTTCGGGGATGATTCGCTATAGTGCTCAAAGCGAATCAGCTTTCCCTAAGAACTTTAATCCCAATAACCCACCCCCTTATCATACCAACCTGCAATTAGATCCCAATCTAACCCGCCTTTACGGATACCTTGCAGGCAGTATTGTTCAGGAGATTGAAAATCGGCGCCGGGAATCTGCGCCTCGGATGTATCTGTTTAACAAGATGGCGGCCAATGGCTATTCGAATCAAGATTTCTTTGATTTGTTTGAATTAGCCATTCGCTATAGTCTGGTCTTGTTTTATGTCAAACGTGAGTCAAGCGACTGGCAACAAATTGTGGATCGAGCCAGTAAGGATGCGATCAACATGGTCGTTGCCGCTTTGATTCTAACTAACCAAGATTTAAGGGGCCAATACCAGCCTGCTCCCCAAGAAATGGGTCATTTGCACAATATCTTTAACTACATGCAACAGGTAGAACAAGACGCGCAAATGGTCATGAACTCCATTCAAAATCAATATTCAACAAATCCAACTATGATGATGAATTCTCCAATGATGGGCGGCGGCATGCCAATAGGCGGTGTAAATACTAACGAGCCCACGGTAAACATTCCAGGTTTTGGCGTCATGCCTTTGTCTGTTTATAACCAAATGCTGCAACAACAGCGCCCCAATATGGGTGGTATGCAGGCTGGATTTAATCCGGCAATGGGATTTAACCAACCTGCTAACGTACCTACAGGGTTTAACCCTTCGGGAATGGGTGGTGGCTTTGGTATGACCAATACAGGTATCTCGCCTAATGCAGCGCGTCAATTGGTTCAAAATCCTGCATCATTTCAACAAAATACACCCCTTAATGCTAGCATGCAAAGTGTGGGCACACGGTTTGGTGTAAGTACGGGCGATGATGATGATGATTGGCATGAAGGCGGTACTGAATTTTCAGGAGGCATGGAAATGCAAACACAAGTACCTAACACGCCTTTTGTAACTGGACTCACGCAACACAGTCCTACAGCATTGACTAAGATCGTAAACGGTAAAGAACTCCATGAGGGTAAGCCCGTTTATCGAGTACAAAGCGACCCGGATTATTTCTATACGGAGTATGATGGAAGCAAGCTCTTTAAGCCTAGCGCCAAATGTCCGGCTATTCCTGCGCCTAATGTCCGTAAGAGTAAGCGCATGTACCGGATTCATAACACCACTGGTGAATTCACTGTCGTGCTTGTTGGTCTGACGGAACAAGAAAAAATGGATATTGAAAAACATCTGATCTTGGTCGAAGATGAAGATCAGCGCGAGCGCATGCGTGAATTGATTCTGGCCAGTAAGTCTGAACCTATCGAGATTCGTCCAGCGCGTGGTAAAATTACCATGCAAGGCGAGATCCAAGAAGGTGGTGAAGCAAGTGATGAGTCAGCACCTGTTCAAGCTGAAGTCGAAGTCAATGTACCAAGCTACGGTCATGCTTTGAACGTGCAAGAAAAGTGTGTTGGTGGAATCGAAGCGCAACACTTGGCCAATAAGATCCTTTTGGTCAGCCAAAGCGAGATGCCTGCGGCAGTCAGCACCGTTGGGTTTGATTACGAAATCTTGCTCGATCGTACCAGTGAGAGTGTGGTTTCGGAATTTATTCAGAAAGCCAGTCAAGCCACAAGCTTTATTAAACTTGCACAACTGCTTAAGGAAACCCACGATCAAGCAAGCCTGCAAAAAGTGCCTAATCGCGCTTTGATCGATGCCATCGTAAAGATTGACGCTCGTATGGTCACCGCCATGAATCGTCGCTTGCAATGTCAGCTGGGTGTGGTCGCATCCATTAAAGACTTCTACAATAGCTATAATGAACTTATGGCAGGCGTAGAGACTCACTTTGGTGTGGTTGCGGCTGAAGCCTTGCAGCGCGATGAGCAATCCTTTATTCAAAGCGTCATTCAACCCGCCTCTGAAGAAATTGAGGATTTGGTTGGTAAGAGTCTGGATGCGCAAACTGATGGCGGAGCTTACTCTGTTGGCAGCTTTGCAGTTTTGACCCAAGCTCGCTCGATCACTGATATTGAAGCTACGCTCCAAGAGCTTAATATCAATTTTGGTGAAAATGAGTCTGGTGTACAAATTGAGCAAAATGAATTTGCAGTTTTGTTTGATCTGTGCACTAAGATTCTCGCTATCAAGCTCGATGACAAACCGGTATTTAATCACGTCATTCGCACGCTTGATGGATACGATATCTTCTTTACCCACTCGCTCTTTAATCCTGAAGCCGTTATTGTTCAACTTGTTAAATAATGTAATCAATAAAAAAGTAGTCGTACTTTCAAAATTATGTACTGAACCCAGTACGACTACTTTTACTTCAACCTTTCATTTAAAATAAACATGGATACTACTAAGGCTCAACAACAACAGCAACGTGTCAACACTCAACTTGCCGATGCATTGCAAGCAGCCCTTCAGTCAAAGACCCAAAACAACAATCAAAACAATCCTACACAAAGTAAATCGACGAAGTAAACAATCTTCACTCTTCTCTTAGATTCATACGCTAGTTTTAAAGGAAATAGTAACATGTCAATCAAAGATATTGAAATTACAGTAGCAGGTGGCAATACCGAAGTACGTAGCGCTGTATGCGAGACGATCCAAAATGCAATGGTGGCCACCGGTTTTAATGATGTCACCAACACTGAGGCCGAAGCCGACGCTGAAATTGGTGATACGCTTATGACCCAAGCCCTGGCTAAGTATCCGGAGATTCTTAGCACGTCGGTGACGATTAACGCGGTCACCTCCGAAGATGAGATCACGGAGAGCGCCATCGAAGCTGCTGAAGATGAAGTGCCTGAAGAAGAGCCTACTGAAGAAAGCGAGTATTAAATAGTCTGATAGTAAAGACGGCATAAATGGGAGACCTTGATGGTCTCCCAAATATGCTGTTATTTTTTTTTTGTCTATTGATTAAAAGCCAGCACCTATATCGTCAGGCTGATCTCGCGGTGCTTCGTCGGGTTGATTATCATTTTCGTCTGGCGCTGCTTCTTGATCGGAGGTCGGTGATTCGTTACCTGTATCCATATCAAAATCATCTAAGCCAGGAAAATCATCATTTGCACCACCGGTATCCGTCGATTGATCCCCGTATGAATCAGAACCACCACTAGCGTCAGGCGTAACATCCATTGCTTGGCCCGCTGCCTCAATTTTATTTTTAAAGACAGTGTTACTAGAGATATGCGTAAAGTAACTCGCCAGAGAAGGTTTAACAATGGTATCGAGCTCAGCGAAGATTGTCTTAAATTCTGATTCGTCAAATTTATCGCTAAATAAACCTGCCAAATCATTTAGAATTGCGGACTCTCCGATTTGCTTGCGCATCAGATAAGCCTTAACGATTTCTTTTAGTTTTTGACTGGCACCACTAGCTTGTTCACCAAAGGCTTCTTCAGAGAAAGTAGAGTCGTTAAAATAGTACTCCAGAATTTTATCTGTTAAAGTCTCTAGAGACTCTAGCTCAGCGATCTGATTTTCGACTCGAATATTCTTTGGCTTAGGTAATTCAAAAAGCAAAGAATCAATAAAATCCTTAGTTAACAAATTAATGATGGTCTTTTTAACTTCAGGATGCTCTTTAGCGCGCGCCGCAAGCTCTTCAGTTAAATCCACCATATTGAAATTGGTCGCAATGGTGTTGACTACATTTTCGTAGACATTTTGGCTATATAAGCACATTTGTCTACCGTGATTTGTCAATAGAGGATTAAATTTATCTTGATAGTTGATTACCCGTTTAGCAAATAAAATGTTATTAGAGACAATGGTTGTCGCATGATCGGGCTGATGAATGTTGTCAATTTGTTCTGGTGTTAGCCCAAAAGCCTTAGCAGTGTATTTTTCTAAATCTTCTAATAGATCTGCATCCGGTTTAACGTAATTCATGCCTTCTTGGCGAGACTCGATCTTAGTATCTGGTAATCCAGGATGGCCACTAAAAGTCATTCGAACGCCTGCTCTTGCTAGCCATTCAGTAATGTCGGCTGGATTTTGAATACCAATTGGCATTGCTTCTTGACGTGTCTTAGCGATCAGATCATAAATCAATTCTTGTGTTTTGACTGGATCAGGGTCTCGCTCATCGAGCTGGACATCGACCACCGTCTCACCAATTGAATTACGAATACTCGCTTTGACGTTAGCCATCATGACAATGGCACGCAACGAAGCAATGACTTTGATCTTGTCTAAGATAGAGCGACCAATGCCAGCGTTGTTGTAATCAAACGCAAAGTACGTAAAGAGCTCCTTGGGCACCCAAAGGGCTTGCGTCATATTACCGGCTAGATGTCGGATTAACATGATGCGATAGATCTCTTGGTTGCTTGAAATCCTCGCTGAGCTGCCGTAGGTAGAGTTTCGTAGCCGGGCTAAGAAATCAGCTTCTACGATTTGGGTATAAGAGTCTAGGAGCTGCTGCTGCCAACGCGGATCAGAGCAATCAAAATTACCGACGTAATTGTACTTAACCCGTTCTAATAGCGAGGAGGCAAAATTTCTTTGGGTAGCATCAGTGACCTGAAATCCGCCATAAGTATTGTTTAAACTCTCTTTAGTGATAAAGTTACCAGTATTATCCAGTAAAATAAAAGCGCCGACCTGTTTATCTTCTTGACCAGGCACGAATACTGGAATAAATGCTTCAGACGGAATCTTAAGCACTAAAGGCTCACCAATACTTCTTCGGATTAATTGATCCTGAGTGCGCACTACGCGCACAACATCGTGCGTGCGGTGCCGATCCTTATATACCAAAGAGTAAATAGAGCGATCGGTAAGATCACTGCCTTTAAAGAAGTCCGCAAAAGACTCCGAAGAAAAAGCAGCTGTATTACTGGCTCTAGCTCTACCGACTGCTTTTTGAATCGCTTGTTCGTTAAGTTTTTTTCGTTTAGCTGCTAGCAATAACGGAAGTTTTAGAATATTAAAATTATCGACTACTTTAATACCTAAAGGATATTTTTCGCCATTGTTATTGTAAACTACTTCTTGACGAACGGCGTAATTATTTAAATTAAAAGACTCTAGGCTAAAGACTTTACTGGTATCTTCTTCAGGGGCGTCAGGACTACAGAGTAAACCCAAAGGCAACAAAGACTGATCGGCTCGATTAAACAGACCAGTCTCATTGATATCTTCGCTACTGAAGTTTGACCGTCCGTTGATCAACTCATCGAGTGCATTTTCAGGCAAAATGAGTGCAACGTAGGAGCCGTCGTACAATAGAACCGACTCTAGAATTGGCTGAAGCAAGTCTTTAATTCTATAGTCTTCTTCAAAATAAAGCTTAATTTTACTAATTAGGCTAGCTTTTAGAGTCGGATTAATTAAATCAAATTTTGAACTAATATTGACCTCTTTAGTGATGAGGTCATGAGGACTCATGATAGAGCTGATCAATAACTGACCCATCATTTCAATATCTGGCATAGTAGCCAAAATATTTTCAGCGTCACGTTGATTGTCCGCAATCTGATTGGCGCGGTCTCGCAAGTGTTGAACTGAGGGTGTTTCTACCTTCATTTCGCCTGCGTTATTATATTGCGGTTTTTTATTTGATTGAGTCAGTTTAGAAATGGCTGCGCTGGTGGTTGGATCAGAGCGGATCATTCGGCGCACAGAGATCTGACTGCCGTCTGGGCGCACTCCCACCAAAGCGTTTTGTCGTTTAGGGCTAGATGTAGCCATGGATAAAACCTCGCATCACTGTACTTTAAAAGGAATACACTAAAGTGCAACCTAATAACCAATATGAAATCTTTTTGAATGATTGTTTTAATTTAGCTGAAACGATCATTTATAAGTCAGATTATTTAGCTCAACTTCTGAATAAAACGTACGAACACAACGCGCCGAGCAGTTTTATTCCTACTGATAGAAGGACATGGAAATATTACATGAATTTAGCGGGCGATTATTTCTCGCTCGATAAGCCAATGTATATCCAGTCTGTCGATACTCAAGAAACGATTATCTTTAGCAAAGATACTTTAAAAATCCATACAGCCACGCGTAGAGAATACGCCTACGGCCAAAAATTGTATTATGAGCTACTTGCTAAGTACCCTAATCAAGAAGACTTGATTTTGGGTATCTTGTATCCTACGGATTACAGTCGCTCGATTAATGCGGAAGAGTTTAGTATCCTCTCTTATGCTCCAGACTTAGTGCAAGCGCAAGAGACAAGTTTAATTGAGCGTCTAGAGAAAACAGTTAAACGAATTGTCAGCCGCTGGCATAACGCTATGTATCGCTTAGTGGATGACCATTACGATATGGTGGTGCAAGGCATTATCAGCCAATTGACTGTGGCGTTAATTATTAAGATTCGTAGAGAACTTTGTAAAACCAATGAAGCACATTTGTACCACGTCAGGCAGTACCTAGCTTCTAATATGGGTTTAGATCGTTACTTTGATGTGATGACATTAAAGCAGCAACTCTGGTTTTATCGAAACATTCGGTATACGAATCGAAACGCAGGTCACACCCAAACGTTTAATGATTTAACTGAAAAGTTAATGAATGAGCGTAAACTTGCATTAAGCAGCTTTACGATGACGCACGATATTGAAAAGATCACCACAGAGCTCACACCTAAGGTTCTTTTCAAACGCAATGCTAAAAACCAGTTTGTCAGTTCGAGTTTCCAAGAGCCTTTAGAATTAGAGGCTGTAATGCAGAAAGAAGACAAGGTCGCTACATTAAATCCAGAAGCACGCGTGGCGAGTTTGTCTAAAGTACAGTTTAAATTTGAGAATTCTCTATCAAATACCGAACAGACTAAAGTATTAGAGTCTGCGATGTTTGATTACTCGGACGCCACACCATTTCCGTTTTCGGATGTACTTATTAACCACTGGCCTTATTTAGCAAGTTTAGGTATTTATAAGTCTTACATTCGAGTGGTTAATCCAAAGACAGGCGAGATACTACCCATGTCGGTCAAAGACGCATTTGTCTTTGCTCAATACCTATTTTTAAATAGCATGGGTTTTGCCCTTAATGAGGTACAACCTGCCATTTGTCGCAAAGTACAAGTTATCGATAAGCCCAATGCCGAAGATCTACTACAGATGACAAGTGGACAATGGTTTACGCGAGCGGATGCAGAAGATTTGCTATCGTATAATCCAGAGATCACAACCATTATTTCAACCGATTCGTACTGGCAAACTTGTCGAGAAATCTTTACTGCTTTACAATATCAGCGCAATAAGACATCTTTTCAAGAGCACTATGTTAAGCGTGGTGAGATGCAAGGCATGGCCGCTAGAATTTATGGCACAACCATTGTGTACTTAGAGCCTGAAGGCACCTTATACACCGATTGGTTCACTGATCATGGTATTGAAATCGAAGATTTTCCGCTAGAGAGTTTTGGTGAAATCTATACCGACATTGTTAAGCAGTCTTTAGGGTTAAACACAAGAGTTACCCCTTCCTTAAAGAATATTCAAGCCGGTATGGTTTCGATGTTCTCCGAACTCTCGAGCTACAGCATTCAGTTCTTAACGGAAATTAACGACAGTCCCATTAAAATTATTGATTGGCCTGTCGTGCGTTTTGGTGATCTTACTGCTCAAGCCGCTGGTCAGTCCTATTATGTAGATATGGCCTGCGATTTCTTTGATCAGTATACCAAATCGACGTTTAAATTTCTGTACAATGTTAATGATCATGTACGCCTGACCAATCAAACAGCTCAAGGTAGAGCCGATTATCATTTAAAAATCCCAAGTCAATTCTTACCACAACATACGCAAACCATTATTTCATATCGGCTTGAGAGCTCTAAGCCTAGTTTCTCCATGCAAATGCCTAGAAACACTTTATATGAAGACGGCCAGATTCCGGTCCCCGGTATCGATACAACCTTTCGTTCATTAAGTGCGGAGCAACAGCGCTCGTTGCCAGATATGTATGAAACCCAATGGTGGAACAATAACCCTATCGTTTGAAGATTTTCGTCTCTCACAGATACTTTCTAGAGTTTAAAAGTTATGGATAATATCACTCGGACTATTTATGGTTCTACCCTACAAACGTATCTGTTTGTAGGCAAACCGGTTCGCTACATCGATAATACTCGGCTTAACGAGCGCTTCGATATTGAAAAAGACACGCTGCCAACCACCAATCAATTACCTAAGATGGGTTACTTTGCCATTGGTAATGGCGGCCATCGGGCGATTGTGGGTGAGAACAATATCACAATCAATAATCCCGTGATTCACCAAGCCACGGATGCCTCGTGTTTTAATCCCTTGCCTTTTGTCTTGGTAGAGCCTAGCGCTGATCTAGCACCTGCTGATCGCGCTAATTACGCTTTAAGAAAGCAAGTTGTCATTCAAGGTAAAACGTATATTGCCTATTACTTACGTCGAATTGCAAATATCCCGAATCTAGTGGATATGGAACTGCGTGTGGTCGATGGCGAAAGCGTGGTGAGCGAACCTTTTGTACCGACGCAGGATAATCTATTTCCTACGCCGCCCGATCTCTCGCCAGATAACATCAATGTCTTAAGCGGCAAGTATGCGACTGCTTCATTAAAGCTGCTGCTTGGCTTTAGTCGAACTGAGATTGATCACCTGCGCAATGTAGCAAAGATCATGTATGGCTCTGAGCTCTACGCCATCATCTCTGAAATTGCTATGGTCAGTGCGGTGGATTATCCAGTGCAAGTCACCGTGCCAGGCGGCGGGAATTTCACTTTTAATGAAGTCATTGGTGCACAGATTGTCGCACACGTGAATGTGTATTATCAAATGGTCTACAATAACGATGAACTAAATATCGCTATTGATGCCGGTGCTCAAGAGCCGCTCTTTAAAACTGATCTCTTAATTCTACCTTAATAGACAATCATAAGGGCTAGTCGTACTGACTAGCCCTTATATGTCATTGAAATTCCTATGCTCATAATTCCACCTGATGAACGTGAACTAGTCTGTCTAGTTGGTATAGACCCTGGAACTACGTTCTTGGGGTTTGGTCTACTGTATTTTGATCCGTATACCCTCGCGCTTAAACATGCAAGCTCAGAGCTTTTGCGAGGCGAGCGTCTAGCGTTAGATCCATGGTTTATTAATGCGCATGGCGCGCGAGCAAGTCGCGTGCAAGGCATGAAAGATCGCTTAGCTAGCTTATTTAATCTATTAAAACCTTTTGCAGTCAGCGCAGAAGGTAATTTCATGAATCCACACAGACCTCAAGCCTATGGTGCTTTGGTTGAATCTGTGGCTTGTATCCATGAGGCTTTAAAAACCTATAGCTATTATCAACCCCTTTTTATGTTTGAGCCTTCAGTCGTAAAAAAAGCGGTAGGCGCAGGCGGCGCTGCTGGAAAAGACGATGTCAATCGAGCATTGCATCAATTAGGGATTGATAAAATCTATTCAGGTTCTTTGTTACTTGAAAAAGCTACCGAGCATGAAACTGATGCATTAGCCATTGCTTATACAAAATACAATGAAATCAGAGAGCAAGCCAATGATCTGTACGTTCGGTATCCCCATCTTAAGAAAGGTTAAACATGATTATACCCTCGTTAATATTTTCATTATTCAGTCGGTTCGGTCTAAATAAGTTGCCGTGGAAAATGATTGGTGTCGTAGCCGTTATAATTATTTTAGCGGGCAGTCACATCTACTCTTACTACACAGGTAAAAGTGTGATGAAAAATGAGATCGAAGCCGCGCAAGCGAAAAAAGAAAAAGAAAATGCACAAGCGCTGGCTCAAATTCACGACGAAGCTTCAGTCATTGAGGTCAATACTCTGAAGGATCGTTTTGAGAAAGAACAAGCGATCAACACCAACACCGCCCAACAACTCACAGAGCTTAATACGCAGATCCCTGCTATTGATGTGAGTAAATGGACCTGCGAGAATCTTCAAGAGCAACGCGCTCAACAAGCAAAACGCGATGAGCAGCGCGCTCGTATTTTAGTACTAGCGCAGTGGCGTACTTACTGCATCGGATCTTCAGATCCTCGATGCAAGGATTATATTAATTAAAAATAGCAAGGATGAATCGATGAAGCACACATTTTTTTATTGGGTATTAGCCTCGTTGTCTTTAGTAGGTTGTACACCGTATACGACTACTGTGCTTATTCCGGATCGCTATTTAGAAGACTGTCATGAGACTGCGCCACTCACGATAGATGAATACCTGGCTTTAGGTACTTACGAAGAAAAAGAGATTTCGCTCTTTAAACAAAACACAGCGTTAAGAGGCGATATTAAAGAATGTAATGCAAGACTTAAGGCCGCGCGTCATATTCAAACGCAAGCTAAATCCAAAATAAAGAAGTGAAATATAATGGATGATATCAAACAGATTATCAATGCGGTGCAACCTGAAATTGCACTCAGTCTTCAATTTAAGACCAATAAAGACATTGAAGCCTTGTTTCATGCTTACAATACCCTCGCGGCACGCTCCGGACGCCTAGAGCTCGTAGAAGACGATGCGCCAGGCGCAGACTTTATCAAGTACTTTAATTCTCTGTATGAAGAGGATTTAAAAAAGGTTTCGTTTTATTACGCTGAGGAGATCAAAGAGCTCCAGAGTAATGAGACTGGTCGAGATAGTTTTTCATTATTTTTAAAGAAGATGGCGGTGTTACTGGTCTTCTTTGTTTTTGCGGTTTTAGTCCTGGCCCTTGCCTATAGTCTTGTGGTCAGTAAAACTGATCCTAATGCCGAAGTTTTTAAAACCGTCTTTGAAGCCTTAAGCTCAATTGTTAAAGTGTTCTTTGGAATTTAAGCAGCTATGAAAAATATCAAACGAAACTATAAAAGTATTTCGCTCGAGGACTTTAGTAGTGAAGGAGTCAATATCGAGCGAGAGCTAGAAGTGTACGCTTTATTGGCTGACTTAAATGAGTTAAAACAAGCTGCGTCTGTAGAAAAACAAGAGCAGTACGGAATTGTACCTGCCACAGGCACTGGACATAAAGGATCGACTCGAATCCGAAAGACGTCTAAAGGTAGCGAAGTCAACTACGTGCACACGACCAAAGTCTTGCTTAAAGACGGCAGTAACCTAGAGACCAATAAAGAGTCTTCTGAGGAAATGTTCATAGCCTTTAAAGCATTGGCTAACGATGGGATGCTAAAAGATCGGTTTCTTTTTCCGATTGAAGGCACACAACTTGTTTGGGAAGTCGATGTATTTCCACAACCCGATGGTTCTTACGCGCCCTGGGTAAAGTTAGATCTAGAAATCCCAGAGGGTCTGCGTTTACAAGCGATTCCTAATTTACCTTTTAATACCAAAAAGACGGTGTTTAAAAATCGTAAAGACCCAAATACAACTGAATTTATTGGCAGGCTCTACGATCAGTATTTTAAATACAAACCTCAATCATGAAAGAGTTATTGCTATTTAAAAAACAATTTAATTTTGATACCTTCTTTCCTTTAGCTCCTAGTAATCCAGACCATATTGAGCTTTCCTTAATTGGTGGAAGTTTAATTGATCAATCAAATAAAAATCGCAGCCCAATTAACTCTTCCGACCTTCTGACGGTATCGAGCTTTGATGCAGGTCTTGGGATGGGTTCTTTGCAAACTGGAAGTAATAAACGATTAAATTATGGTTTGGCATTGCCTGAACCCAACTTAGACGAATTTACTTTCGAGTGCTATATCTACCTTACTGGTTTCATTGTTCAGTCTCCAAAATACGCCTATCTTTTTGGTAAAGGCGATGGTATCAATGCAAATGAATACACAAGTTGGTTTATTTCAAATACAACAACGAACAATTATTTTAGTATTTGGCCAACAGGCTCAACAGGAAATAAAAACTATATTCCAGCTAATATAGAATTTAATAAACTCTACCACTTGGCTTGGTGTCGTAAGAATAATGCAACTGATAGCCAGTATTTGATGTTTGCCAACGGAGCTTTAAATGGAAACGCTACTACTATACAGAAAACAAAGGCACTATTAGCAGGTAATGTTCCCTTTACGATTGGCGATAGAGCATCAGGGTCTGCTTATAATCAGTATCCGTGGAACGGATACTTGCTTGGATTTCGGTACACTAAAGGTGAATGTATCTACACTGAAGATTTCCCAGTATAAATTCTGTAATGTACTTATAAGAGCATAAATGGCACTCTCAAAAGGAGTGCCATTTATGCCGTTTACATTCTAAGTTTGTAGATAATAGTGCTAAAACTTACTTCTATACAGTCTCTTACTCATAACGCTACCAAATGGTTCGAGTACTGATATTTAACATATAGGCCGGAGATGATCTAAATTGCCAGCCAGGGAAAGCTCCTCGGGTAGCATTATCGATATTATCCACGCGATCTTCTGCAACGGTTCGATATAGATAATTCTCAAGTTTATTGCCTACGACGCTTAGACTATACTGCCCACCAAACTCGCTTCTAGCCCAATAATTACCAATCATTCCTCGACCCATGAAAAGTGGTTTATCTGGTAAGGTACCACTACCATAGGACTGCAAGCCTTTACCATTTCGATACACGTATTCTTTTTTAGTGGCTAGATCTACTGAGTCTAGTAAAATAATAAAAGACTGACTCAGCTTTAAATATCGCGTGATGACTTCATCGCTCATGAGCTCTGCGATATTAAGAAAATCTGGGTTATCCGGGCTCTTACTTAACCCGAGACTGTCTAGATTTAAAAACTGCTTAGATTCAAAATATCGGTTGATGAAATTAAAACGATCAAATTTAATAGTGATCGTATCGGGACCTGTTCGAGTAAATAGGGTTTGATCGACTAGATGCAAATAACCCCCTAAGACCAAACCGAGTGATTTATTCGAGACATCAATAGGTAGTTTAATATCGATGCGATCGCGTAAATTAGCCGCCGGATTGCGCTTATAGATCATCTCATCGGTAATGGACAAGAAATCAAGTTGTGCAACGCCATCAAAACTAATAAGTCCGACAGTATCGCAGCCAGAGACTTCTAGACTTTCCACACAGTCTCGTACATAAGCGCCGTTGGTATCATAGTCCGTTCGATGAATAAACCCGTTAATGGAAACCAAAACGTGTTTATAAAAGTATTCAAAGTCAATGCCAGACTTCATTAATTTGATGTCGGTCTTACCTTCTCGGGTTTGATCATCAATTGAAGAAGAACCGTCAGTTAAATAAATTTTATACCCGGCGCGAACAGCATCGTTATACTTGACATATTTTTCTTTAATCGAAGGAATGGTTTCTCCAGTCGGTAAAGTGGTATTTCCATTATCAATTAAAAATTGATTTAATGTAGAGTTTGATCCGACTGTCTTTGCTCGAATATTTTCCATATCCAAGCTGACTGGTTGATCCAGTAATGAGTGAGTAAGAACTAAGACGGCTGCTTTATAGGAACTAAAGATATTCATCAAAAGTTCTTCGCCAATATCCTTTTCTTCCCACTGGCTAAATGTTTTATTTGCTTTCACAAACGCAGTGACTAACGCGTACATAGACTAAACCTTTCGTAGTGGATTGTTTTTACTTATAAACTGAGTCATTAAATTACTCTAAAAAGTAGTCAAGCTTCAGGCTAAAGCTGCATTCAATACTATAGTTCGCACATATAACGTACTAGAATACCGCAAAGAAATTGTGTAGATTTGAATTCACTATAAGAAGACAAATCTAATTATCCATTTAAAATTGGAGTCGCATGTCTCATGCCTACTTATCCTTTTGATCCGTCCGGGACATCTCCAGCTAACCTTGTGTCTGGTGAGCAGCATGTACTAACTGCTTCTAATTACAAAGACTACCAGCTCATCATCCCGCGTTATGCTCCTTTTTTTGAAAGCGATTTAGTAATGCGCTTTCAAAATGCCAATGGTGAAATTCGTCCCCTTATCAAAGGGATGGATTATTATCTAGGCTACCAGTTTCAAACCGCGTCTTTATCCACCGGCAAACGTCTCTTTGGCGTTATCTATTTCCTGGATAAGACCTTGCAAGGCGTTGTGATGATCGATACCTATCGCACCTTAGGGGGCGATTGGAATATTGATACCAATAAAATTGCAGAAATCTTAGCCGATAAATCTAAAAATCCCTTGATTACTTCTTGGGAAGAAGTCAACGATTTGCCTGTGTACTTTCCGCCGGTCTCGCATCAGTGGAATATCTACGATATGGTAGGCATGAGCGAGATCGTTCAAAGTATCGGCGATATTGAAGATGCGATTCGCACCAAAGGGGGTGGGGCTATTGATGATCACATCAATGACCACAATAATCCTCACATGGTTACCAAAACACAAGTCGGCTTAGGGTTGGTAAATAACTTTGGTACAGCCTCTTCGCAAGATACCATTAATGGCTTATCAACAATTCTATATACTACGCCTAAAGGCGTGTTTGATGCGATTAAACAATTGGTGAAAACACCTCTTGATAACCACATTGCCGATACCGATAATCCTCACCAGTTAACTGCTGCAAAAATTGGAGCTGTTACACAAGCTGAATTAAGCGCTGCTTTGCAACTGAAGCTTGATTCAAATGCGACTGCGCAAGACTCCAATATGCTTGAGGGCATGGATTTTGCGCAAGTAAAAGCCGAGGTTCTCACCGGTACTGCTAGTAACTCTGCACAATTAGGTGGTAAGTCTTTAGCGGAAGTACTAGCCGAAGCCGGAGCAGTGCCTGCTGATGATACCAGCAAGTTTGCTGGGATGACGCCTGCACAATACAATGAATATCTCATCAGTACGATGCGTCAATTTATCTGCTATCAAGCTGATATTGATTTCCTAGATCCTAATGACAATATCACTCCTATCATTTCGTATCAGCCGGTAGGCTACACGTATGTGAATGCAGCTGATATTACGACTGGTAAAGAAAGTCTGCATATTGTCACTATCCATAGTTCAATCCCTGGTGAGAGTCCAGTGACGGAACTTAGAATTCGTCACGTTGGTAATGTTTGCCAATGGTCTACTTCGTCTAAAAATAGCGGTGTGCTCGATGTCGGTCAGGTCATGACCGTTGAGACCGAAAGCCCAGGCACAGGCGATATTTATAAAGTCATTCTCTTTGTTAAGTTAGCACCTGGCGCGCGCTTTATCAAATCCATTCGAGTCTCTGGTTATTATTACGGATACGATATTAATCCGCTTGAAGCTTCAGCGGCCATGCCTGAGGGCTTTTTATCGGCGACGTATAAACCTGATCTCTTTGGTCAAAGCGGGCAAGCTCGTACTATTTATACTGGCACCGTTTTAAGTGCCAATACGGCTAATATTGCTGGCGTAACGCTGAATGATCAAGTCAGTGTATTGGTAAAGGATAATGCTAATCCGACAGATTACTACGATGCAGCCTCGGTGCTAACAGTTATTCAAACGGCAACTGGTTTGACATTGACTAACGAGAGTGCTGAAGATCTAGAGTATCGTGTATTAGTGGATTCTACTGAGACCGTCAATATCGTTCCTATTCCTTAGAGATAAATGCTAAATGTCTAATCCCATTGTTATTCGCTACGATTTAGATCGAACAGGTCTAAGTCCTAATAATAGAGTAGAGGCAGAACCTCATACTCTGGCTAATCGAAGCGTGCGTCCTATCTCGCCTTTATACGGTCCATTTTTCACTGACAGTGTGGTGATTCGAGATAAGCTCACGCAGCAACCACTGACTCGAGGTGTTGATTGGAAACCCGCCGAACTCTACACGCTAGCTGCTATTGAGTTAGGTAAAGATGTTCATGCAATTTTACTTATTACCAATCCAGAAGTCTCCGATCAAGTCGAGATTGATTACCAGGTCGTCGGAGGTGAATTTAGTTATAATACCTACGCGCTCCTGAAGATGATTGAAAACCTGGATCTGGATAATCGTCCAGTATCTTGGCCTAATATCATCGATAAACCACCAGAAGGATATAAACCTGCCCCACACCTGCATGATATCGGTGATACCTACGGATGGGAATACTTAGTCCAAGCGCTTTATCGCGTGGTCGATGCTATTGAAATTGGTGATCGGGCAAGCCACGATCAAATTCTCGCGTACGTTGACCAAGCCGATCAAACCTTGCGTGATTATACCGATCAGCTACGCAGTGACTTTGATGCCCATGCGTCAGACTTCGAAAATCCTCACCGTGTCACAGCTATCCAAACAGGAGCGCCTACACTGGCTGACTTTAGCGCTGCCATCGACGCATGTCTAGATCGCGCAGGTGTTAGAGAGATGGTTGGCTCTATTAAAGGCGGATACCAAAGCCTCGCAATGGTAGCCAATGATACGACGCCTGGCTCTTTTACAGCACGTTCTCATGGTGTAGGCGATAATAACCTGGCGGGCATTAGTTTTAAGACCGATAACTATGGCTTAAAACTTGGTCTACGAGACGACGGTGTCTTTGGTTTAGGAGGCTGGAATCGGGCTGCTTGGTCTTTTTACTCTTCACCTAATGGCGACTTTGTTGCCGCAGGCGACGTATCAGCTTACTCTGATCCGCGTTTAAAAGATAATATCACGCCTATTGAGAATGCTTTAGAAAGAATTTGTCAAGTCCAGGGTGTGGATTTTACGTGGAAAGAAGGCAAAAGCGTCATTCTAAAGGGTGGAGAAAAAGACTTTGGTCTACTTTCAACTAACGTAGCTAAATTCTTTCCTGAAGCAATCCATCCGGGTATCGAAATCGATGGCGTGGTCTACGATACAGTTGCTTATGCGAAGCTTGTCGCGCCTCTTATTGAGTCAGTCAAAGAACTTCATGCGCGAGTGCTGGCATTAGAAGCTTCTAAATAAATAATGATTAATTAATAAGAGGGGAATTTATACTAATCCCCTCTTATTATGACGTATAATTTTTGCGAGATAAGTGATGACTCTACCATTTTATCCCGAAAAACTCTCTTTAAGTCAAATTAAAGAAGAGTTTGGGGGCGATGCAGGTCCAATTAAATTAAGTGATTATTACGGCGGTAAAAGCTTTGTGCCAGGTGGTACTGTCGGGTTTCCTAAAAATGTCGATACTGTGATTCCTGAATCTGATCGAATCAGTATTGGTAATTTTCATGGTGCCACTAAAGAACAACTACTCGTTTTTACTCAGAGTACAATGTGGACCGTACCACCAGGGGTCCGAAAAGTCAGTGCGATTATTGTCGCGGGTGGCGGTAGCGGAGGCAACAATATCGGTAATAGCGATGAAAGTGGTGGAGGTGGTGGCGCCGGTGGTGTATTATTCCAGCGTTTCATTGACGTCACACCAGGCGATGTAATTCCAATTATTGTAGGTGCTGGCGGACCCACTAACACATACACGACTTATGAATACAATTGTCAAGATTATTGTTGTGGTTACGAGGGTGATTGCGGCACGCAATGTACTTCTTGTAGAACAGGGTACATCTACTATGGCTCAAATGGCGGCAATAGCTCCTTTGGTCCTTATGTCGCCTATGGCGGTGGTTATGGTGGTGGCGGCCAAGGCCCTTCACGTAGTAAATATGGTGCCCGAGGCGGTTCTGGTGGCGGTAGCATGGGGTACTATGGCGGTGCTGGTGGTGGTGGTAATATCGCCGGTCAAGGCTATCCTGGTGGCTATGGTGGTGAAGAAGGTTATTCTGGTGGAGGTGGTGGCGCCGGTGGCGCTGGCAGAACTCCATATGGCGGGCCTGGCAGAACATTTACATTCGCTAAAACCACTTTCACAGTAGGTGGTGGCGGCGGTAGTGGCGAAGGTTGGTGGAATAACGGTGGCTTTGCAGGCGGTATCGGTGGTGGTGGCCGAGGATCAATAAAGTA
>Ga0182744_1001763_pt1 | contig 18562 bp, 18 predicted proteins | sample eDN3rd30CKraftMG_FD_128525 | JGI IMG/M metagenome (GOLD analysis project Ga0182744, IMG submission 128525) | Enriched Miracle-Growth compost microbial communities from Emeryville, California, USA - eDNA 3rd pass 30_C Kraft MG (version 2) (version 2) ...
ATGCGGCATTCCGCGTCGCACCGCACGAGGTCACGCGCGTCCGCAGGCTGGTCATGGTAGAGCTGCACTTGCTGGTGCTGATTCCGCTCGCCGCCGTGGTCATGGCGCGCGGATTGCGTTGAACGTCCGCTGCGACGAATCCCCGCGCTGCCACGTCACGAGTGCGACATGCGCCGAACATGGGAGTAACGACATGCAGCCGTCACCGCGTCATCTACTGTTCCTGCTCGCGTTGCTCGCGTGCTCCGCATCCCCGGCAGGCGCATCCTCGTCCGACGACCCCCTGATTGTGGGCAGCCGAGGCTTCCTCGATGCCCACCCCGACATCCGCTTGCGCGAACGGGCGGGTTCCGACTACCGCGCCAAGCGCTATCGCGAAGCGTTCAACGAATTCAAGGACGCGGCACGCTACGCCGACAAGACCTCGCAGGCGATGGTCGCGGAGATGCTCTGGAACGGCCAGGGCACGAGCGTCGACAAGCCGCTCGCCTACGCCTGGATCGACCTCGCGGCGGAGCGCGGCTACGCGAGCCTGATCGTGCAGCGTGAACGCTACTGGTCGGAGCTCGATGCGACCCAGCGCGCCCGCGCCGTCAGCGTCGGCGAAGGCGTCTACGCCGAATACGGCGACGCCGTCGCCAAGCCGCGCATGGAACGCGAATTGCGTTCGGCGCGACTTGCCATCACCGGCAGCCATCTTGGTCGTGTCGGCACGCTGGCGATTCCCGGCAAGGTGCGCACGGCCCCGGGCGCGGCCGCCGGCATCGGGGACATGGTCGACGTCGTCGACGGTTCCCGCTATTTCGACGCGCGCTACTGGGAGCCGGCGCAATACTGGAAGTGGCAGGACCAGCAATGGCGCAACGCCGATTCGCACGTCGAAGTCGGTGCGCCGCAATCGCTCGACGGAAAATGACGCCTCAGCGCGCGCGCCGCAGGTTGACGACGACCAGCGCCACCACGATCAACACGATGCCGATCGCCTCCATTGCCGAAGGTTGTTCGCCGAGCAGCGCCCACGCCAGCGCGATGCCGGCGATCGGCACGGCCAGGCTCGACACGCCGACGACGTTGGCCGGCAGGCGCTCGACGACCCACGACCAGAGCAGCCATGCCAACCCCGACGCGATCACCGCGTTGTAGACGAGCGCGACGACGAGGCCATTCGACCAGCGGATCGGCGCGTCGTGCGTGGCCAGCGCGAGGAGGGTCAAAGCGATCGCGCCGAACGCCATCTGCCACGTCGTCAGCGACAACGCGTTGACGCCGCCGCGCAGGAACAGGCGCTTGCTGAGCACGGTGCCGATCGCCCAGCACAGGCCGCCGCCGATCGCGAGCGCGGCGCTGCGTGCGCCGCCGACGCCGTGCCACGGTTCAAGCACGAAAACCAGGCCCACGGCGGCGACGCCGATGCTCAGCCACTGCCGCACGCCCGGACGATCCGCGAGCAGCCACCACGCCAGCGGCACGACCCAGAACGGCATCGTGTAGGCGAGCAGCGCGGTACGGCCCGCGCCGCCGTCGACAAGCGCCCATTGCACGAGCGCCTGGAAGCCCGCGGTCTGCGTGACGCCGATGAGGATCGTCTGCATCAGCGGCGGCGGCTTCAGCGAGGCGCCGCGCGCGAGCATCAGCGCGAACAGCACGAGCGCGCCGAACACGAAGCGCATCGCCGAGAAATCGAAGGGGCCGATCCACGTCAGCACCCGCTTCATGACGATCCAGTTGTAGCTCCAGATCAGGATCGGCAGCAGCAGGACGAACAGCGCCTTGCGGCGCGCATCGGTCGGAGCGGGCATCGGGGGATCACGGCAGGCGCGGGGCTCCGTATGATACGGGCGAAACGGAGACCGGCATGACAGAACCTGCGCGCTGCACCTGGGCCACGGGCACGACCGCCGCCATGTGCGCCTACCACGACGGCGAATGGGGCGTGCCGCTGCACGACGACCGCAGGCTGTTCGAATTCCTGTGCCTGGAAGGCGCGCAGGCCGGGCTGTCGTGGCGCACGGTACTCGACAAGCGCGGGAACTATCGTCGCGCATTCCACGATTTCGACATCGCGCAGTGCGCGAAGCTCGGCGACGCGCGCATCGAAAAGCTGCTCGTCGATCCGGGCCTGATCCGCAATCGCCTGAAGATCACCTCGGTGCGCGACAACGCGCGCGCGGCGCTCGCTGTCGTGGACGAATTCGGTTCGCTCGACGCGTACCTGTGGTCGTTCGTCGGCGGCAAACCGATCCGCAACGCATGGACGGGTTCGGCGCAGGTGCCTGCGTCCACCGACCTCTCCGATCGCATGAGCAAGGCGCTGAAGAAGCGCGGCTTCCGCTTCGTCGGTTCGACGATCTGCTATGCGTTCATGCAGGCCACGGGCATGGTCGACGACCATCTCGTCACCTGTTTCCGCCACAAGGCGCGCGCGCGATGATCGTCACTTCCGCGACCACGTTCCTGGCCGAGTTCTCGGCGGACAAGTATCCGCCGCGCCATGCGCCGACCGCGCGCGGCGCCTTTCTCGTCGCTCCGGCCAGCGCCGACCTCGCCGCCGAATCCACGCGCGACAACCGCTACATGACGAACGCGCCGACGCTCGACCTCGCGCGCGCCCGCGCGCAGCACGACGCGCTCGCACGCGCGCTCGGCGCCGACGTGCCCGTGGTCACGTTCCCGGGCGATCCGCACTGCCCCGACGGCCTGTTCCCGAACAACGTGTTCGCGACGGCGCACGGCCGTTTCATCGTCGGGCGCATGCGCCACGAAGTACGCCGGCGCGAGGCGCTGCGCGGCGACATCCGCGGCTTCTTCCGCGACGTGCTCGGCTACGCCGAAATCGACCTCTCCCGCGAAGCCTTCGTCGCCGAACTCACCGGTGCGCTCGTCGTCGACCGTGCGCGCGGCATCGGCTACTGCGGCCTGTCCGAACGCTGCGACCTCGCCGGCGCGCGCGCGATGCACGCGGCGTTCGGCCTGCGCCTGACCTTCGCCTTTGCGCTCGCCGACGGCGAATACCACACCAATGTCGTGCTCGCCGCGCTCGCCGGACGCGCCGCACTGGTCGCCGCCGACGGTTTCGCCGACATTGCGGATGCGCGGGCGATCGCGAGCGTCTACGGCGACGGCGCGATCATGCTCGATACGGCGCAGAAGAATGCCTTCGCCGCCAACGCGATCGCGCTCTCGCCCAAGCGCGTCTGGCTCAGCGCGCGCGGCGCGGACGCGCTCGATGGCGCGCAACGCCGAGCGCTCGCGGCGAGCGGCCTCGACATCGGCAGCGTCGAACTCGACGAGATCGAAAAAGCCGGCGGCAGCCTGCGCTGCTGCGTCGCCGAAATCTTCTGAACGATGCGGCATCGCCTGGACACCGTGGGAGCGGCGGCAGCCGCGATGGCTTCGTGGCGAAGCGTTACGCGAGCCGCGAGGTTCAGCACCAATTCAAAGCGCCCTGCCGAGACTGCGGTTTTGAACGCGCAGCCGTGGGCGAATTGCCGAGAACCGGGAAGAAAAGATGCGGGTGATGCTGTTGCGGTGTGGAGTGGCGTTGTTTGCGGCGGTTTTTTCGGCGGCTGTGCCGGCGCGCGAAATTTCCATGCAGGAAGCCATCGCCAAGGCCCAGCACGACACTCGCGGCAAGGTGCTCTCGGCGCAGACGCTGCGGCTGGGCAAGCGCAAGATCTACCGCATCAAGATATTGACGCCCGAAGGCCAGGTACGCATCGTCCAGGTATCGGCCGAGCAATGATTTCCATGGCCAACACAGCCAAGAGGACCATCCATGCGTGTACTGCTCGTTGAAGACGAAGCGCCGTTGCGCGAAACGCTGGCGGCGCGCCTCAAGCGCGACGGTTTCGCGGTCGACGCCGCGGGCGATGGCGAGGAAGGGCTCTACCTCGGCCGCGAGGTGCCTTTCGACGTCGCCATCATCGACCTCGGCCTGCCCAAGCTGTCGGGCATGGATCTCGTCAAACAGCTGCGCGAAGCCGGGCAGAGCTATCCGATCCTGATCCTCACCGCGCGTTCGTCGTGGCAGGACAAGGTGCAGGGCCTGAAGAACGGCGCCGACGACTATCTCGTCAAACCCTTCCACGTCGAAGAACTGCTGGCGCGCCTCAACGCGCTCGTGCGCCGCGCCAGCGGCTGGTCGCGGCCGACGCTCGAATGCGGCCCGGTCGTGCTCGACACGACGGCGCAGACGGTCAGCGTCAACGGCAGCAACGTCGACCTGACCAGCTACGAATACAAGGTACTCGAATACCTCATGCTGCATGCGGGCGAACTCGTTTCCAAGGCCGACCTCACCGAGCACATCTACCAGCAGGACTTCGACCGGGATTCCAACGTGCTCGAAGTCTTCATCGGTCGCCTGCGCCGCAAGCTCGATCCGGAGAACGCGATCAAGCCGATCGAGACCGTGCGCGGCCGCGGCTACCGCTTCGCGCTCGAACGCAGCGATTCGCCCGACGAAAACGACAGCGCCGCGAGCGCCTGAGGTCTGCGCGCATGGCGCGTCCGCTGTCGCTGCAGGCACGCTCGCTCGCCGCGGCGAGCGTCGTGCTTGCCGCGTTCCTCGCGCTGGCGTTCTTCGCGCTCGACAACGCGTTCTACAGTGTCGCGCAGAGCGCACTGCACGAGCGCCTGCAGAGCTACATGTACGCCTATCTCGCCGCCGCCGACACCACGCGCGGCGGCGCGCTGATCCCGCCCGAGGTCGGCCCCGACCCGCGCTTCGACCGGCCGACCGCGAGCGGCCTGTACGCGGCGATCCTCGGCGACAAGATCGCCGGATCCAAAGCACACGAATGGCGCTCGCCGTCGGCGACTGGCCGCGAACTGCCGTTCGGCGAACCGCTCGGGCGCGGCGAGGTGCACTTCGGCGGCCCCGTGCAGACCGCGTCCGGCAAGCTGTTCGTGCTCGGCCAAGGCGTGGACTGGAACATCGAGGGCAAGGACGAGCTGCACCTGACCTTCTACGTCGCCGAAGACACCAATACGCTCAACGAACAGACCCGGGTGTTCCGGCGCACGCTGCTGACCTGGCTCGGCGCGCTCGGTGCCGCGCTGCTCGCACTGCTGTTTGCCGTACAACGCTGGAGCCTGGCGCCGCTGCGCCGCGTCGCGATCGACCTCGCCCAAGTCGAACACGGGGCGCAGGAACGGCTCGGCGGCCACTACCCGAGCGAACTGACCGGGCTCACCACGAGCATCGACAACTTCATCGAGGGCGAGCGCGAGCGCGTCAAGCGCTACCGCAACACGCTGTCCGACCTCGCCCACAGCCTGAAGACGCCACTCGCGGTCATGCGCAGCCAGCTCGAAACCGAAGCCGACGCCAAGACGCTGCGCTGGACCGTGCTCGAACAGGTCGGTCGCATGGACGAGATCGTCGCCTACCAGCTCTCGCGTGCGGCGACCTCGGGCCACCAGACGTTCGCCGCTCCGCTGCCGATCGGGCCCTACGCCGAGGAAATCGTGCGCAGCCTCGAGAAGGTCTACGCGAAGAAGGGCGTGCTCTGCGAATTCGAGATCGATCCCGCGGCGCGCTTCCATGGCGACCAGGGCGACCTCATGGAACTGTTCGGCAACCTGCTCGAGAACGCGTTCAAGTGGGCGAAGCGGCGCGTCGTGCTCACCGCAAGTCCGGTCGGCGGCGGCCGTCGTCCCGGCCTCGCCTTCGCCGTCGAGGACGACGGCCCCGGCATTCCCGACGACAAGATCGAACACCTCCTGCAACGCGGCGTGCGCGGCGACGAACGCGTGCAGGGCCACGGCATCGGCTTGTCGATCGTGCAGGACATCGTCAAGGCCTATCGCGGCGAACTCCGCGTCGATCGCTCGCCGTCGCTCGGCGGCGCGCGGTTTGCGGTGACGCTGGCGCCGCGCTGAGCGTCAATCGTTGAGCGCCTCGGGCGGCAACGGCGCGACGCGCGCGGCGAATCCGCCGGTGTTTTCCAGCGGCACCATGAAGTAGTCCCAATAGACCGAATCGCAGGCGACCGACCACGCGGCGCGGTCGAGGCGATGCCCGAAAATGTCGTACATGGCATAACCGTGCTGTTCGGCGAAGTCGAACAGGGTGAACGTCTCGTGCCCGTAGGCGCCGTAGGCGGGACGGCCGTATTCGACCGAAACGATCGGCCGGTACCGCGACAGCACTTCGACGGCGCCGTGCAGCACGTTCATTTCCGCACCTTCGACGTCGATCTTGATGAAGCGCAGGCCGTGCAAGGCGTCGGCATGGCTGTCAAGCCGTTCGGCCGTGACCTCGATGCGCGTCGGAGTAACCGCGCCGGGACGGTTGTAGCTGCGCTCGCGCAGCCCGCTTTCCTCGGGCGCGCCCACCGCATGCACGAATTCGACCGGGCCGGCGATGTCGGAAAGCGCGACGTTATGCACGGTGACGTTTTTCGCGGAAGCGAAGCGTTTGCGCAGTTGCGCATGCATGTCGGGCAGCGGTTCGAAACCGTGTACGTGGCCGCGCGCGCCGACAAGTTTGGCAAAACAAGCCAGATGGCGCCCGGCATGAGCACCGACGTCGACAACGACATCGCCGGCATCGATGAATTTCGAATATTGGCGCTCCAGCAGCTGCTCGAAATCCACGCCGTTGCGACGGGCAATGACGGCGCCGATCGCGGCAATGCGTGCGCGCGCATCCTCAGCCGAATGCCGGGCAGGCAACGAGGCATTGTTGTCCGCTCGCCTTTCCCCCAACGCGAGAATCGAATCCGCGAGCGGCCGCAGGGTACGATCCCACGTCACCTCGTCGCGCGTGGATTGCAGCGGCGCCACGGAATCGATCGGCGCATCGAGCATGGAGCGCAATGTTCTTCGATACGCATCGGCTGCGTCGGCGACGGTGATCGTCGGCCATCGCGCCGCATCGCCGTAGCCGCGCAATGCGTGCGGCGTCGCCAGCGCGGGGCGGCCGCTGTAGATCGCTTCGGCGGTCTTGAGGTTGGAACCACCGCCGGTGGTGATCGGCAGCAGGATGACGGCGGCGCCGAGCAGCAGCGCATCGAGTTCGGTGCGCTCGACTTCGCCGACGACGGCGAGCCGCGGTTCGTTGATGCCACTCCACGCGGCGTACAGGCGATGCTGGCGCAGGATGTGGCCGACGCCGCCGGCGACGACGATGCGTTCGCCCGGCCGCAGGAACGCGAGCGACGGCGCGAGCATGTTCCAGAAACCATCCGCATTCGGCGGGTGCGCGCTGCCGACGAACAACGGATAGCGATCGAGTCCGTGCTTGCGCTTGACCGCATCGATTTGCGCCGGCGTCGCCGAGAATGGCGCGATGGCGTTGCGTGCGACGACGAATCGGCGTTGCGCATTGCCGTCGTCGGCCATCGCGCGCAGCTCGGCGAGTTCCTCGTCGGTGCAGGCGACGACGAGGTCGGCAGCACGCACGACGGCGCGTTCGAGCGCCTCGACGCGGCGGATTTCGCCGAGATACGCCGCCGCATCGGTCACGTCCGGCGGCATCTCGTCGCGCTTGAGCTTCCACTCGATGTTCTGCGAGGAATAGATGAGGCGCGGCGGCGTGGCGCCCGCGCGCTCGTCGAGCCAGCGGCGCAGCGCCGGATAGAGCCAGGGTTGTTCAAGCTGGATCGCCTGCGGATGCAAGCGATCCAGCGCCTTCGCAAACCTGAGGTATGCCGGTTCGTCCGCAACCAGGCAATCGCCGCAATGCAAGTCGGAGAAGCGTTCGAGGCCGTCGCGCCAAGCTGCTGCTTGCGTCGGCAGCACGAGATCGCCGGCCTCGCGTTCGGTGCGATAGGCGTCCTCGCGCATGGCCGCGATCGTCGCCACTTCGAAGCCCGTGGCGCGATAACGCTCGCGGATCGCCGCGCAGCGCAGCTGTCCGCCGTGGCGGGGCGCCTTGAGCGGATAGGTCGTGAGCTGGACGATGCGCATCATGGCGCGCCCCGCGCCGCGGCAAGCAGTTCGACCGAGAAGTCGGTCCAGGTGCGCGGCCGATACTCGACGCGAATGCGCGCCTCGGCCTCGGCCCGTGCCTGCGCATCGTCGAGATAGTGCGTCACGCTCGCGCGCCAGTTCGGATAGTCGAGCGGATGGATCGCCGGGCACAGGCCCTGTGTTGCTTCCTGCAACGCCGGCGCATTGGAGACGATCGCGAGCTTGCCGTAGGCGAGGCTTTCGTTCGCGGCCAGACCCCAACCTTCGTACAGCGATGGAAACACCGTGAAGGCGCAACCGCGATACAGATGCGCGAGCAGCGCATCGGACACGTGCTGCAGCAGCACGATCTTCCCGGCGGCCCAGACTTCGCTCGCCTGCATCTCGTTCCACAGGTCGTTGACGCCCCAGCCGAACATGCCGACGAGGACGAGCATCGGGCAGGCCTCGCCGCGCTCGCGATAAAAATCCTTCCACAACGCAAGCAGCAGGCGATGGTTCTTGCGCACCTCGAACGAGCTCACGTAGAGCACGTAGTCGCCATCGCGCGCGAGGCGCGCGAGCACGGCGCGCTCATCCTCGGCGAGCGCATCCGGCGGCACGGGTTCGAGCACGTTCGGCGAAGCGAGGCGCACGGTTTCCAGCGGCGGCGAACGCAGCATGCCGACGCGTTCGTGGAACGCGGCGAGATCGCGGCGCGAACTGTCGGAGTTGGTTGCGATCAAGTCTGCCGTGTGGCCCAGGCAGGTGAAGTACTCGGCGAACGGCTGCTTCGAACTGCCGGCGTGTTCGGGATGATCGATCGGGATCGTGTCGTGGCAGAACTCGACCACGCGCACGCCGCTGCGCTGCTTGAGGTTCCACGCGTGGATCGCGCCGTGGTGCCATTGCAAGCCGATCGAGAAGAACAGGTCGTCGCGCGTCGGTTCGATCGCTGCATCGACCGGCGTGGCGGGATCGGCAGGCGGCTTGGGCGCAGTTTCCGCTGCCGTCGACTGCGCGCGCATCGCGCGCCTGGCCTCGCGATGCCGCAGCCACGCGCCGTGATGGTCGACGAGCACGCGACCGAGATCGCGCAGCACGGGATAAGCCGCGGCGGGGACCGCTTTCGGTCCCCATGCCGCGGCCCGGTCGAACGCGCGCTGCATGCGCGTACGCCGCGACGGCGGCGGCGCCACGGCTGGCGCGCTCCCCGCCACGGCCGGCTCGCCGCGACACCACGCATCGTCGAGCACCGTGCGCACGCGTTCCGTCGGCATGGCGCGATAGACGCCCGCCGCATCGATTTCGCAGAACACCGTGCCCGGCTCGTGCTCGAGGCAATGCCGCGCGAATTCCCGCTCGACGCGCACGATGCCGACCGGCGGCCGGCGCCAGCGCACGCTGGTGGTGAGGTCCACGTAGATGCGTGCCATCGCTCAGCGCTCCGCCTGCGCGATGACGTGCTCGACGTATTCGAACAGCCTGGTTCGGATTGCATCCTCGCTGTACCGGGCGAGCACATAGTCCCTGCCGGCCTCGCCCATGCGCGCGCGCTCGTGCGAAGGCAGTGTGCAGAGTCGCTCGAGTTTTGCGACGAGGTCATCGATGCCGCGATACGCGAACCCGCCGCCCGATTGCTCGATGTGGTCGCGCATGACCTCGCATTCGCCGTTGACGAGCACCGGCGTGCGCTGCGCCATCGCCTCGAGCGTGACGATGCTGAAGCTCTCGTAGCGCGACGGCAACACGAAGGCGAGAGCGCCCGCCATGAGCGCGCGTTTGCGTGCTTCGTCGACGAAGCCGAGGAATTCGATGTCGGGCGAATTCGGCAGGCCCAGGTGGTCGACGCCGGTAAACGTCAGCTTGACGCGGCCGCGATCGGGCAGCCGTTGCCACGCGCGCACAAGTTCGTCACAACCCTTGGCCGCTTCAATGCGGCCGCAATAGAGCAGATACGGCCGATCTTGCCGCTCGGGCTCGGAGGCGGCGAGATCCTGGACCGCCATGCCGAGCACCTCACCTTCGTCATAGCCCCACAGGCGTGCAGAGGTCCGCTGCTCGGCCGCGGTCAGCCATATGCGGTTGCGATGCGCACGATAGGTTTGTGCGTACACCGGCAAGTACGCAGGTGGCTCGTCATGCAAGGTCGGAACGAGAATCGACTTTCGCGGCGAAACGTGGCGAATGCCGAGGAAAGTCGTCGGATACAGATACGTGCAGAACACGACGGCGGCATATTCGCCCTGATGTTCGCGCAACCATGCCTCGAGCTCGGGGCAATAGGGCCCCTGGAAGCGAACGTACTCGTCCTGCTGCGCCTCGCGCCACAATCCCTGCCGCGGCGAACAGGCAGACGCCAAATGCGGCTGGTAGTCGCGCATCATGCGTTCGTGCAGGCAATACCAGTACGGACCTCGCTCGAAGGCGGGAGCGAAGCGCCGCACGACGATATCGTCGCGCTTTTCGACGCCTTCGTTGAGCACGCTGCTCCATTTCATGTAGTCGATTGCCGTCGAAGTGAGCACTTCGACCTCGAAGCGCGTGGCAAGCAGGCGCGCGTACTGCCAAGCCAGCGCTTCGGAGCCACCGACGATCGACTCGTGACAACGTTGCGTGACGATGGCGATGCGTTTCACGGAGCGCCTCCGACCCGGGCGAAACCGCGACTGCGCAACTGCGCGCGCAACCCCGCATCCCCACGCAGGTGCTCGACGGAAGCGGCAAGAAGCGCGGGGTCGTCGTCGCTCCAGGACAATGCAGCCTCGAAACCACCGCTTGCGCCGAATGCCACGATCGGCGTGCCGACCGCCATTGCCGCTTCGACGAGCGGATCGCCGGTGCTGGCCAGCAGTGCGTCGGCACTGAGCAATGCGGCCTTGACGGTGGCAGGCGGCTGCGCCACCAGCAGTTCCACGTGCGCGTCGATGCGCGCTTTCGCAACAGCCGCGCGCAACAACGCAATGTCCGCGGGTGGCGCATCGGCAAGCACGATGAGACGCGCCGCGCCATCGCAGCGATCCAGATACAGCGCGAACGCCTCATGCAGCTGTCGCGCGGCAGCCGCACCCGGCAGGCTGGCCAGCCAGATCGTCGACGCCGATTGCCATCGACGCAGCAGGTTCTCATCTGCAGCAATGCCCTCGATCCGGCAATGAAGCATGTCCCGCGTGCTCATGCGCTCGGCAGCCGCGCGAACAAGGTCGATGCGCCGTCGACATCGATGCGTTCGATGTCGGCAAAACCGGAAGCGGCGAGCGCATGCTCCACAACTTCGACATCGAGCATGGAAACCGCTTCGCCGCACAATGCGGCGCGCAACGCGGCCGCGTCGCGCGCGAATGCAAGCAGCGCGGTCCCGCCCGGACCCACGACGCGCCCGATTTCGGCGAGCACCGCAGGCAAAGCGGCGCCACGCGCAAACGTGGGGAGGGAAAGCACGCTTGCCGCATCGACACTGGCATCGGCGCAGCGCGACCAGCGCAAACGCGTTTCCGCCGCGTCGACGCCATCGTCGGCGAGTTCGACGGCATCGAACCCGCGCGCGACGAGCGCGCCGGACCACGAAGGGTCGCCGCCCGGCGTCAACACGCGCGCGCCCGGCGCGAGCCGGCGTGCCAGGATGTTTGCCCATGCGGCATGCGGCAATGCCGACGAAGCCAGAACCGAACGCACGATCGATTCCGCTTGCCGCGCGTCACGCGCCTCGCTGGCAGTCGCGCTGCATTCGAGACGAGCGAACGCAGCTTCGAGCGCGTCACGCCATCGACTCATGCCATGCAGTTGGCGACGCACGATCTCCAGATCATCGAGGCGCGCGCGTTGCCCGTCCGCAGCACTTTCCAACATGTCGAGTCGAGTGCGTACCCAAGCGTCATTTTCTCCGAAAAGGCGCGCGAGTTCGTCGCGCGCGACGTTGAGTTCGTGCGCGAAGGCGTGCAGATCGTCGAGGCGTCGTTGCGCGAGCGCGGATTGTTCATCGGCGCGCATGGCGAGTCGATGCGTCGCCTGCGCCACCGCGGCATCGCGTGCGGCAAACACCGCGTCGCTGGCGCGCTGGTGCCGCGCGAGCGCAGGCAGCGCGGCGAGATTGAGCGGTATGTCGACGAGATAGCCGAGCAGCGGCACGCGGCGCAGCTTGGCCATCGCGTAGCGCGGCGCGAGACCGGCGACACGCGCGCCGACCACGCGGCCTTCCGGCGACCAACGCAGGTTGCCGAGCGCTTCGGCCTTGGTCGCGCCGGCGGCGAGCAGGGCGAGCATCGCGCCGCATTCGTCCGGCGTCGGCGCGCGCTTGAGCAACGCCTGGAATGCCTGTTCGACGAAGGCGCGGTGGTTCGCATCGGTGAGCTCGCCGATGCGGTAGGCCAGGCGCGTGCGATCGATGCTTTCGTCGATGGCGATCTGCGGCACGCTGCGTTCGAGCAGCGGCCGCTCGAGCAACGTCGCGGCCTGCGCGCGGATTTCCGCCCGCGCGCGATCGACGTGCGCATCGCCATTTTCGACTGTGTCGTGTTCGCTCACGGTTTGCGCAGCTCACCGGGCCGTGGCGGAAACCGCGGCGGATTCGGAGGGATGTTCGGCGGCGCGCAACGCGGCGCCGATCGGAATGATGCCATAGGCGCGCGCGGTGCCGAGGTCGATGAGCGCGTAGTCGGGTGCGTGGTGTCCGTCGAGGCGCGCGGCGGCCTTGCGCCAACGCGCGGCGCCGGCGCGCAGCGCGGCGTCGAAGCCTGCCGTGCCAAGCAGCGTCGTTTCCAGCCAGACCCAGTCCTTTGCGCCCGGCGCGCGATAGCCGACGAAGGCATGCCTCGGCACCAGCGCGATGCGCGCGGACAGGCCGAGCCGTTCCAGCACCGCGGCGATCAGCACGCTGCCGTCGATGCAGTTGGCACGGCGCTCGCGCAGCACTTCGTCGGGCGAGCGCACGCGCTGGCTCCATACCGCAGGACCCCGCGCGAGCGCGGGATCGGCCGCGTCGTAGCCCACGCCGCGCGCGGCAAGCGCCCGCCAGACCGCGCGCATGCGTCGGCGCGCCAGGCGCACGGCGTCCGCATCGACGGCGTCGAACGCCGGATCGAGCCGGCGCGCGTCGGCGAGCAGCGCATCGACGGCCGGCGCGAACGGATCGACATAGCCGGCAAAGATCCACGACAGGTCGACTTGCGCGGCGCCCTCGCGCACGAAGTAGGCCGCTTCGTCGAGCGGATGCAGGCGCACGGCGACGTCGCGCGTTTCGCGGCGACCGTCGACCTCGAACACGACCTTCAGCTGCTGCGGCCTGGTCTCGCGCACCGAGGCGATCTGCATCACGTCCCAGGCCAGGCGCGGGCGCAGCGTGACTGCGCCGCCGCTGCCACTCGCGACGGCGACAGCCGGGGCGCGCAGGCCGGGCGTCCATACCTGCGCACGCGGCGCGGCGCCGGGCGGAACATCGGACGCGATCACGGCGACGAGACCGTCGCCGCCCGCACCGCCCGGTCGCTGCGACCATTCCAGGGCGGGAAACAGCTCGCCCTCGGGCGTCACCTCGACGCGCCACTCCAGCGTCCTCGCGGTCGGCGCGCACGACGCGGCCAGCAGCAGGCCCGCGACCGCACAGCGCAGGCGCGGGATTGCCGAGAAACCGGTTGCGTGGACGCGCATCGGCCGACTATCGTTGCCCGTTGCGATTCCTGTCCAGTCCTGCCCACAGGGGGTTTTCGATGCGTACCCATGTTCTTGCGGCCCTGATTGCCTGCACGCTGTGCGCGTGCGCTCCGTCCACCCAGGAATCCTCGCCCGAGGCCAAGCCCGCGGCCACGCCGGCCCAGCCCGCCGAACCGGTGGCGACCGCAGCGGCGCCGGCAGCAGCGCCGGCCAAGGAAGTCCCCGAAGGCGACTGCGGCGACCAGTCCGCACTGCCGGCCGACCAGCGCGTCGCCAACACCGCACGCTGGACGACCGCGAGCGAGCAGAACAACTTCGGCTTCGACGTGTTCCGCGGCGACGCCGAGAAGGGTCCGTTCACCAAGCTCACCAAGGAACCGATCCTCGGCGCCGGCACCTCCGACGAGACGCACAAGTACGAGTACCGCGACGACAGCATCGACCCGTGCAAGGAGTACTGGTACTACGTCGAGGGCATTTCCACGAGCGGCTCGCACGAGAAGTTCACGCCGACCTTCCATGCGCCGGCCAAGGTGCGCGCACGCGGTTCGGCACCGGCAGCGACGTCCGAACCGGCACCCGCTTCCGCGCAGCCGGCACAACCCGCCGCACAGAGCTGATGGACCCCGCGGACGGCGCCGCGCGTCCGCAACGAGCCGGCGCCGCGACGGCGCCGGCGCACAGGGCCGGTCCCCGTGATCGTTTCGCGTCGCCGTCGTCCCATGTCATGACGGCGACGCCGTGAACCTGCGCCCGCGCCGCCGCGGCGCGGCGATCGTCTTCCTCGCGCTGTTCGCGCTCTCGCAGGCGCTGCTCTGGTTCGCCTGCTACGCGCACGGCGCCAAGACGCTGATCGGCGACGAGCAGACCTACCACGACACCGCGCTCGCGATCCTCGCCGGCGGCGCATGGATGCCGAGTTCGATCTGGCCCCCGCTACAACCGCTCATGCTCGCCGCGCTGTACGCCGTGTTCGGCGCGCACGTGCTCGTCGCGCAGGTCGCGCAAACCCTGCTGTTCATCGGCTGCGCCGTGCTGCTGCGGGGTGTGTGGCGCGATCTCGGCGGCAGCGTCGCCGCGGCGAACTGGGCGGCGGCGCTGTTCCTGCTGGCGCCCGAAATCGCCGGCTACGCACACTGGCTGTGGCCGGAAATCCCGCACCTGTTCCTGCTGCTGGCGATGTTCCGCCTGCTCGCGCGGGCACGTCGCGCCTTCGTGCGCGGGAACGCGCAGGGCGCGGCGCTGCTCGCATCCGCAGCGCTCGCCGGCGCCTGCGTTGGCCTCGCATTGCTCGAAAAAAGCCTGCTCTCGGCGTTCTGGCCGCTGCTGCTGCTCGTGTTCGTCCAGCGCACGAAGCCCAGGCTGGCCTGGCGCGGCGTTGCCGCATTCGTGCTCGCGCTCGGCATCGTCACCACGCCGGCCCTGCTGCACGGCTGGCGCACCTACGGCACGCCGATGATCGCCGACAGTTCCGTCTACAACCTCTGGGTCGGCCTCACCGACCAATGGCGCAGCGACTACATCGGCGACAAGGGCGGCATCGAGCTGCCCGCGTTCCTCGCCAGCGGGGCGACGCCGCACGAACGCAACGCGGTCTATCTCGACAAGGTGCGCGGCTACGTCGCCGACAAGGGCGCCGTCGAGGTAGGCGTCGCGCAGCTGGAGCGCCAGTATTTCCGCCTGTTCAACGCGAAGACGCTGCTCGTTTCGCAATTGCCGGGGCCGGCCTGCGCGGGGCACCTGTCGACCTATCACGCCTCGCCGATCGTGACGCGCCTGCTCACCGTCGGCAACGACGCGGCGCACGCGCTGATCCTCGCCGCCGCCGCGTTCGGCCTCGCCTGCCGGCGACGCCGCATCGGCATGCTGCACGTCGTCGTCACGCTGTTCTTCGCGTACCAGTTCGCGCTGTTCGCGCTCATCCACGTGAAGGCGCGTTTCCTGCTGCCGATGCTGCCGTTCCTGTGCGGGCTCGCAGGCGACGTGCTCGCGCGCGTCGTCGCACCGCGACGTGACGACGGCGCGCTCGCGTTCACGCCGATGCGGCTCACGTTCGGCACGCTGCTCGCGGCGCTGCTGCTGTTTCTCGCATTCGCGCCGGCGGCGCTGGATGGGTTGTGCGTGCGCTGAGTTTGCTTCGCTTGCGCGAAAGCGGAGAGAACCAAAGCAAAAGCTGGATTCCAGCTTGCGCTGGAATGACGAGCGAAAGAACAACACCATCCCCACCCAACCCTCCCCTCGAAGGGGAGGGCCAAAGCGCGCGGTCGCGAGCCGATCGTCGCAAAAATCTCGCCACCAAAATAACCCCGGGCGCAGCCCGCGCACCGATTCCGGTATCCTCGCCCCCGCTCCCCGATGTGCCTCGCGATGCGCCGCCACCTGATCGAACTCGTCCTGTTCAGCACCTACGCCGAACTGCGCGCCGAAACCGCGCGCAGCTATCTCGGCCTGATCTGGTGGGTGCTCGAACCGGCGATGATGATGGGCGCGTACTGGCTCGTGTTCGACGTCATCCTCAAGACCGGCGGCGAGGACTACATCCCGTTCCTGCTCATCGGCCTGACGCTGTGGCAATGGATGAAGCAGTGCATCACGCACGGCGGTTACGCGATCTGGTCCAATCTGCCGATGGTGCGCCAGGTGCAGTTGCCGCCGTTGGTGTTCCCGCTCATCGCGATGCTCTCGGATACGGTCAAGTTCTTCTTCATCTTCCTCTTGCTCGTCATCATCCTATGGGCGCTCGGCTATCCGCCGAACGCGGCGTACTGGGCGTTGCCGATTTTGTTCCTCGCGATCTTCCTTGCTGCTGCTGGCGCGGGTTTCGTCGTCTCCGCGCTGGTGCCGCTCATACCCGACCTGCGCTTCGTCATCGAGCAGGTGCTCATGGTCGTGATGTTCATGTCGGCGGTGATCTTCCCGCTCAACCAGGTACCGCCGAGCCTGAAATGGTTCATGGCGCTGAACCCGGTCGCAGTGGTCATGGACGATGCGCGCGGCATCCTCATGCATGGCCAGCTGCCGAACTGGGTCGGCCTGTCGAAGGTCTACATCATCTCGATCGTGGTCTGCGCGATCGGCGTTGCGAGCGTTCGCGCGCTGGCGCCGCGTTTCCCGAAATTGGCAAGCTGAGATGGGCGACGTCGTCATCGAACTAGAACACGTCGGCGTCGCGTTCCACGCGCAGCGCAGCATCGGCGGCGGCCGCTACTGGGCGCTCGAGGACGTGAACCTGCGACTGCGCCGCGGCGAGCGCCTAGGCGTGATCGGCCGCAACGGCGCGGGCAAGAGCACGCTGCTGCGCGTGCTCGCCGGCATCCTCGTGCCGGATCGCGGAAGCGTGCGCCGCAGCGGCATTTCCTGCCAGCTCATGTCGCTGTCGCTCGGTTTCGTCGGGCACCTGTCGGGCCGCGACAACGCGGTGCTGTCCGGATTGCTGCTCGGCCTGCGCCGCCGCGAGATCGTCGCGCGCCTGCCCGCGATCCGAGAATTTTCCGAGCTCGGCGATTTCTTCGAGCAGCCGATCGCGACGTACTCCGCGGGCATGGGCATGCGGCTCGCGTTCGCAGTCGCGATGCAGGTCGAACCCGACGTGTTGCTCATCGACGAAGTGCTCTCCGTCGGCGACACCGAGTTCCAGGAAAAATCCGGCGCCGCGCTGCGCGAACGCATGCGCGAAGGCCACACCGTCGTCCTCGTCAGCCACGACGAGGAACAGATCAAGCGCCGCTGCGACCGCGTGCTGTGGGTCGAACACGGCCGCAGCGTGCTCGAAGGCGATCGCGACGAAGTCTTCGCCGCCTACCATCGCGACCTGCACCATCCCGCGGAGACGGCGTGAACGACACCGCGCCGGCACTCGACGAAATGCGCATCGCCGCGCTCGCCACGCGACTGTCGCTGACGCCGCGCGAACTGCTCGCGCTCGCCGGCCGCGTCGCCGCGCAGCCCGAAGCGCCGCTCGACGCCACGCGCCTCGCCGCGGACATCGCGTGCCTGCACGCCGCGCCGCGCGAAACCGCGGACGCCGCCGCGCTGCTGCTGCTTGGGTACGGCGCCTACGCTGGCGACGACATTGACCATGCGCTCGCGCTGGTCTGGACGCATACCGACACAGCGAACGCCTGACATGCGCGGCGCGACGCTCATCGTGCTTGCCTGGAACCAGTGGCCGACCACGCGCCGCTGCCTCGACTCGCTGCTCGCGACCGAACCGTTCGCCGCCGATATCGTGGTCGTCGACAACGGCAGCACGGACGAAACGCCGCGGGCCCTGCGCGACTACGCCGATCGCGTGCGCATCGTCACCCTGCCCGACAACCTCGGCTTCGTGCGCGGCATGAACGCAGGCATCGCGGCGGCACGGCCCGACGACGACGTCGTGCTGCTCAACAACGACCTCGTCTTCGCACAACTCGACTGGCTCGAACGCCTGCGCGACGCCGCCTACGCACGGCCGGAGAACGGCATCATCGGCTGCCGCATGCTCGGCCCCGAAGCCGAAGGCCGGCTTTACCATTCGGGCAGCTTCATCGAATCCGACGAACTGCACGGCCATCAGGTGGAAACCGGCCCCTACGAACGCGACGTCGCGCAATTCGCGACAGCCCGGCCGGTGCAGGGGATCGCCTTCGCGCTCGCCTACCTCCGCCGCGATTGCCTTGCGCGCATCGGTGGTCTCGACGAGATCTTCCACAGTTATTTCGAGGACACCGACTACTGCCTGCGCGCCGCCGACGCCGGCATCGCGACGGTCAACGCGGGCGCGGTCACGCTGCGCCACGACCAGCACGGCTCGACGCAGGACGACGGTGGTTTCCGCCAACGCCTGTGGGCCGCAAGCCGCGCCGCGTTCGCCGCGCGCTGGCAATCGCGGTTGCGCGACGAACGACGCGGCAACGTGCTCTGGCAAGGCGTCACGCGCGCCTCGCCCGCGCATGCGCATCTCGCGCGCGCCTTCGTGCGCAGGCTCGACGCGCGCGGCCTGCGCATGAGTTTCGAGCCCGTCGCCGACGAACTC
>Ga0182744_1001768_pt1 | contig 18514 bp, 19 predicted proteins | sample eDN3rd30CKraftMG_FD_128525 | JGI IMG/M metagenome (GOLD analysis project Ga0182744, IMG submission 128525) | Enriched Miracle-Growth compost microbial communities from Emeryville, California, USA - eDNA 3rd pass 30_C Kraft MG (version 2) (version 2) ...
CCCGTCGAAGGCGACGACCTTTATGCGCGCGGCGTCCTTGCCGAGTTCCTCGCGCGCGGCCGCCTCGATGAGGCCTACCCGCTCCTCGAATGAAAACAGCGGCGTCTTGCCCGGATGGACGCCGATCGCCGCATAGACCACGTCGGCAACCGCCAGCGAGGCTTTCAGCACGTCGAGATGGCCGTTGGTCAACGGGTCGAAGGAGCCAGCGTAGAGAGCGATGCGTTCGGTCATGGCAGGTGCTTGTAGAGACAGGCTCGGGCAAAGGCAATCGGAGGAACGCGCATGAACGCCAGATGAATGGGCCGATCACGCCCGCTTCACGGAGCGTTCACTAACGTGACCCTTAGCGACATGAAACCGAATCCCTACTTGAACGTTAACGAGGCAGGAGACTAGGACCATGATGATCTACATGCTTGCCATAGCCATGACCGTCGCCATGCTGGTCGCAACCCTGTTCGGCCTGCACCAGGAGGCCCAGCGCATCCAGATCAAGGCCAGGGACCGTCGTCCCGATGCGTTCGGTTTTCGCAGCCGCCGCTAGGCGATCCCGACGCCGCCGGCACGCCGGCCGGTCCTCCGGCCAGCGTGCCGATGCAGGCTAGTCATTTCCCCCATCTTCCGGGCCGGTATCGGCCGCCGTCTCACCCGTCCCCCCGTCCTCAGAATCCTCGTCGGAGCCCGGTTCAGAAATCCGTTCCACCGAAACCACCTTCTCGCCTTCGGCCGTGTTGAAGATGGTGACGCCCTTGGTGGCGCGGCTGGCGAAGCGGATGCCGTGCACCGGAACGCGGATTACCGTGCCGCCGTCCGAAACCAGCATGATCTGGTCGTCGTCGCCGACCGGGAACGCAGCCACCAGCCGGCCGATCTCGTCCACCTTGGAGATGTCGGTGGCACGGATGCCCTTGCCGCCGCGATTGGTGAGGCGGAAATCATAGGACGACGAGCGCTTGCCGTAACCGAATTCCGTCACCGTCAGCACGAACTGCTCGTGCGCCTTCAGGGTCTCATAGAGATCGTCGGAAAGCTGTGCCTCCTCGCCGACATCCTCGTTGGTGAGCGCGATTTCCTCTTCCTCGCCATTGCCCGAAAGCAGCCGGCGCTCGGCGGTCGAGCGCTTGAGATAAGCGGCGCGCACGGACGGGCTGGCATCGACGTTCTCGATGATCGACATCGAAATGACCCGGTCCGCCTCGCCCATCGCGATACCGCGCACGCCGACCGAATTGCGGCTCTGGAACACGCGCACGTCGCTGACCCGGAAGCGGATGCACTGGCCGGAACTCGCGGTCAGAAGCACGTCGTCATTGTCGGTGCAGGTCTCGACACCGAGGATCTCGTCGCCTTCCTCCTCCAGCTTCATCGCGATCTTGCCGTTGCGGTTGACCTGGACGAAGTCCGACAGCTTGTTGCGGCGCACGGTGCCGCGCGTGGTGGCGAACATCACGTCGAGCTCGCCCCAGCTATCCTCGTCCTCCGGCAGCGGCATGATGGTGGTGATGCGCTCGTCCTGCTGCAGCGGCAGCATGTTGATCAGCGCCTTGCCGCGCGATTGCGGGCTGCCGATGGGCAGGCGCCAGACCTTCTCCTTGTAGACGATACCGCGCGAGGAGAAGAACAGCACCGGCGTGTGCGTGTTGGCGACGAACAGGCGGGTGACGAAATCCTCGTCCTTGGTCGACATGCCGGAGCGGCCCTTGCCGCCGCGGCGCTGCGCCCGGTAGAGCGACAAGGGCACGCGCTTGATGTAGCCGGTATGGCTGACGGTGACCACCATGTCCTCGCGCTGGATCAGGTCCTCGTCGTCCATGTCCGAGCCGGCATCGGTGATTTCCGTGCGGCGCGGCGTGCCGAACTCGTCGCGCACGGCAATCAGTTCGTCCTTGACGATCTGCTGGATGCGGGCGCGCGACGACAGGATGTCCAGGTAATCGGCGATCTCGGCGCCGATCGTGTTCAGTTCGTCGGCGATCTCGTCGCGGCCGAGCGCGGTCAGCCGCTGCAGCCGCAGTTCGAGGATGGCGCGCGCCTGCTCTTCCGAGAGGTTGTAGGTGCCGTCCTCGTTGATGCGGTGGCGCGGATCGTCGATCAGGCGGATCAGCGCATCGACATCGGCTGCCGGCCAGCGGCGCTCCATCAACTGCTCGCGCGCCGTCTGCGGATCGGGCGCGGTGCGGATCAGCTTGATCACCTCGTCGATATTGGCGACGGCGATCGCCAGGCCGACGAGGATGTGGGCGCGGTCGCGCGCCTTCTTCAGCAGGTACTTGGTGCGCCGGCTCACCACTTCCTCGCGGAAGCCGATGAAGGCCTTGAGCATGTCGACCAGCGTCATCACTTCCGGCTTGCCGCCGTTCAGCGCCACCATGTTGGCGCCGAAGGAGGTCTGCAGCGGCGTGAAGCGGTAAAGCTGGTTGAGGATAACCTCGGCGTTGGCGTCGCGCTTCAGCTCGACCACGACGCGATAGCCTTGGCGGTCGCTCTCATCGCGAATGTCGGAAATGCCCTCGATGCGCTTGTCGCGCACCAGTTCGGCCATCTTCTCGATCATCGTCGCCTTGTTCACCTGGTAGGGAACCTCGGTGATGACGATGGATTCACGGTCGTTGCCGCGCGCCTCGACATGCACCTTGCCGCGCATGACGATGGAGCCGCGCCCGCTCGAATAGGCGCTGTAGATGCCGGAGCGGCCGAGCACGACGCCACCGGTCGGGAAATCCGGTCCGGGAACAATTTCCATGAGGTCGGGCAGGCTCATGCCCGGATTGTCGATCAGCGCCATGGCGCCGTCGCAGACTTCCATGAGGTTGTGCGGCGGAATGTTGGTGGCCATGCCGACGGCGATGCCGCCGGAGCCGTTGACCAGAAGGTTCGGGAAGCGCGCCGGAAGCACGCGCGGCTCCTGCGCGGAGGCGTCGTAGGTGTCCTGCCAGTCGACGGTTTCCTTGTCGATGTCTTCCAGCAGTTCGTGGGCCACCTTGGTCAGGCGCGCCTCGGTGTAACGCATCGCCGCCGGCGGATCGCCGTCGATGGAGCCGAAATTGCCCTGCCCGTCGATCATCGGCACGCGCATCGACCAGTCCTGCGCCATGCGCACGAGGGCGTCATAGATCGAGGCGTCGCCGTGCGGGTGGTATTTACCCATGACGTCGGCGACGGGGCGAGCCGACTTCACGTATTTACGGTTCCAGTGATAGCCGCTCTCATGCGCCGCATAGAGGATGCGCCGATGCACCGGCTTCAGGCCGTCGCGCACGTCGGGGAGCGCACGACTGACGATCACGCTCATCGCATAATCGAGGTAGCTGCGCTGCATCTCCTCGATGATGGAAACGGGTTCGATGTCCGTCGGGCCGCCTGCGGCGCCGCTAGGGGGATTCTGGTCAGTCAAATTGGATCACGCGAGATAAAGGAATCACTCATTGTTTATATAGGAAAGCGTGCGATTTCTCCAACTTTGCCGGCCGTTTTCCAACGCTGAATCCTGTCGATATTTCAAATGGATATGCGCCATTGCCCGAAACTGCGACAGTTGGCCCGCGCGCAGCTTTGCGTTTCTTTCCAAACATTGCGGCGGCGGTACTGGCGCGGCGTTTTCGAACAGGCTAGCCTGTGGGAGGGGGAGAGCCACCGGTGCCGAGTTTAGACAGCCTTTTCAATGCCTTCGTCACGATCCTCGTGACCATCGACCCGCCCGGGCTGGCGCCGCTTTTCCTAGCGGTGACGCGCGGCATGAACCGCAGCGAGCGCCGGCAGGTCTCCATCCGCGCCTCGATCATCGGCTTTGCCGTGATGGCGCTGTTTGCGGTGGCCGGCGCCTCGATCCTGTCGGTGTTCGGCATCACCCTGCCCGCCTTCCGCGTCGCCGGCGGATTCCTGTTGTTCTTCATCGCCTTCGAGATGGTGTTCGAACGGCGGCAGGACCGGAAGGAAAAGATCTCCGACGTCGCCATCACCCAGGACATGATCCACAACATCGCCGCCTTCCCGCTGGCGATCCCGCTGATCGCGGGGCCCGGCGCGATCTCGGCGACGGTGCTGCTGTCAGGCTCCTTCCAGGGATTTGCGGCGCAGGTCGCGCTGGTCGGCATCATCATGGCCTGCCTGGTCATCACCTATCTGGTGTTCGTCCTTTCCGAGCACATCGACCATTTCCTCGGCCAAACCGGCCGCTCGATCCTGACGCGGCTGCTCGGCGTCATCCTGGCGGCGCTCGCCGTGCAGTTCGTCGCCGACGGCGTCAGGGCGCTGGTGACGGGGTAGGCCGAGGTCAGGAAAGTGACGCGTATGAACGCTTCAGGCGTCCCCCCGAAACCGTCGTTCCGGGGCCGCGCAGCGGAATGACGTGAGCGAGTAAGGCCAACCGCTTCCTATCAGGGACGGTCTATACGGGCTGACAATAATTCAGGCCGATACCGCCTTCTTGGTGCGGCGTTCGTAGAACATGGCCAGCGTCTCGGCGACCAGCGCGGGCTTTTCCTCGCCCTCGATCTCGATCGTGTTGGCAACCGTCATCAGGTACTGCCCCGGCCCCTTGTCTTCCATCTTGACCAGCGTGCACCGCAGCCTGACCCGCGAGCCGGCCTTGACGGGGCTCATGAAGCGCACCCGGTTGAGGCCGTAGTTGATGGCCGCCTGGGTGTTCTCGGGGATCACGCCCATTTCCTGGCTCAGGCAGCCGATGATCGACAGGGTGAGATAGCCGTGCGCAATGGTGGTGCGAAACGGGCTGCGGCGCCTCGCCTGCTCCGGATCGGTGTGAATCCACTGGCGGTCGCCGGTGCACTCGGCGAACTGGTCGATCCGCTCCTGGTCGACCACGGTCCAGTCCGAGACGCCAAGTTCCTGGCCTTCCATCGTCCTGAGTTGTTCATAAGTCGGCGGTATACGCTTCATGCCGCTGTTCTGCTCCAATTCTTCAACCAGCCCCGACGCTCAAGCAGACTACCCACGGCAACCCTGAGCGGGTCGCTTAGGTTCCCTGTATCGGTCCGGGTGATCCGCGCTTGTGATCAGGCCTTGTTCAACTTCTCGTAGCCGTCACGGACTTCCGCCATGGCCTGCTTGATGCGCTCGCGCAAGATGTCGAGGGATTCGGCGCCGGTCTTGCCGACGAGATCGGCCACCTCGCCGGCATTCCCCAGCGCGCTTTCAAAGGCTTTCCGGGCAAACTCGGTCTGACGCGCCGCGATCTCGCGCGGAGTTCCCGGCTTGCGGTAGCTGTCGGCCATCGCGGTGGCCTCGCGCAACGATTCTTCCAGCATTTCGCGCTGCTTGGCGATCAGCGAGGCAGCGCCGCTGGCCGACACTTTTGCCGACTTTTCCAGCGCCTCGATGTTCTTGCGATGATGCTCGAGGATGGCATCGACATCGATATTCGGAAGCCGCAGGTCATGGCCGAATTTCGCGAACATATCCATGAAGGAAGGTGTTGCCGATTGCTTGGCCATGGTCGTCTTCTCCCTGCGTCAGCCCTGCCGAGCCCGAGAATAGACAAGCCGCTGGCAGCGTCAATCGAAGAACAGCAAGACCTCGGCCGAATGGAGCATCAGTCCGGCAAGCCCGCCGACGATCATGCCGTTGAAGCGGATATATTGCAGGTCACGCCCGATATTAATCTCGATCAGCCGGGTCAGTTCGGCGAGGTTCCAGCGCTTCACCTGGTCGCCGATGAACCGGGACACGCCGCTCTTCTGGCTTTCGACGAATGACGACAGCGCGACGACAAACCCCCTATTCATGTCGGCGCGGATTTCGGCGTCCTGGGTGAGGTGCTTTCCGACTTCCACGAACATGCCGGCCAGATGCGCGCGGATCGCCGAATCGGGGGCCCCGGCATCCTGCTCGATGAAAGTGCGAAGGCTTGCCCATGTCGCGTCGGCGATGTCGCGCAGTTGCGGGCGAGCAAGAAAGTCGCGCTTCATCTTTTCGGCGCGCCGGGCGTAGCTTTTCGAGGTCTTCAGCCGCTCGATGAAGGTTTCGACGAAGCGGTCGAATTCCGCCCGCATCGGGTGGTCCGGGTCCGCCCTCACCTCCTCCAGCAGGGAGCCGGCGGAGGCGACGATCTTGTTGAGGAGATAGGCATCGGCGCGGAAAAGGTTGAACAGGGACGGCAGTTCCTCGCGGATTTTCTCGCGCATGGAAGCCAGCGCCTGCTCGTCGTTGAGAAAGCGGCCGACCACCCGCGTGAACTCATCGAACAGCTTTTGATGGCGGCGCTCCTCGGTGAAGGCCGACAGAAGTTCGCCCGCCAGCGGCGCAAGCTCGACCCGCTCCACCTGCTCCATCATGCGCCGGGCGAAGAAGCCGCGCAGGCCCGACTGCTCGATGACGTCCAGCATCTGCGGCACCAGGCGGGCAACGAAACGCGACAGGCCGGCGGCGCGCTCGCGGTCCGAAAGCCAGTCGGCGACAAGCGCCGCGAAGTCGACCTCGTCGAGCTTCTCGCGGACCGGGCCGGGCGCCAGGAAATTGGCCTCGATGAAGCGGCCGAGATTGTCGGCGATGCGATCCTTGTTCTCAGGGATGATGGCGGTGTGCGGGATCGGCAGGCCGAGCGGCCGGCGAAATAGCGCCACCACCGCATACCAGTCCGCAAGGCCGCCGATGGTGGCCGCCTCGGCGAAGGCGGCGACGAATGCCAGCCATGGATAGCGCCCCTGCAGCGACCGTGCCGCGGCAAACACGGCAACGCACAGGCCGAGCGAGGCGGCCGCCATGAACTTGGTGCGGCGCAACGCGGCGAGTTTTACCGCTCCATCGTCGAATTCACCGGAACCGGGCACAGTCTGCAGCATCTTCATGGGCCCTCAGGTGGGGATTGGCGAGAGCGATGCCCAGCGCCTCTGCGGCGCGAAAACGGGCGCGACGCACCGGCATTTATCGGACGATGCGCCGTTGGCGCTTCTCCTGGCGCGCTTTTGCTTCTATACGCGCCTTTCCGATCGAATTCGTCAACCGCACGCTGAGCAATCAAGGAGCCGTGATGGCGAACAGCAACATCGACAACGCCTTTACCGCGCGCAATAAACTGGGGGCCTCCTCCGAACCGACCTATGCCGGGGCGCTCTCCTTCATGCGGCGCAAATACACCAAGGACGTCAAGGGCGCCGACGCCGTCGTCTGGGGCATTCCCTTTGACGCCGCCGTCACCAACCGGCCCGGCGCCCGCTTCGGGCCGCAGGCGATCCGCCGCGCCTCCGCGATCTTCGACAACGATCCGCAATATCCGTTCGACCGCGACCTGTTCGAGCGGTTGGCGGTGGCCGATTACGGCGATTGCCTGCTCGACAGCGGCAACCACCAGAAGACGCCGGCGACCATCGAGCGCGAGGCCTCGAAAATCCTGAAGTCGGGCGCGTTCCTGCTGACGCTCGGGGGCGACCATTTCGTCACCTGGCCGCTGCTCAAGGCGCATGCCGCGATCCACGGTCCGCTGGCCATGGTGCAGTTCGACGCCCATCAGGACACATGGCCCGACGACGGCAAGCGTATCGACCACGGTTCCTTCGTCGGCCGCGCCGTCAAGGAAGGCATCATCGACCCCGACCGCTCGATCCAGGTCGGTATCCGCACGCATGCGCCGGAAACCTTCGGCATCAAGATCCTCTATGGCTACGAGATCGAGGAGATGCGCGCTTCCGACATCGCCTATGCCATCGTAGAGCGCACGGCCGGCCGCAAGACCTACCTGACGTTCGACATCGACTGCCTCGACCCTGCCTATGCACCGGGAACCGGCACGCCGGTGGCGGGTGGCCCCTCCTCGGCCAAGATACTGTCGACGCTGCGGCAGTTGGGCCAGGTCGATCTCGTCGGCGCCGATGTCGTCGAGGTTGCGCCGGCCTACGATCATGCCGATATAACGGCCATTGCCGCCTCGACCATCGCCATGCAGTATCTCGGCTTGCTGGCGGAACGAAAGGCGAGGCTCGACGGCGGCGAAGCCGGCGTTGAAGCGTTGAATCGGGGAAGTGGCATATAACCTTGAACGAACGGCATTTTTCTGGCAGGCGCACGGCAATGAAACCGAAAATATTCATCGATGGCGAACACGGCACCACGGGGCTGCAGATCCGCACGCTCCTTGCCGGGCGCGAGGACCTCGAGGTCATCTCGATCCCGACGGAACGGCGCAAGGAGCGTGAGGCCCGCGCCGAGTATCTCAACGCCGCCGACGTCGCCATCCTGTGCCTGCCCGACGATGCGGCGCGTGAAAGCGTCTCCCTGATCGAGAACGACACCACCCGGGTCATCGACGCCTCGACCGCGCACCGCGTGGCCGAGGGCTGGACCTACGGCTTTGCCGAAATGGACAAGGCGCAGCCTGCGGCGATCGCCGCGGCCAAGCGCGTCGCCAATCCGGGCTGCTGGCCGCAGGGGCCGATCGCCACGCTGCGGCCGCTGGTCGAGGCCGGGCTGCTGCCTGCCTACTATCCGGTCACCATCAACGGCGTCACCGGTTATTCCGGCGGCGGGCGGCCGATGATCGAGGATTACGTCGCCAAGGGCGAGGATGCGCCGGAATTCCTGCCCTACGGGCTGACGCTGCACCACAAGCACGTCCCCGAAATCAAGTCCTATGCCCGGCTCTCCCATGACCCGATCATGCAGCCGGCGGTCGGCAATTTCGCGCAAGGCATGCTGACGGTGGTGCCGTTGCAGCTTGGCGGGCTCGGCCGCGTGCCGCGCGGGGCCGAAATCCATGCGGCGATCGCCGATCATTTCGCCGCCATCGAGGGCAGCGTCGTCGAAGTCGCGCCGTTCGAGAAGGTCGAGCGGCTGCCGGAGATCGACCCGGAGCGTTTCAACGGCACCAACCGCATGAAGCTCTATGTCTTCGCCAACGACGACAAGGCGCAGGCGCTGCTGGTCGCCGTCTACGACAACCTCGGCAAGGGTGCCTCGGGTGCGGCGGTCCAGAACCTGGACCTGATGCTCGGCCTTCCTTCTTGAAGGAGCCACACGCCTTTGCGCGCCGCTGGAACATTCGCGGCGCGGACCTGATCGCCGAAACGTTCTCAAGCCGCATCTGGAAGGTCTTGCGCGACGACGGCAGCGTAGCTGTCGTCAAGGCGCTGAAACCGTTCGACGATGTCGAGGACGAATTGCGCGGCGCCCATTTCCTTCAATGGCGGGACGGCGAAGGTGCGGTCTGCCTGCTCGACTTCGAGGGCAGCGACATGCTGCTCGAATATGGCGGCGAGCGGCTGCTGACGAGCGTGCTCGACGCCGACGGCGACGATGCCGCCACCGAAATCGCCGCGGACGTGCTGGCACGGCTTCACCGCCTGTCGCAGCACCCTGCCCCGCCACAGCTTCAGCCCCTGCGCGAGCGGTTCGACGCGCTGTTTTCGCGCGCGGGCAAGGGTAGCGGTTCGGGAGATGACGGCATCTATCGGCAGGCCGCAGCGACCGCCGACCTCCTGCTCGAAAGCACGCAGTCGGCACTTCCGCTGCATGGCGACCTGCATCACGACAACATCGTTTTGGGCCCGCGCGGCTGGCTTGCCATCGACCCGAAGGGCGTGCTCGGCGACCCCTGCTTCGACGCCGCCAACCTGTTCTACAATCCGCTCGGCCGCGACGCGCTGTGCGGCGATCCGCAGAGGATCACCCGAATGGCGAAAATTCTGTCCCGTGCCCTGAATCTCGAGCCGTCCCGACTGCTGGATTTCGCGTTCGCCTATGGCTGCCTGTCGGCCGCCTGGCATGGCGAGGACGGCAACGAAAAGGACGAGGCGCGCGAACTGGCAATCGCCTCCGCGATCCGCTCGGTCCGCGCTGGCCTCTGATCAGCCCCGCTCGGGCAGTGGATAAGCGCCCTTGGTGCCGCGCCAATGCGCGGCGGCGAAGCCCAGTACCACCAGCGCGAAGGCCTGGTGGGTCAGCGCCACGTCCATCGGCACCTGCATCAGGAGCGTGGCGATACCGATCGCGGCCTGCGCCGTGACCAGGGCAAGCAGCACCACGGAACGGCGCGCGTGCGTGGTTCCCGGCGCGCGGCGGAACGTGACGATCATCTGCCAGAGTGCCACCAGGAAGACGACATAGGCACCGATGCGGTGGATGAACTGCACGGTCTTCGGATTTTCGAACAGGTTACGCCAGAAAGGCTCGAGGATGAACAGGTCACCCGGTATCAGCCGACCGTCCATCAGCGGCCAGGTGTTGTAGGTGAGACCGGCGCGAAGCCCGGCAACCAGCCCGCCGAGATAAAGTTGGACCAGCACCAGAAGCACGAGAAAACCGGCCAGCCGCTGCATCGGCCGGTCCGCCGCCGGCTCGGAATGCGGCGCCAGTCCCCGCGCCACCACCATGGTCGCGGTAAAGATGAAGGCTGCCAGCGTCAGGTGCGTCGCCAGCCGATACTGGCTGACCTCGACACGATCGACCAGGCCGGACTTCACCATCCACCAGCCGACGGCGCCCTGCAAACCGCCAAGCAGCAGGATGCCGACCAGCTTGGGCACCAGCGCACGCTCGATCCGTCGCGTCACCGCGAAAAAGAGCAGCGGCAGCGCGAAGATGAAGCCGACGCCGCGCGCCAGCAGGCGGTGCGCCCATTCCCACCAGAAGATGGTCTTGAAACCATCGAGCGTCATGTCCTGGTTCATCTGTGCATATTGCGGAATCTGCTGGTATTTCTGGAATTCCTCCTGCCACTCGGCGTCGCTCAGCGGCGGGATGACGCCGTGGATGGGCTTCCATTCGGTGATCGACAGGCCGGACTCGGTCATGCGGGTCGCGCCGCCGACGATCACCAGCGAAAACAGCACCAAAAGGACGGCGTAAAGCCACCAGCGCACGGCGGCGCGGTTACGCAAAACACGGTCCTTGCCCGCGACGGATACGGCAGCGGCGGTGGCAGCCATCGAGCTTTTCCCAGACAGATCGAAAATCGGCGCAGTCGTGGACCATCGCGCGGGGCCTGACAAGCCCGCCCGGCGCGGCACGCCGTCGCGCCGCCTTTCCCCGGTTGCGCGGATGGGCGACAGGTTCTATGCGATAGAAAGCAACGGGACAGGAAAATGCCCATTCGCCTGAAAAAGCTGATCGGAACCGTGCTGCTGGTGGCGCTGGTCATCGTCTATGCCGTGGTCGCGACCATCGTGGCGGTGGCGCAGCTTTCGCAATCCGGCCCCCTCGTCCACCTCCTCTTCTTCCTGTTCAGCGGCCTGCTCTGGGTGCTGCCGGCCATGGGCATCATCAAGTGGCTGATCCTCGAGCCCCGGCCCAAAAGCTGAAGCCCGCCAACGACCGGATCGGACACCCCGGTTTTTACCGGCCATTAACCCTAACAGCGCGATAATGAATCCCGACGATTGAGGTTGGCCAACCCCTTGGCCGGCGAGTCTAAGGTTCCTGTCCCGCAATGAAAAGCATTGCCCCCTTGTTCAGCGCATTGCTTGCCGTTTCGACGGTCGCCGGCTGTTCCAGCTACAAGCCGGCGCCCGAAGCGTTCCACAAGGTCCTCAACGAGCCCTACCGCCTCGGCGCGGGCGACCGCGTGCGCGTCACGGTGTTCGAGCAGGAAGGCCTCTCCAACACCTACAGCATCGACCAGTCCGGCTATCTGGCGTTCCCGCTCGTCGGCGCTATTCCGGCGCGCGGGCATACGGCCCAGCAACTGGAGGCTACGATCGCCAACAAACTGAGCCAAGGCTATCTGCGCAGCCCCGACGTGACGGTCGAGATCGACCGCTACCGGCCGATCTTCGTGATGGGCGAAGTGGGCGCCTCCGGCCAGTATTCCTACGTGCCGGGCCTGACGGTGCAAAAAGCGGTGGCGATCGCCGGCGGCTACACGCCGCGCGCCAACCAGGAAAGCGTCGACATCACCCGCGACATCAACGGCAAGGTGATAACCGGGCGTGTCAGGACATCCGATCCGCTGCTGCCCGGCGACACGATCTATATCCGCGAGCGCCTGTTCTGATGGGCAGCGGCGGAACGGCTACGGCCATGGGTTTCAACTGAATTGCGGCCGGACATGCGCCCGATATCGGCGCTCTCCTGCCCACCATTGCGGGTTTTCAGGTATTGCGTAGCCCGCCTCTCTTCCCGCCCAGTGGCGGCGACCCCATGCCGGGCATAGCCGCCAACGTATAAACCGTTCCAAAGCAAGCGGTTGTTTCAAGGGTTTCTTAGCTCTCCTTTGATAGGGAGAAGGGAAGCTTACGGACAACTTTCATGAACAATATCGACGCCCCGCATCGCTTTTCCCGGGAAGCGGTCCAGCGCTTGGAAAGGCCGGCAGACAACAAGCCCTCGCCCGGCCTCAACGCCGTCGCGAAGCAGGTCGCCTCCCAGTATCGCCGCGATACCATGTCCCCGGTCATGGTCAGCGGCGTCCTGCGGCTCGTGGAATTCTCGCTTCTGTTCTTGTCCGGCGTAACGATCTACATCGTCTATCTCGGCTTCTTCACCTACCTGGCTTGGGAATACACCCTGATTACGGCTGCCATTTCGCTGCTTACCGTGGCGCTGCTGGACATCGGCGACTGCTACCAGGTGCCAGCCCTGATGCGGCCGCTGCAAAGTTTTACCCGCATCCTTCTGGTATGGTCGTCGAGCTTCGCGCTGATGGCGGTGGCGGCCTTCCTGTTGAAGGCGTCGGGCAACTATTCGCGGCTGCTGTTCGGACTATGGTTCGTGGTCGGGTTCGTGCTCATCTTCGGCCTGCGCCTTTTCATGGCCCGGCTGATCCGGCGATGGGCGCGCGACGGACGCATGGAGCGCCGTGCCGTCATCGTCGGCGGCGGCAAGGCCGCCGAGCAACTCATCCGCTCGGTCGAGCAGCAGGCCTACAACGACATCCGCATCTGCGGCATTTTCGACGACCGCGACGACAAGCGTTCGCCCCCGATCGTCGCCGGCTATCCGAAGCTCGGCACCATCTCGGAGCTGATCCAGTTCGCCCGTATCGCGCGCATCGACATGCTGATCGTCTCCCTGCCGATCACGGCCGAAGCGCGTGTGCTTCAACTGCTGAAGACGCTTTGGGTGCTTCCCGTCGATATCCGGCTTTCCGCCCACTCCAGCGAGCTGAAATTCCGCCCCCGCGCCTATTCCTACATCGGCTCGGTGCCGATGCTCGACATCTTCGACAAGCCGATCAACGACTGGGATTCGGTCGCCAAGCGGGTATTCGATATCGTGTTTTCGATCATCGGCATCATCGTCCTTTCTCCCGTGATGCTGGCGACGGCCATCGCCATCAAGCTCGACAGCAAGGGGCCGGTGCTGTTTCGCCAGAAGCGGCACGGCTTCAACAACGAGGTGATCGAGGTCTACAAGTTCCGCTCCATGTATACCGACCAGTCCGATCCGACCGCGAAAAAGACCGTGACCAGGAACGACCCGCGCGTTACCCGCGTCGGCCGCTTTATCCGCAAGACCTCGATCGACGAACTGCCGCAATTCTTCAACGCGCTGTTCGGTTCGCTGTCGCTGGTCGGGCCGCGCCCGCATGCGGTCGCCGCACAATCGCACAACCTGCTCTACAACGAGGTGGTCGACGGCTATTTCGCCCGCCACCGGGTCAAGCCCGGCGTGACCGGCTGGGCGCAGATCAACGGCTGGCGCGGGGAAATGGACACCAACGAAAAGATCCGCAAGCGCACCGAATACGATCTCTACTACATCGAGAACTGGTCGCTGCTGTTCGACCTGAAAATCCTGTTCCTGACCCCGATCCGCCTGCTCAACACCGAAAACGCGTACTAGCCGGCGCCGCGATCCTTACCGGCCATTTACGACAATCGGCTAGGACGGCCTTGCGCAATCGCAAAAGCCAAGGATCGTCATGAGCAGAACCCTCACCTCATTCGCGCTGGTAGCGGTGTTGACCGGACTCCTGATGGCGCTCTGCCTTGCGGTGGGGCGCCACGGCTACCCGTTCGGCGCGCTCGGCGCAAAACGGCTCGACGAGATCGCCAATGCGGCAACGTTCATCCCTCTCGCGGCGATCTATTTCTTCAGTGCGATGCTGATGATGGTGTTGCCGATCCGGGCCGCCGGAATGGTGCTGAAAAACGCCGCCGATCCCCTGTTCTGGACCGTCGTCATACTCTTTGCCACGATCGTGGGGACGGTCGCCGCGCAGTGGGCCTTCGGGCAGCGCCAGGCACCGTGGGTGCTTTGGAACTGGCGCTTTCTGTTCGTCGCGGTGGTCGCCGCAGGCCATCTGTGCATCAACGAGTTCCGGCGCAATATTCTCCTGCGCAGCCTCGCCGTCGTCGTCTTCACGGCGGCGACGCTCGCCTGCCTGTTCTGGACCTTCAGCCTGTAGCCGCTGCCGTCAGACCGGCAGCGAATTGGGGCGCGTGTCCGTCTCGCCGGGCGGCATCATGTCCCTGGCCAGGATGCCGCTGACCCGGCAGAAGGCGGAAAAGGCGCGCTGGGCCTCCTCGGTCGAAACCACGTCGACGCTGGCGCCGAAGCAGGCGTCGAACGCCGCCTGGTACAGCGGTCCCTGCCTGCCGATCGGCCATTCCTGGAGAAAGTCCAGGGCCTGGCCGACGCTGTAGATTTCCTCGATGGGGTGCCCGAAAGAGCCGGTGATGCGCACCGGCACGGCAAAATGCAGCTTGTGCATGGCTCAAATCTCGAACGGTCGCTGTTGGAGCAACGCCGCCCGTCCTTGTTCGTTCCTTGCCCTATTCATACCACAGGATTAAGTCGTCATCGCGGTCCAAAAACCGCAGGCCTTAACCCTGCGAAACGGCGGCCGGACCACTTGGTCCTTGAACCGGACGCCTGCAAATGCCAAATCAGGCGGTAGCCGCCGCTTCCGCCCCAACCAGCCGACAAGAAACATGGTCACCTATCTCGACGCCGCCACCGCCCCGCTCCGCAACACCGGCCAGATCCGCCTCTATGGCGAGGAGGGGTTTGCCGGCATGCGCAGGGCCTGCGCGCTGACCGCGAATTGCCTCGACGAGCTGGCCGGCATGGTCAAGCCCGGTCTCACCACCAACGCCATCGACCGCTTCGTGTTCGAGTTCGGCATGGATCACGGCGCCCTGCCGGCGACGCTGAACTATCGCGGCTATACCAAGTCCACCTGCACGTCGATCAACCATGTCGTCTGCCATGGCATCCCCGACGACAAGCCGCTGCGGGACGGCGACATCGTCAACATCGACGTCACCTATATCCTCGACGGCTGGCATGGCGATTCCTCGCGCATGTATCCGGTGGGCACCATCAAGCGCGCCGCCGAGCGGCTCATGGAAGTCACGCACGAGTGTCTCACCCGCGGCATCGCCGCGGTCAGGCCCGGAGTCAAGACCGGAGCCATCGGCGCGGCGATCCAGTCCTATGCCGAGGGCGAGCGCTGCTCGGTCGTGCGCGATTTCTGCGGCCACGGCGTCGGCCAGCTTTTCCACGACGCCCCCAACATCCTGCACTACGGCACGCCCAGCGAAGGCGTCGAGATGCGGCCCGGCATGATCTTCACCATCGAGCCGATGATCAATCTCGGCCGGCCGCACGTCAAAGTGCTGTCGGACGGCTGGACGGCGGTCACGCGCGACCGCTCGCTGTCGGCGCAATACGAGCATACCGTCGGCGTCACCGAAAACGGTTGCGAGATCTTCACGCTGTCGCCGAAAGGCCTCGACCGGCCCGGCCTGCCGGCCTAGATTGCCCCAAGGGGCAGATCATTGCCCGACAGGCATATCCGGGCGACGCATGGGCAGCGGCAATAACGACGAACGCGGGTTTTTCGGCGAGCAGCCGTTGCGGGCCCTCGAAAAGGCGGGGCGCAGCGATCCCAAGCCGCATTATCTCGGCCATCGCGACCGCCTGCGCGAACGCTTTTCCACGGCGGGCCACCTCGCCCTTGCCGACTACGAGTTGCTGGAACTGCTGCTTTTCCGGCTGATCCCGAGGTCGGACACCAAGCCGGTCGCCAAGGCACTGCTGGAGCGCTTCGGCTCGCTCGCGCAGGTGCTCGGCGCCCCGGAAGCGCTGCTTCAGGAGGTGAGGGGTATCGGCCCCGCCGTCGCGCTCGACCTCAAGATCGTCGCCGCCGCCGCCCAGCGCATGCTGCGCAGCGAGCTGAAGGGGCGCGAAACGCTGGCCTCGTGGACGCAGGTTCTCGACTACTGCCGCGCCGCCATGGCCTTCGAGGAGCGCGAGCAGTTCCGCATCCTGTTCCTCGACAAGAAGAACGCGCTGATCGCCGACGAGGTGCAGCAGACCGGCACCGTCGACCACACGCCGGTCTATCCGCGCGAGGTGGTGAAGCGGGCGCTGGAACTGTCGGCGACCGCCATCGTGCTGGTGCACAACCATCCGTCAGGCGACCCGACGCCGTCCCGCGCCGACATCGAGATGACCAAGGAAATCGTGGAGACCGGCAAGCGGCTCGGCATCGCCGTCCACGACCATCTGATCATCGGCAAGAAGGGTTATGCCAGCATGAAAGGCCTGCTGCTGATCTGAAGTTGCCTGCCCGGCGGAACCCGCCGTCATTTACCAGAAAGACAAATCGGTCGGTGGCTGATTGCCTTTTTCCCCGGTTTTCGGTCTATGTGTCGCCTAACACCTTGTTTCGGCCCTGTTTGCAGACGAAAGGGCCGCGCCTGACGACAGTTTCAAGCCCTTTTGGGAGACCCCGATGACCATCCATGGCCCGAGCTTGCGCAAGCTTGCCCTTTCGACCTTCCTTCTGAGCCTCCCGCTCAATTCGGCGTTCGCGCAGGACGCCACCGCCGTGGCCGAACGGCTCAAGGCATCGCTCGCCGCCCAGAGCGTCGATATCAGTTGGACCGGCGTCACCGGCAACGCCTCGAGCATGATCCTGGAAAGCGTGAGCATCAAGCCGGCCGGCGAGAAGGACAGCCTCTCGGTCGGCAACGTCACGCTGGAGAACGTCACCGAATCCAATGGCGACTATGTCGCGGGGACCGTCCGGACCGAGGCCTATACGCAGCGCGAGAAGGACACCGAGATCACCATCAGCCCGATCGTGTTCCACGACATGACGATACCGGCGGCCGAGGGCGCCGCCACGCCGCTCGGATCGCTGATGCTCTACAAGTCGGCCGAGGTCGACAATGTCACCGTCAAGGTCGGCGACAAGACCGCCTTCTCGATGGAGCAGACGCGCTTCGACATCACGCCGCCGGCCGACGGCGCCGCGATGCAGTTCTCCGGCGGGGCGAAGAAATTCGACGCCGACCTGACCATGGTCGAGGACCCGAAGTCGAAGGCCGCCATCGAGGCGCTCGGCTACCAGACCATCACCGGCAGCTTCCGGACCGAGGGTTCCTGGCAGCCTTCCGACGGCAAGCTGGAAATGTCGAAGAACGAGATCACCGTCGACAACGCCGCGACCTTCGGTATCACCTTCAGCCTCGGCGGCTACACGATGGATTTCCTCAAGTCGCTCCAGGAAATGCAGAAGAAGATGGCCGAGCAGCCGGAAGGCGCGGACAATTCGGCGCAGGGCATGGTGATGCTCGGCCTGCTGCAGCAGTTGAGCTTCAACAGCGCCTCGATCCGCCTCGACGACGATTCGCTCACCAACAAGGTGCTCGCCTATGTCGGGAAGCAGCAGGGCATGTCCGCCAAGGACATCGCCAACCAGGCCAAGGCGATCGTGCCTTTCGGCATGGCGCAGCTCAACAATCCCGAACTGACGGCGCAGGTATCGACGGCGGTCGGCAAATATCTCGACGACCCCAAGAGCCTGCAGATCTCGGCCGTGCCGCCCGCACCGGTGCCCTTCGCGCTGATCATGGCCGGGGCCATGGCCAACCCGGCCGACCTGACCAAGACGCTGGGCGTCACCGTCAAGGCCAACGAGGACTGAATTTCAGGCCCCATCGCTAAGATCGAAGAACGGCCGCGCCCCTGGCGCGGCCGTTCTTTTTGTCCCCGAGCAAAAGATGACAGGAAAAATCACCTATTTGCGCCGCTTCTCTGGAATTGTTCCAAACTATGGGCCATATTGGCTTGCATCAGTTTCGTGCTGAGGAATGAGAAATGCGCCTGACCCGCCAGACCAATTATGCGATCCGTATCCTGATGTACTGCGCCGCCAATGATGGCCGGCTGAGCCGTATCCCGGAGATCGCGTCCGCCTATTCGGTGTCCGAGCTGTTCCTGTTCAAGATATTGCAGCCGCTGGTGGAGCACGGCCTGGTGGCCACGGTGCGTGGGCGCAATGGCGGCGTGAAGCTTGGCCGCGAGGCCAGCACGATCACCCTTTTCGACGTGGTGCGCGTGACGGAAGAAAACTTCGCCATGGCCGAATGCTTCGAGAACGATGCCAGCGATTGCCCGCTGATCGACCATTGCTCGCTCAATGCCGCGCTGCGCGAGGCACTCAACGCGTTCTTCGCCGTGCTGGAGCGCCACTCGATTGCCGACCTAGTCGCCGCGCGCGCCAATGTGCGCGACCTTCTGGGCATCAGCTTCCCGGAGCTCCACGCCCCGGCGGCGTGAAGGCGGCTATAACGCCGCCGTTTGCGGCAGGACGAACGGAACTCCGCCC
>Ga0182744_1001769_pt1 | contig 18513 bp, 13 predicted proteins | sample eDN3rd30CKraftMG_FD_128525 | JGI IMG/M metagenome (GOLD analysis project Ga0182744, IMG submission 128525) | Enriched Miracle-Growth compost microbial communities from Emeryville, California, USA - eDNA 3rd pass 30_C Kraft MG (version 2) (version 2) ...
AAATCTTGCTCGGTATAATGAAGCGCACTAAAGCTAAGCTTGTCATCCGCAGCAATGATGAGCCCTTGGCGGTTTGCGTTCGTTATTTTTACCCATTTGGTATCTTCACGATTACCCATGCTCTGTGGTCGCATGTAAGGTGTGCTCATTTGATCAACGGTAAGCGCATACCGACCCATTGCAGCAGCATCTTTCCGGTCGATATAATTTTCAAAAGGCCCCCTTCCAAACCATTCCACTTGGTTGTGCCCGGCAGTTAAGCCCATGCTAAAACCTAAACGGGCAAGTGGTAACCCGTTCTTGTCGGGATTCATATAGGCAGCAACATGAATTGCGCCATTTCCATAGACCGTATAAATTAAATTTAAGTTTATCTGATAACCAGATACTGCTCTTGCCACGACGGCCGTATTAATCTGTACCGACTTTTGGTTTGCTGAGTTAACATGAAATTCATTGGCGGAATAGGTCAACGAGTCGTAACCTGCTTTTTCCCACGCAATCGCTTGGCCCCAATCCTTATCTCGGTCGTTATCCAATGGTGCTCGATAGATATTTAATCGAGGGCCATTGGCAACGCCATCAATTAATAGATCTGTTCCGTACCCCAACGAAGAAATCATTCCACTTGCTTTATTAATTGCTACATGAAAATCTTTACCAATTAATGTTACTTCTTCTTCTTTTTGCAAAACAACAATGTCAGGTAAAGTTGCTACACTATCTAAATAATTGACGGCATCGGGGGCATGGTAAGGCATTTCAAATTGTTCGCTAGCCAATATCACCTCTTTTGGTGCCCAAGGCTGGTCGGTTGTTGTGCGTACATTTACCTGCATATAATAAGTTGCTCCGGGCACAGGAGAAACAGGTTGTATGGGGATAGTCAGTGTGGTACTATCACCAGCGGCGAGATCTAAAGTAGGCAAGGTCCCCTGCTGTACCGTTTCGCCATCGGCTGTAAGCACCCAGTCCATAGCAAACTGATTCAGATTTAGAAAAGCATATTTATTCTTTATTTGGATAGTTCCTTGTGCCAAGTTTGCGGGTTTCATATGCACATATTGATATACGCTTTTTATTTCCTCCAACTTGGCCGTTGGTTTACGGTCTGGTGTCAAGATACCATCCATGCAGAAGTTGCCATCGTTGGGTTTATCGCCAAAGTCGCCCCCATAGGCAAAATAAGTTTGTGAGGTGCCGGGGATTTGCTGGTTTAAGCCATGATCTACCCACTCCCATATACAACCACCAATTAAGCGTGGATGGTTTTCAATAACCTCCCAATATTCTTTTAAGTTTCCCACAGCGTTGCCCATGGCATGACCATATTCGCACATTAAGAAAGGTTTATCGCTCACTTTCTGGCCGCTTTTTAATAAACTAGCAACAGAAGGATACATGGTCGATTCAATGTCGGCTACTTCATTATAGCTTTCAAAATGAATGGGGCGTGTGGTGTCGATGGCTAAAACAGCCGCTCTTCCAGCCTTGAAGTTTTCATGCCCCCATGATTCATTCCCTAATGACCATATAATAACCGATGGATGGTTCTTATCTCGTTGCACCATGCGGGTATGCCGGGCAACGTATGCCGGTCTCCAGCTCTCGCTATTGCCCAGCTTATCACTAGCTCCGTGGGTTTCCAGATTAGCTTCGTCAATAACGTATAGACCATAAGCGTCACAGAGTTGATACCAACGCGGGTCGTTCGGGTAATGAGAGGTACGTACTGTATTGATGTTGTTTTGTTTCATCAATATAATATCTTCCAACATACTGGCATAGGGTACTGCTTTCCCGAATTGCGGGTGTGTTTCATGTCTGTTAACGCCTTTGAGCAATACGGGCTTTCCATTTACCCATAGTCTACTATCTTTTATCTCTACTTTACGGAAACCGAATTTAGCCGTCAGTACCTCGGTTACCTGTCCGCTTTTATCTGTCAAGCTAATTAATGCGGTATATAAATAAGGCGTTTCGGCACTCCATAACTTAGGATGAGCAATGGTGGCACGTAATTGATGCAAATCGTCTTCTTCCTGTTTGCCAAATAAACCACCAATATTAATCTTACGGTTTATTTTTTCTTCCATCGTGCCGGTAAGCGCTACGGCCTTTCCTTCCGCGTCGAGTAATTTGACCGAGAGGGTACCTGTCGCATCGCTTCCCTTTCCATTGTTTTTTAACCAAGCATCTACCATGAAATCGGCAGCAGTGAAATCATCCGTAAGATTGGCATGCAAGAAAAAGTCGCGCACGTGTAAAGGGGGAGTAGCATACAAATACACACTGCGTTGAATACCACCCAGTCTGTACATATCTTGATCTTCTAAATAGCTGCCGTCGCTCCATTTATAGACCTCAACAGCCACCAAATTACTTTTTCCAGGGGTAATATAATCTGTTATATTGAAAGACGCTCCTGTCATGCTATCTTCGCTGTAGCCCACTTTTTCACCATTTACCCATATGTAAAATGCACTTTGTACACCATCAAAATGAATAAATACTTGCTTATTGCCCCAATCGGCAGGTATGGTAATTCGGCGCCGATAAGAGCCTACTGGATTAGGCTCTTTACTCTTTGTCCACGATGCATCAACCGGCTTCATAATTCGTGGAGGATCGACCTTAAAAGGATAAGTAATATTGGTGTAGATGGGTGTGCCATAACCATTTACCTCCCAATTGGCAGGCACAGGAAAATCAATCCATTTACTATCGTTGAATCCTTTTTTATAAAAATCTTTGGGGCGTTCATTTGGACTTTTAACCCAATTAAATTTCCACTGGCCATTTAAGCTAAGGTAGAAAGAAGAGTTAGAATCGATGTTTGCAATAGCTTGTTGCTGGTTTGCAAATGGGATAGCAGTGGCGTGTGCAGGCTCGCGATTAATGGCAAAAACTTTTTCGTTTTCCCAGTCACGTTGTTGCGCTGTCGCCTGAAAAAGACAGGCGCATGTTCCTATTAGGGTAGTTAAATAACAATATATAACGTTCATTGATCGTATGTTTAGTGGCCTAAACCCCACATAACCAAGGAGCCTGAACTTAACGGAATCCGTTGGTTAGAGAATTCTGAGGGTTTGTAATTTGGCAAAGATATCATTTATCCGATATTAGAACGTAATAAAAACCCTAAACGTATATCATTCATTCGTTAGTAGATTTTGGGAGGGCAGTCATTCTGTTCAGCTGATGGTTGGTTATCTAATTAATCGAATTTAGGGCATGAATAAAACAACAATAGCAGGACATAAAATGAGGATTTCCTGCTATCTGATACTGATGTTTTTCCTTTTTACAATGGCCTCACCCAAATATTCCGGAAACTAATCGGCTCACTTGGGTCGCCGTGTGCCTGCAACATGATGGGAGCAGGACCGTGTGCCTGATAGCTGGGTTTACCAATATATTGTGTGCCCCCGAGTAATTCTACATTATTTTGCACCAACACGCCATTTACAAAAGCCGTTACCCGTGCCGGTGTTTTTACACTGCCATCAGCGTTAAAGGTAGGTGCTGTCCAAACCACATCATATGTTTGCCATTCGCCCGGTTTACGTGCCGGGTTTGCCAAAGGAATCCGTTGTTTGTAAATTGATCCCAGTTGTCCGTTTACATAAGTCTTGTTGTCATAAGAATCCAGGATTTGCAATTCATATCCTGCATCTCCTTTTCCAAGGGCTGCTAAAAACAAACCGCTGTTTCCACGGGCTTGTCCTTTACCAGTAATGGTTTGTGGGATGTAGTATTCCAAGTGTAATTGGTAATTGCTAAATTTCTGCTTTGTCCAGATGTTGCCTGCTTTCTTATTAACAGTAAATACTCCTCCCGCTACTGTCCAATTAGCCGGTTGGCCGGGGTTGTTTTGCGATTCCCATGCGCTCAAGTCCTTTCCATCGAATAATACAACTGCATCTGACGGAGCTGTACCTACCGGTGTCTCTACAACGTGAGGTACCGGCTCCCAAACTTCTGTGTCTTCCGGTTTCATTTTATCTTGTGCTAAAGATGGTAAAGCCACGCTCAATAAGAGGGAAGCTATTAGTAATTGGTTTTTTAACATTGTCTTAATAAGTTATACATGTAATTAGCTATCTATACTTCGTGTGTAAAGCACAGCTACCAAAGGTAATTATTTGCAGATTAACCTACAAGGTTTGGGAGTTACAGTGTACAGCCAATTACTTATTTAACCCTCGCTCAGCGAGTCAACAATCAATTGGCAAATATCAGCAGCTACTTCTTTTTTTGATTTGAGCGGAAAGGAAATTTGATTTTCTTCGCGGTCAATAATAGTTACTTTATTCGTATTGCTAGCAAAGCCGGCTCCCTTATCCTGCATGGAATTGAGTACAATAAAGTCTAGATTTTTTTTCTTCAATTTGGCCTTTGCATGAGCCAATTCATTGTCGGTTTCTAATGCAAAACCAATTAATTGCTGATGAGGTTGTTTTTTCGCCCCCAGTGTTGCCAGAATATCGGTCGTTTTAGTAAGTGCCAGCGTTAAGTCCGTATCATTTTTTTTGATTTTTTTATTGGCTACTACTATGGGCGTATAATCAGCCACAGCCGCACTCATTACGGTAATATCTGTATCCGTAAATACTTCTAAACAAGCTTGCAACATGTCATTGGCAGAGATTACATCGATTTGTTGTACCCCCAGGGGAGTATCTAGGTGCGTAGGGCCACTTACCAAGGTAACTTGTGCTCCTAATTGCTGTAAGGTTTCCGCAATAGCATACCCCATTTTCCCGCTACTGTGATTACCAATAAAGCGTACGGGGTCAATAGCCTCATAGGTGGGGCCGGCTGTAACCAATGCCCTTTTTCCTGCGAGGGGTAATACAGGTGGTCCCTCGTGATGAAAAGATTGTTCAATAAAACGAACCATATCTTCCGGCTCTGCTAAGCGGCCTACGCCTACCAAACCACTGGCAAGCTCACCCTGAGCTGGTGGGATAAGTGTGTTTCCGTAACCTACTAACGTTTTGATATTATGTTGGGTACTCGGGTGCGCCCACATATCCAAATCCATGGCAGGAGCAACAAAAGTAGGGCATTTTGCAGAGAGGTAAATCGCGCATAATAAATTATCGCATAGGCCATGGGCCAATTTGGCTAAGGTGTTAGCACTGGCCGGAGCAATGAGCAATAAATCTGCCCAAAGTGCCAAATGCACATGCTTACTCCACTCGCCCGTTTGCTTATCGAAATATTCGGTCAGCACCGGCCGATCAGAGAGTGTTGCTAGCGTAAGCGGTGTTATAAAAGCAGTCGCATCAGGTGTCATGACCACCTGCACTTCAGCACCAGCTTTTACCAGTAATCTAGTTAGCTTAGCTGCTTTATAAGCGGCAATGCTACCGCAAATGCCCAATATAACCCTTTTACCCTTTAGCATAAGCGCTAAATAGACCCCAAGGTCATTTATTTTTGTTCTTTAGACGGATTTCTGAAATATACCTTGTCGTGCAAGAACTCATCAATTGCTACTAGTGTTGGTTTGGGCATCCGTTCATAGTGTTTTGATATCTCTATTTGTTCGCGGTTTTCAAACACCTCTTCCAAATTATCGTTCGAAGTAGCAAATTCGGCCAATTTACTATGTAACTCTTCTTTTATGTTACTAGCAATTTGATTGGCCCGACGCCCCATAATAACAATTGATTCGTAAATGTTATCTGTTTTCGCATCCAACTCACGTAAATCACGTGTTACGGTAGAGTTGGGGATGATATGTTTTGTGTTACTCATATGCTTATTGTAATGTCTGTTGAGGCAAAGTACCTCTTGGTGAATCATTTTCTCGTTCTTCTTCCAGTTTTTCTTCTTTCTTTTTCTGGCTAGGTGTTAAAGAAGCGATGAGCTTATTAACGGTCTTGATGTCGCGCTCCGAATCTTTTTTCAATCCTGTCGCATCCTTTTTATATTTACTTTCGGGGTAATTATCCAAGAAATGATCCGAAAATTCGATGGCTTGATTGTAGCGTTCTACCTGGCTTTTTAACATACTGTTTTTAGCATATAAGTATTGTGCCTCAATCATCAAATATTCCATCTGTTCGGCATATTTTGTGTCAGGGTAATCTCGCAACGAGTTTTGGAAAGCAATTACTGCCGCTTTATAGTCGCCCACATCTAAATAGAGCTTCGCGTTAGAAAACGATTTACGTTCCAGCTTATCGCGCAAGTCCTGTATGAAGTTGGCTGCTTCTTCAGCCCGGTCGCTTTTTGGATACAGGTTAATAAATAATTGTAAAGACTCGATTGCTTTTAACGTATTATCTTGGTCTAGTGAGTAAACAGGCGATTCTAAATAGTAGCAATAAGCGCCCATAAATCGGCACTCTTCTGCCCGTTGGCTCTGTGGATATTGATCCGTGAAATTCTTAAAATGATAGCGTGCAGATGTATAATCACGTAAGCGATAGTTGGTATAGGCGTAATAATAAAGTAACTCTTCGTTTTCGGGCCTACCTCTATATTTGTTAGATAAATCTTCAAATAACACAAGCGCTTTTGAATATTTCTTATTATTGTAGAGGTTAATCGCCTCTTTGTACTTGGCTACGTTGTCATTACTAGCACGCAACTTTTCGAATTTGCTTTTGCAACCCAATAGAGCAAACGAAAAGAAGAGCGCCGAAGTCCAGATTATTAAACGCTTGTTTTTAAACATTCTGCAAAGATAAGTGAATTAAAAATATAGAACAAATGTTTTGCTAGGCGTAAAGTAAATGCATCCGCTATGATCTGCAAAATTTTTAACAAACATTAACTTTTTTCTTACTTTCTAGATCGGTTATCCGCTTATGCCTGTTCTTTCCTACGATACTGCCGCACACAACCTATAACGATCAAACTTTCCTTCCTAAGATCACCAAGCTCCGGTGTATTCCATCTAGTACGGCAATGTCTGGTAAATTGCCCCATTTTTCAAATCCTTCGTCACTAAATAGTTTTAAACTGGGACTATTATGGGCAAAAATGAAAGCCAGAATGGTATGTATACCCATTGTTGGTGCCTCCCTCAAGGCGTGGCGCAGTATTTCGCGGCCATAACCTTTCTTCCGTTGTTTTTCATCCAGATAAATACTGATCTCAACGGTTCCTTTATACGCTGGGCGACCATAGAAGTCTTGAAAACTGATCCATCCCACGAGGTTACCATGGGTAGTTTCTACCATCCAGAGCGGGCGGTTGTACGTGTTATGTGCTGTAAACCAGGCCTCCTTGTGAGCCACGGTTACCTGCTCTGTGTCTGCAGTAACCAGCCTACTGGGCACTGTACTGTTATAGATGGCTACAACGGAGGGCAGGTCCTGTAAGGTGGCATCACGGTAAACAAGTGTTTCTTTCATTTACATACACGTTTTAATCATTCTTTTCCAGCCTTCATACAACAAAGGTAAATCTATTCCGCTATAAAATAAAAGGTTGCGTTTTTATAGTGGCACCCGAACGTCTAAGACACGGATAAGTTGGTGTTTTTGGCACGATATTAGTTATAATCTACTCGCAAATTTGAATGTTTAACTGGTAAATTCGATCAAATATGAAGACAAGAAAAACGAATCGTCCTAAAATGCAGAAGCTTTCTGATATGGCAAGAAAAATTGATCAACAATTAATGGATTTATTGGTTAGCGAGCTTGAAAATCTCAGACAAACTGCTTCTACTCAAGCAGGTCGTATAAAAATTGCTTAATGAAGCTATAAAAATCTCATCTACCTATCGTTATCACATACTCATTTACCTATGAGAAACATCCCCGGAGTTGCTAGCAAGTTCGGGGATTTGTGTTTTTTCGCTCTTCATGTAATCGACTATAATTTCACTTGCCGAATGACATTCTTGATATTCAGTTCGATAATATCGGTCATGCTTTTACACTGGTAATAATTTTCATTATGATAATGTGCTGCCAGTTGGTCTTTCAGTAGCGCAATATTCTCTAGTGGAGATAGCTGTTCGTTTTGCGATACATCCCGTAACGCCGCCAGCCGATGGCGTTCAATGCGCACGCGGTGCACGATAGAAGATCGTTCTTCTTGTTGGTATTGTTGCACCGTTTTTTCAGTGAGGTGTTCCATAGCCAATTTTACATAAGGTACATTTTCTTTAAAAAATTGCGGCATATATACCTTCATATTTCCCTCGTAAAATTCCTGATCAAAATCTATTGCCCTGATCCTAAATTGAAAATCATCAAAGTCGGGCGTGATTTGCATCACATAGTTGTAAGCACGCATATCGCCCAATAGCATAATCAGGCAGCGCTCATTAAAACGCACAAACTCTTTTGCTATGCGGATGGGGTTGTACTCTGGATTTTCCATCAACCGTTTGCTAAATACGTCGCCGGGTATCCCTACAATATGTTCCTCAATCAGGGTATTTTCGTCTACAACAAAGTTTACTCGGTTGGGCGACATGATTTCTTCCAGCTCCAATCCATAAACGCGCGAGGCGTCGGCCTGCTTCACATAAAAATAATCGTAAACATCGTTGAGTCGATTCACAATCCGAATTCGGAAAGGGTGTGTATTTCCAAATGTACAGTATTCTATACGGTCTATAAATTTATGTTGTACAATACGGTTGTTCCCAGAAGCCTTTAGTAGCGCATAAATTTGTTTTAGGCCTTGGTGTATGTGCTCCAATTCATGAGGAGCATACAGGGGTGTTTCCCATAAAGTATCCTTTCCGTCTTTATCGTATACAGGTACGCTATCCGTAAAATTTCGTAACTCCCAATAACTTAAAGGTAATTTTACTTCTCGCTGGTATTCCCGTAGATATTTGTGCAAAGCTGGTTTAATCGGAAAAATAGGTTTCTTTCTCGAAATCTTCACATCGCCTGTAGGCACCGGCCCGTTTGTTTTCCATGTTGGCATATGCTAAAGTTAAGGAAAATCTAACCAACTTACCTCATGTCCTATTGTCCAATCAACCACCACAATAGCAAAACAGATAATACCGTATCCGAGATAATTTCGCTGTAAGAAAGGCGTAATTGTCTTAAAGCACGAGTCAATTGGTTTTCTACTGTACGTTTAGATATGCCTAAACGTGCTGCAATTTCATCATTCGTCTGGTGCTCCATACGACTCATCCAGAAAATTTCCTGGCAGCGCAGTGGCAAAGTAGCCAAAGCTGCACTTATTCGGTGTTCTAGATGCATAAGCTCCATTTTTTTATGACCTATATTTTCAACCGTTCCTTTGGTATACTCCAAAGCTTCCAGATAAATGACCGGATCTTGCTTACGATCTTTTAAAACCTTAAAAACATAATATCGTGCAGAGATGAAGATATAATTCTTAAAGCTCTTGATCTGTAAAGTCTTTCGCCGATCCCAAAGCGTCATAAAAATTTCTTGCAGGGCCTGTTCAGCCTCATCCGTGTTCTTCAGGTAATAGGCCACCGTTGCATGTATCTTAAGCCAATGCCTATCGTAAAGCGTCGTGAAAGCCTTTGCATCATCTTCTAATGACACGGCTTCCCATAATTGCTCGTCAGAAAGGTTGTTCTTGGTCATTGCTTGGTTATCATCTAGCTATTCGCTCATGGACGAATAAACGGTTATTGGCAATAATACAAAAAATTAGCTGCTTGCAAAGCACATTAAAAAAAATTACATCCAGCGTGTGTGTTTGGTCGCTCGTTTTACTCTTTAAGGTAAAATAGGCACATGAAGGCAGCAGAATACATCGCTTTGTATGAGAAATATCTTTCGGGTACTTGTACGCCAGAGGAGGAAGAACTCCTTTTTGCTTATCGCGATCAATTCGAGCTAAAAGAGTCTCATTTGACTAGTGCTGATCAGCAACAAATAGGCGACAGGGTAAAGGCAAAGCTGCTTGCTCATATGGAAGAACATCCTGTACAAGGACGACCTTTTATCCGCAGATGGTTTAGTATAGCAGCCACGCTCGTTTTTCTAATCGGCATCGGAGGTTTCTTGGTGTGGCACGATTTTTTTGCTCCTGTGCCCCGTCCGGTCGTACAGACTGCATCCCATCAAACAGTGCCTCCTGGTGTGATATTGCAGCTAGCAGATGGTAAGAAAATTCAGCTCGATCAAACACCAACCGGTCTGTTGGCCAAGCAAGGCCATACCTCTATAACACGTAATAACAATGCGTTGGTTTATCAAGATGAAGGGCAAGCTATGAAGGCCGATAGTGTGGCTTATAATACCATCTACATTCCGAAAGGTATGCAATATCATATTATTTTACCTGATGGTTCCAAAGTATGGCTAAATGCAACCTCCACTTTAACCTATCCGGTGCGTTTTTCTGATGGACACCGTAAAGTAAAGCTCAGAGGTGAGGCTTATTTCGAAATAGTATCTAATAAAACGCAGCCCTTTATTGTGCAATCGGCTTCACAAGACATCGAAGTATTGGGCACCACTTTTAATGTCAGTGCTTATGCAGATGATGCTTGGATCAAAACAACATTAGTCAGCGGCCGTATCCGGTTAACACCACAAACTACCCATGCCTTGGGTATACCTGTCACCTTAAGCCCTGGACAACAGGCGCTACTGGTACATGGACAGCCACATATACAGATCAGCCCGATTGATGTGGCAGAAAGTATATCATGGATGCAACAAATTTTTATGTTCAATGATGAGCCCTTAACCGAGGCCATGAAAAAAATATCCCGTTGGTATCCCATATCAATCCGTTTCGAAGGCGACGTTTCAGGTAAGCGTGTTGGAGGTAACATCCCTCGTTACCAAGATGTCCATCGTTTGTTAGATGCTTTGGTTGCTGTTGGAGTCATGCATTATAAAATGAAAGGAAAGGAGGTGACCATTATGCCGTAATAATCTACGATGATCAAAAGCAACTACTGGCAACGTTGCCGCGTTACCAGTAGCGTAGCAGAGCTACAAGCAGATTTAAATGATAGAATCTAATTATAAACCCATTTCAAATGTATAAAAAAAATACGTTAAGAGCTATCTTTATGAGGTGTTTGATCATATTGTTCATCATCAGTATGCACTTGGCCGTACGTGCCGGCGCCCAGCAAATCACCATCAAGCGCAGCGAAGCCTCTTTGGCCACCCTCATGAAAGAGATAAAAAAACAAAGCGGTTACAATATCCTGTACGATGCAGTGGCTTTATCCAAAGTGCCCAAGCGCAACGTTATCATCGAGCGGGCTACCATTGCGCAAGCGCTTGATCAATGTTTGGCTGGCCTACCCTTTTCTTATATTATAGACGGGTCTAGTGTGCTGATCACTCAGCGCCCCACCCCACTACCTCCCGTACAATCCGAGTGGGAAATTAGGGGTACCGTGCGCGATTCTATTGGTCCGTTGGCCGGAGTTTCGGTAAGTATTAAAGGCACGAAAAAAGGGGCTACTACCGATGAAAAAGGCCGATTTATTTTGTTAGACGTATCCCCTAAATCCACACTGGTATGTACCATGGTGGGCTATCATTCCAAAGAAATTTTGGTTGATAGTCCTACGCCTATTGATATCCAATTAACGGTAGATGATACCGGTCTAGATGAGGTTGTAGTAGTAGCCTTTGGTACCCAGAAAAAGGAAGAAGTGGTGGGATCCATGACCACCATTAATCCTGCTGAGCTAAAAGTCCCTTCGAGCAACTTGACCACAGCATTGGCTGGAAGGTTGGCGGGTATCATCGCTTATCAGCGTAGCGGAGAGCCAGGGCAAGATAATGCCGATTTTTTTATACGTGGGGTAACCACCTTTGGTTATAAAAAAGATCCATTGATTTTGATTGATGGTGTCGAGTTTACCAGCACAGACTTAGCTCGGTTGCAACCAGATGATATTGCTAGTTTTTCGATTATGAAAGACGCAACTGCTACGGCACTATATGGTGCAAGGGGTGCAAACGGCGTTATTTTGGTTACAACAAAGGAGGGAAAAGAGGGGGCCGCCAAAGTATCTTTCCGTTTAGAAAATTCCATTTCACAGCCTAACCGAAATGTAGAGTTAGCTGATCCCATTACCTATATGAAATTGAACAACGAAGCCGTTAGAACACGCGATGCCCTTGGAGTAGTTCCTTATTCTCAGAGTAAGATTGACCATACCATTGCCGGTACCAATCCCTATGTTTATCCGGCTACCGATTGGCGGAAAGAACTTTTTAAAGATTATACCGTCAACCAGCGGGCCAATCTCAATGTAAGTGGCGGAGGTAAAGTTGCTCGATATTATTTTGCAGGTACATTTAATCAAGATAATGGTGTATTGAAAGTGGATAAGCAAAGCAATTTTAACAATAATATCAAGCTAAAAACCTATCTATTACGCTCCAATATCAATGTTAACTTAACTAAAACTACAGAAGTGGGAGTGCGTATGTACGGGTCTTTCGACGAATACAGCGGTCCGCTAGATGGTGGAAAAGAGATGTATGAAAAGGTTATGCGTAGTAATCCGGTCTTATTTCCAGCATACTATCCCAAGACAGAAAAATACGATTATATCGAGCACATACTATTCGGTGGTACTGATTTAGGTACCTTTATTAATCCGTATGCAGACATGGTGAAAGGCTATCGTGAATATTCACGATCGCTCTTAATGGCACAATTTGAGCTGAAGCAAGACCTTTCATTTTTAACCAAAGGACTTTCTTTCCGGGCAATGGGCAATACCAACAGGGCATCGTATTTTACGGTAGAAAGATTATATAAACCCTTCTATTATCAGGCCAGTTACTACGATCCTAAAACGGGTGATCTTGATCTTCAAGTATTAAATGAACGTGAAGGGACTGAATATTTAGATTATAAAGAAGGCGATAAGGTCATTAAATCTGTTTTCTATCTCGAATCAGCACTCAATTATGCAACCACCATTGCCAATAAACATAACTTAAGTGCTATGCTGGTGTATATTATGCGGCAAAGTCAAGATGCCAATGCCGGAGATTTGCAACAATCACTTCCTGCCCGTAACTTGGGCCTATCAGGCCGTGCAACCTATTCTTATGATAATCGCTACTCTGCCGAGTTTAATTTTGGATATAATGGTTCCGAACGTTTTTATAAGAATCATCGTTTTGGCTTTTTTCCTTCCGGTGGTATTGCCTGGCAGGTGTCTAATGAACAGTTTTGGGAACCCTTGAAACCCTATGTTTCTATGTTTAAAGTGCGTGCTACTTATGGGTTGGTGGGTAATGACGCCATTGGCGAACCAACCGACCGGTTCTTCTACCTTTCTAACGTCAATATGGATGATCCTAATCGTAAAGCCACCTTCGGTTCCGATTTCGATTATACCAATAATGGTGTTTCCATTTCCCGTTATGAAAACAACAACATTACTTGGGAAATTGCTAAAAAGACCAATATTGGTTTGGAGATGAACCTCTTTAAGTCTTTCGATATTCAAGCTGATTTCTTTTGGGAATACCGGAAAAATATCCTCATGACCCGTGCTTTCATTCCTGCTTATTTAGGTCTTTCAGCAGGTGTTAAGGCCAATGTGGGTGAAGCTTCAGGAAGAGGAGTAGATCTATCAATCGATTATAAACATAGTTTTGGCTCCAACTTTTGGTTAACCGGCCGCGCTAACTTTACCTATGCAACCAGTGCATATGAGGTATATGAAGAGCCAGAATACCTTCAGGAATACTGGAAGTATCACGTGGGGTATCCCATCTCTCAAACACAGGGTTACATTGCCGAACGTCTTTTTGTAGATGATGAAGAAGTAGCCAATTCGCCTGCACAAAATTTTGATATGCCTGTTCGAGGAGGCGATATCAAGTACCGCGATGTCAATGGCGACGGTCAGATTACGGCACTTGATCAGGTACCTATCGGGAACCCCAAAACACCCGAAATAGTCTATGGTTTTGGCTTTTCCACCGGTTATAAAAATCTGGATCTATCTTGTTTCTTTCAGGGTCTAGCCCAAGAATCTTTCTGGATAGATCCGGTGGCTACGGCTCCTTTCTTAAACGACCAGCAATTGCTCAAGGCTTATGCAGACAGCCATTGGTCTGAAGAGAATAGCAATGTCATGGCGCTATGGCCGCGTTTATCTACCTATGAGCATCCCAATAATACCCAAACCAGCACTTGGTTTATGCGCGATGGCACTTTTTTACGCCTTAAAACGGCAGAATTGGGCTATACTTTTCAAGGAAAGGGCGTACAACGTATTGGCCTAGATCGGGTGCGTGTCTATGTGAGTGGTGTTAATCTGCTCACTTTTAGCCGTTTTAAGCTTTGGGATGTGGAAATGGCAGGAAATGGATTGGGTTACCCCATTCAGCGGGTTTATAATATGGGCGTTCAAGTATCTTTTTAATCAACGATCATGAAATATATACAAAGATATCTATATATTACCATTTGGAGTGTGGTGTTTACGGCTTGCAGTTACCTAGATGTAGTGCCTGATAATGTGGCTACCATCGACTATGCGTTCAGGACGCCGCTCACTGCAGAAAAGTATTTGTTTACCTGCTATTCGTGGCTACCAGGTTTTGCCGATCCTTACAGTGGTAATCCCGGCATTGGTGGTGCCGATGAGATTTGGTACAATGCTCATTATACGTACAATGCTTTCTTATTAGCTCAGGGTAATCAAAACATTCAAAATCCATTCTTAGACTTTTGGATGGGCGATCGAGGGGGAGTTCCGCTTTTTCGTGGTATCCGCGAGTGTAACATTTTTTTAGAGAACATTGATCAGGTTAAAGGGATGTCAGATGCCGATAAAGCGCGCATGAGTGCCGAAGTCAAATTCCTGAAAGCCTATTATCATTTTTGGTTGATGCGCATGTATGGCCCTATACCCATTATGGACACCAATCTGCCCATATCTGCTACAGTAGAAGAGGTGAAGGCCGTTACACGGGAGCCAACTGATGACGTGGTCAATTATATTGTGCATCTTCTAGACGAAGCCATTGCCGTTCTTCCAGAAAAAGTGCAGTTTGAAGTACAAGAACTGGGGCGCGTCACTAAACCCATAGCCATGGCTATTAAAGCACAAGTATTGGTTACAGCAGCTAGCCCATTATTTAATGGCAATATCGATTTTCCTACCTATCAGAATGCTCGCGGAGAAATGTTATTTAATAATCAATTCCATGCAGAGAAATGGGCCTTAGCTGCCCAGGCGGCTAAAGAGGCAATCGAGACATGCGAGGCATTGGGGTCAAAACTCTATTATTTCGCCAACTCAGGATATGCTATATCCGATACCACTAAGACCGAAATGAGTATTCGTGCTGCTATTACCGAGCGTTGGAACAGCGAAGTTATCTGGGGAAGTACCAATAGTACAGCAGGTGCCATTCAAACCGGATCATATCCACGTATTTTTCCGGGCGATGCCGATTATTACGGCGGGTATATGTCGGTGCCTTTTTCTATGGTCGAGCTCTTTTATTCAGCTAATGGTGTACCGATTGAAGAAGATCTCGATTGGCAGTATGCCGATCGTTACCGTACACGTAAAGCCATCGCACAAGAACACTTATATGTGAAGGAAAACTATGTTACGGCTATGCTGAACTTCGAACGAGAACCGCGTTTCTATGCCGACCTTGCTTTCGATGGTGGGCGTTGGTACGGGCAGGGTGTTTATACTGATGTCAATAATTTTTATGTAGAAGGACGTTTAGGTGGTGCTGCCGCTGGTCATGCCTATGCTTATTCCGTTACAGGCTATCTGCCCAAAAAAATGGTCAATTTTCAAAATGCTGCCGGCCCAAAGTTATGGACAGTACAACGCTATCCTTGGCCTATTATGCGATTGGCAGACCTCTATTTACTATATGCCGAAGCATCTAACGAGGCTTATGGGCCATCCGATGAGGTTTATCACTATCTCGACCTTATTCGCGAGCGGGCGGGCTTACTAGGCGTTGAAGCGGCATGGGGTCAACATTCTTCCCGGCCAACCAAATACCAAACCAAAGAAGGCCTGCGCGAGATTATTCATCAAGAGCGTGGCATTGAATTGGCCTTTGAAGGAAGCCGCTTTTGGGATCAACGACGATGGAAAACAGCGGTCCGTACGCTCAACCATGCTATCGTAGGATGGGATGTACAACAAGAGACACCCGAGTCATACTATCGGCCTAAGATCATTTTCCAGCAAACGTTTGGTCTCAGAGATTACTTCTGGCCTATCCAGGAGTCAGAACTAATTCGAAACAGAGGGCTCATGCAAAGTCCAGGTTGGTAAATTATTCATTTCTTAAAGTAGCAACCATCATGAACATAAAAAATATATTTTTGAGTATACTGGCCATCATGCTTTTCACAACTTGTAGCGAAGAGAAGCTGACACCAGTCAATGTAGATGACGAGACCATCCCTCCACCTGTAAACCAGGTAAAAGTAAAAAATCTGTCTGGGGCCGTCCAACTTACCTACCAAATACCACAGAGCAGTTCTTTGCTTTATGTGGAGGCCGAATGTGCTATGACGGCTGATCGGATTACTACCACCAAGGCATCGTATTATCAACATACGTTGCAAATTATGGGCTTTGGCGATAGCAAACCCTATGAAGTTAAATTATATTCGGTAGGTAGAAACCTGAAAAGATCAGAACCCGTAATCGTTCAGGTACATCCGCTCGACCCACCTATCTGGGGCATCTATCAATCCTTACAAGTGGTCGAAGATTTTGGGGGCTTATCCATCGATTTCGAGAATCAAACCGAAGCCGAGGTCTCTGTTGTGGTAGAGCGTCAGGATTCGTTAGGCGATTGGGATATGGAAGAAACATTCTATACCAATGAGAAATCAGGCAGGCTTTCAGTACGAGGCTTAAAGGCCCAAGAACAAAATTTTCGAATCTTTGTGAATGATCGTTGGAACAATCGTTCTGAAACGCTTCAAACAACGTTAACGCCTCTCTATGAAGAAGAGTTGGATTATATGCGTTTTGCAGAACATAAATTGGTTAATGATCCCCCACCATTTTCATCCACGAAAGTTGCTTCCCTTTGGAATAATAATTTGAGTGGTTCGGCTACCAACTCAGGTGGATGGTACAGAACGGCCAATGGCTCAGGTATACCCAATCAGGTTACGATCGATATGGGAGTGACTGCTAAATTAAGTCGGCTCTTAATCTGGCAACGAGGTACTGTATCAGAGACCGCTCTCCTCTATGCAGGAGGCAGTCCGCGTTACTTCGAAATTTGGGGGAGCAATAATCCCAATCCAAACGGCACCTATGATGATAGTTGGATCAAGCTGACCGATGGCGAAATCGTCAAACCGTCTGGACAACCGCTAGGGAACAATTCTCCTGATGATATAGCCATTGCTGCCAAAGGGCATGAGCTTATTATACCACTCGAAGCGCTTCCTGTTCGTTATATCCGTTTTCGGGTTATGCGCACTTTTGGTGTAACCGATTATTTTTGGCTCAGCGAAATCAATTTCTATGGGCAGATTCAAAACCAATAAGATTTGCAAGAAATGAAAAATATAAAAAGAACGAGTGCTATAGCCTATGGGCGTTTAAGCATGATCGGGAGATTAGGCATGATCTGTCTTTGCCTCTTTGCTGCATGCAAAAAACAAGATCATTATTATAAAGAATTTATTGACAATGGCGAAATTGTCTATGTAGGCAAAGCCGATTCAGTTGTAACACACTCGGGCAATAATCGTATATTGCTACATTGGAAAATAAACGATCCCAATATGACACAAATGAAAGTATATTGGAATGAAGGCGCAGACTCTGCCGTGCTGCAGGGAGATCAAGTAAGCCATCCGGATAGTATCGGGTTAATAATTGATCACCTTGAAGAACGTCTATATCGCTTTGAATTGGTTTCCTTGGATGGAAGAGGCAATCGCTCCATCCGGGTTGCTGCAGAGGGCCAAGTGTATGGTGAGCAATATCAATCCACTTTATTAAATCGTTTACTTAGCCAGGTTGTTTATCAAAATCAAGAAGCTACAATCAGCTGGCAGAGCGCTGAGCAGGGCATGGTTCGCACCGAGCTCTATTATCAAGATACGGGAGGAAAAGAAAAGGTTGTGCATGTACCAAAAGATGTCAATTCGCTTACCTTGTCTCAGGTACCCCCCATGGCTACCATAACCTATCGCACAGCCTTTATACCCGATAGCCTTGCCATCGATACCTTTTTTACAACATATGAAACCATTCAGATTAAATGATTTTAACCATTTTATTATGAAATTTACTAACAAAACAATACTGGCAACCCTTATATTCGTCACTTTTTCTTTTTGGGTTAAAGCTGCCGACGAGACGTATGATATATGTGTTTATGGCGGAACATCTGCTGGCGTTATAGCAGCCTACACTGCTAAAACGATGGGTAAGTCGGTCGTGCTCATTACACCAGACGGCCATATTGGTGGCCTTTCTTCTGGAGGACTGGGGCAAACCGATATTGGAAATAAATTTGCCATAGGGGGTATTTCGAGAGAATTTTATAAGAAATTGGGCCAGGTATATGGTCAGACAGAAGC
>Ga0182744_1001770_pt1 | contig 18512 bp, 21 predicted proteins | sample eDN3rd30CKraftMG_FD_128525 | JGI IMG/M metagenome (GOLD analysis project Ga0182744, IMG submission 128525) | Enriched Miracle-Growth compost microbial communities from Emeryville, California, USA - eDNA 3rd pass 30_C Kraft MG (version 2) (version 2) ...
CAGACGATCATTCCGCTGGGCCAGAACAATGGCGCGCTGCGGCTGACCACGGCGCGTTACTATACGCCGTCGGGCCGTTCGATCCAGGCCAAGGGCATCGAGCCGGATATCCAGATCCTGCAGGACGTGCCGGACGATCTGAAGGGCCGCGACTCGACCAAGGGCGAAGCGGCGCTGCGTGGCCACCTCAAGAACGGCGATGACGAGAAGGGCGGATCGCAGGCCTATGTGCCGCCGGATGCGTCCAAGGACAAGCAGCTCATCGCGGCTGAAGATCTGCTGCGCGGCCGCAAGAAGGCAGCCGAACTGATCGAGCAGAACAAGGTCGCGGCGAAGGACCCGGCGGTGGCTGCGCCCGCCAAGGACCCGGTGAAGGATCCTGTGAAGGATGCGGCGCCGGCGAAGGAGCCGGCTCTGGAAAACGCGAAGTAGGCATCATTTCTGCTGCCGGTTCAAAACGGCAGCAGGTTAAGGCTCGACGGGTTCGGCGTATGGCATGACAATGCCGCGCCGGACCCTTTTGATTCGTAGGACGAAACCGCGGGATCAGGCGCAATCGCAGCACTGACGAAGGGATTGGATGACTGGTCTCGACCTGAACTCGCCGCTGGGGCTCGATCGCAAACAGCCGCCGCCGTCTCGCCCGCCCGGGCGCGGGCGGCTGGCCGTGCTCGTCCTGGCCGGCGTTGCCGTGGCCGGCGGCGTCTTCATCTTTCTGCACGCGGGCAACAAAGGCGTGCCGGGGGCCGAGCCGTATGCGGTGGCCCGTATCGAGCGGCCGACTGAAAAGGTGGCGGCTCTGGCGCCACAGCAGGCGCCGAAGGACACGAGCGCGCCGGACGTGACCGGCTCCATTCCCATCCCGAACCGGGCTTCGGGCCTCGACGTCGAGGCGGGCACCGGCGTGCGGGTGACACGCGAGGGCGGCGGCCAGGCTCCGGGCGCGCTGATCATCCAGGTCCCGCAAAGGCTCGGCGTGCAATTGACGCCGGCGCCGGACCGGCGGCTGATCGACAAGACGCGTTTCGGCGTCCTGCCGAAAATCGGCGCCGACGGGTCGCGGCCGATGGATGTCTATGCGCGCCCGGTGCTGACGCGCACCGATGCCAGGGCCGGCGCGCCGCGGCTGGCCATCCTGGTCGGCGGCATGGGCCTCAATGCCGGCGTGACGCAAACGGCGGTGGCGCAGTTGCCGGCGGCCGTCACCCTGGGCTTTGCGCCCTACGGCCTGGATCTCGAAGGCCAGGTCGAGCAGGCGCGCGACAGCGGGCACGAGGTCATTCTGCAATCGCCGATGGAGAGTTTCATCGCCGGCGAGGAGCCGGGCGCCTATACGCTCAAGGCCGCCGACGACCGCGTGCAGACGATCAGCAACCTGCATTGGCAGATGAGCCGCTTTCCCGGCTATGTCGGCATCGCCAATTTCCTCGGCGGGAAATTCACCGCCAGCGAGACCTCGCTGACGCCCGTCCTGAAGGAAATCGCGGCGCGCGGCCTGTTCTACTTCGACGATGGCAGTTCGCCGCGCTCGCTCGCCCGCCCGCTCGCCGAGAGCACCGGCACGCCGCTCGTCGTCGCCGATATCGTGCTCGATGCCGGCGGCAAGCCCGACGAGGTCGATGCGGCGCTGGCGCGTCTGGAGGGTCTGGCGCGCAGCAAGGGCGTCGCCGTCGGGGTGGCGAGCGGCCTGCCTGCGACGGTGGAGCGTATTGCGCGCTTCACCCGTGCCCTGGACAATCGCGGCATCTCGCTCGTGCCGGTCAGTGCGGTCGCCATGGCGGGCCCTGACGCCGTCGCCGCCAAAAGCCGGCGCTGAGAGGCAACGCCGGTCCGCAATCTGCCAGAAGACTCTGCCAAGGAACGCGTATGGCAAAGAAGCTCATCTATCGTCCCTGCGTCGGCGTCATGCTGCTCAATCGCGACGGGCTCGCCTTCATCGGCCGGCGGCGCAACAAGGCGCTCGTCGAACATGTGGCGCCGGGGCATGAATGGCAGATGCCGCAGGGCGGCATCGACAAGGGGGAAAAGCCGGAGGCCGCTGCCCGCCGCGAACTCTACGAGGAGACGGGAGTTTCCTCGGCGAGCCTGCTCGCGGAAGCGCCGGACTGGCTGACCTACGATCTGCCGGGCGACATCGCGCAGCAGGCCTGGCGCGGCCGCTATCGCGGCCAGAGACAGAAATGGTTCGCCTTCCGCTTCGAGGGCAGCGAGGATGAAATCAACATCGACCATCCGCCCGGCGGCCATCGGCCGGAGTTCGACGCCTGGCGCTGGGAGCCGATTGCCCATCTGCCGGCGCTGATCATTCCGTTCAAGCGGCCGGTGTATGAAAAGGTGGTCGAGATTTTTGCGCCGCTGGCGGCGCCTTAAAACGCATAAGCGGCGCGCAAGCCGAAATTGGTCAGGCCGCGGTTCTGGGCGCAGAGGCCGGCGTTCGACGAATGCTCAACCGTCGCCAGTATGCTGAGCGCGCGGGTGAGGCGATAGCCGACGGAGGCGGCCTCGTGAAAGGTGGCGCTGCAGCCCATGGCGTTGTGGCCAGGGACCGTCCCGGTCTTGCCATTGTTCAGGGCACCGCCGAACGCCGCTTCGACGAAGATTTTTTTGGTGACGTCGAACGTCCAGGTGAAGCCGGCATAGGCGGTGCTGGTCTTGCCCGCCGTGTTGAGCGTCGTGCCCACATGCAGGCGCGGGATCAGCCAGTTGGTCCCGCCGCCGGCATTGCGGTCGAACGGCGCGAACAGGATTTCGCCATTGATGTCGGCCGAGCCGCGCTCGGGGCTCAGGCTGTCATGGACGAAGGTGCCGAGGCGCAGCTCGAACCGCTGAAAGGGGTCTTGGGATAAATTGCTTTGGGATGAACTGTCTTGCGCTGAGCCGGTCTCGGCTGGCCAGCTCTCTCCGGCGGCGGCGGGCGCCGAAAACAGGCTTGCAGCAAGCGGAACGACCGCCAGGGCCGCGGCGCACCGGCGCAGTCGCATTCAAACCTCTGGTGGAACGACCCGCGACGCGGATCGAAGCATTAACGATCCCTCATGGTGCGCCAACATGGTTAATGAAGATCGAATCAGGTCGCGGTCTCGCTGCATCGCCCGCCGTCGCGGCGGCTTTCGGTGGCTGGAATGTGGCAATTCTGTAGTTAATGCTGAAAAGCGGGCGTCCGGTTCAGCTTTCGGAAACGCCATTTTACGACGCAAGGCGGCAATCCACCGCTTTTAACGCGATCGTTAAAATCGTCTCGAATCCGGCAGGATTTCGCTAAGCCTGCGCGCCTAGACCTGCGGGCAGAGGACGGAAATCCCGTGCGCTGCGGCGCCGGGTTCTGGAAAGCACGCAGATGAGCAGCATCAAACTCGATCCCACTTTCAGCCGTCAGACGAAGCCGGGCAGGGTCGGCGGATTTCAGCCGCCTGAGATTCAACCCAAGCCGGAGGCGGGCGTCGGCCGGTTTCTCTACATGGTCACGGTTGCCGTGATTGTCGGGGCGTCGGTCGTTTTCTCCTACCATTGGCTCTTGAACGAATTCTGAGCCGGCCGACCTGTGGCAGCGTTCACGCAGAGTTGCGTTGAAACATGTCGGCCGGCGATCAACATGCGATGCATGGGGAGGTATGACCATGCGTCTATCCGCAGCGTTTCTTTTAATGTCGGCGGCAGCCGCCTTCAGTTTGCCGGCGCAGGCGCAGCAGGCCGTGAACGTCAGGGGCGTCATTACGGCTTTCGACGGCAAGACGATCGAGATCAAGGCCAATGACGGCAAGGCTGTCGAGGTCATTCTTCCCGAGGGCGTCAATGTTGCCGCGACCAAGGCGTTCAGCCTGGCCGAGGTGAAGCCCGGCATGATGCTCGGGGTGACGACGGTGGTGCGTGACGACAAGGTCGTCGCCATCGACGTGCGGCCGCTTCCGCCCGTGGTCAAACCGGGGCTTTCGCCCTACGACCTGCAGCCGCAATCGACCATGACAAACGCGGTGCTGGAAGCCTCGGCCAGCGCGGCCAACGGCAACGAGCTGACGCTCGATTACAAGACTGGCACGGTGAAGGTGCTGGTGCCGCCGGGCACGCCGATGTCGCAGGCGGTGCCGGGTACGCGCGCGGATCTCAAAGCCGGAGAAACGATCTACGTGGCGGCGCGCGAGGAGGGCGGCAAGCTGACGGCGGTGCGCGTCCAGGTGTCGAAGGATGGCGTCAAGCCGACGCAATGAGAGCAAACGGACAGCAGAAAGGGCCGGTTCTCGCGAGCCGGCCCTTTCCTACGAGACGCGCAAGGTCTGCGCATGGGCATCAGCGGCAGACGCGCACCCAGCCCGCGTAGCCCGGAACCCAGCGGCAGCGCGGCGCGAAGTAAACCACCGGACGGCCGATGAAGCGCGGTCCACCCCAGAAGTGGCCGCCACCCCAATGGCCATGATGGCCCCAGCCGCCGCCCCAGTGACCGCCGCCAAAACCCTTGGCGGAAGCTTCGGTGGCCGCAAAGCCGACGGTGCCGAGCGCAGCAAACGCGCAGGCGAACATAATCTTTCTCATGTGCTTGCTCCTGTCAGAACGGGCCGACCGTGTGGCCCTCACCGGACGCCGGGACATTCCTGCGACCGTGAGACAGTTATCTCACCGCAAGGCAGGCGCTGCTGTGCCGCTCCGCACAGGGTGTCGTGGGGCGATGTTTCTTGCGCCCGGTTCCCGTCGCGCACGCGTATGCGGTCGTGCCCAATGCGACGTTTCAGAGCAGCAATGTCGTTGACGAGGCGTCCGTCAGCGACCGACAACTGATCCATCGAGCCATAGATCAACGCATGGCTGATTGTGGTCATGTCGATCCAAATGTCCTACATTCTTGCGAGCGGGGGCACATATGGGACGACTAAGTTTTAGAAGCTGTTCAACATTGACGGCGTTGAGCTTGATCTTCGTCCTGTCGGCAATCATGCCGACGCGAGCTCAACTTCATTCAGACCAGGCTGTCCTCGCAAAAATAAAGGTGGCCCAAGGCGATCTTGATGACATGCTCGCGCGTCGGCGAGTTCGTATTGTTGTTCCCTACAGCAAGACGATTTTCTTTGTTGATCGGGGGCGGCAGATGGGAACCGCCGCAGAGCTGGGGCGAGCCTTCGAAGACTGGCTAAACAAGAAATACGCAAGAGGCCATCTGCGGCAGAATGTCATTTTTGTTCCGATGAGACGGGATAAAATGTTGCGGGCTCTGGTCGATGGCGAGGGCGATATTGTTGCGGCAAACCTCACCATCACACCGGAAAGGCTGGCCATTGTAGACTTCGCGCCGCCTGCGCTAACCGACGTCAAGGAAATCGTTGTCACCGGTCCCCAATCACCGCAGCTTGCTTCACTTGATGATCTTGCCGGGCAGGAAGTACGAGTGCGCCCGTCCAGCAGCTACGCGTCCCATCTTGCCCTGCTGAACGACAGCTTCAGGGCGCGCAAGATAGCGCCGATGCGCATTCGTGATCTGCCGGAAGACATCGAAGACGAAGACCTGCTGGAAATGGTGTCGGCTGGAATTGTGCCGTTTGCAGTCGTCGACCAGCACAAGGCGCAGGTCTGGGGGAACGTCTTCCCGGCCCTCAAGATGCGGCCTGACCTTGTAATCAACGCGGGAGGCGACATCGCCTGGGCATTCCGCAAGAATTCTCCAAAACTGAAATCAGAACTCGACGCGTTCTTCAAGGAGCATCGAGTTGGGACAAGCTTTGGGAACACCCTGCTGCGGCGCTATTTCGGCGGTACGAAAGCGGTAAAGCCGGCGGTCTCCGCAACCGAATTGAAGAAATTCTCCGAGCTCGCTTCGCTGTTTCAGCGATATGGAAAGGAGTATGGCTTCGAGTACCTGATGCTCGCTGCTCAGGGCTATCAGGAATCGACTCTCGATCAAACGAAGCGGAGCCCGAGGGGAGCCGTTGGCGTTATGCAATTGCTGCCGAAGACGGCCGCGGCGCCTCCAATTGGCATGACGGGCGTCGATCGAGACGTGGACGCGAACATTCATGCCGGCGCCGCGTATATGCGGTACCTGCGAGAGACATATCTCAACGCACCGGATATGAAAGGTATGAACGAGACAAATCGAACGCTGATGACATTCGCAGCCTACAATGCGGGGCCAGGAAACCTGCGCAAATTTCGTAAAGATGCGGTGTCTTCAGGAAACGATCCCAATATCTGGTTCGAGAACGTCGAACAGTCGGCAGCAAAGATCGTCGGTCGGGAAACCGTCCAATATGTAAGCAATATCTATAAGTACTATCTTGCCTATCAGCTCGCGCTCGAGCGTTCCCGTGATGCCGCCGAGGCTGGAGAGCGAGAAAAGACTCTCCACTAGAATCAGGAACGGCTGTGCCTGACGGATACGGCTCCCCGCCTGAGTTATGCGCTCTCGGGATCGATGTTTGAGACAACAGCAAGCAAACGACGTGAGATTTCGGGACGGGTGCCGTGCTTCGCCCCTTCAGGGGGGTGCGTTGCAGTTCTTGGCTATAAAATGCGGTCCTCGGCTACAAATCAGGATAGGGGAGCTTCCGGTCTCGACGCATTTGCGCGTCTTCGGCGAAATCCATGTCCAGAATCGCCTCGAGGGCAGGGCGGCTTCTTGACGATCTCAGTGCCCCTGTATATCGCGGGTCGATAACGAAGCCTGGATGGCCTTCCGATCGGAACATTTTCGGCAACGGGGTACGCGCGATGCGCTTGGTTGTGCGGGCCGTTGTGGCGGTGATGTTGATTGGTGCCGCCGTTGCCGGCGCAGTCGCGCTGGTGCGCAGTTTCACCTGGCCGATCCGTGTCGCAACTTACTCTGATGCTGCTGAATCGACCGTGGCGCTTCAATCCATCGAGCGTGCGCTCGGAGAAGAACGCAGCTGGGTCCGGATCGAGCGTGTTCCAGTCGCATCCTCGGACGAAGCTGCGAGCGCTGTCGCTGCCGGAAAGGCGGATGTCGCAGTGCTTCGAAGCGACGTCGCCTTCCCGCCCGATGTCCGGACGCTGATTATCCTCCAGCGCCAGAAAATGTACCTGATCGCGCCGGCGAAGACGTCGATCGATAGCTTTCGCCGCTTGCGCGATCAGAAGATCGGCCTTCTGCGCGCAGCGGACGCGCATCCTCTTGGCATGCTGCTCGGCTTTTACGGCATCGCTCCCTCGAGCGTGACAGGTGTCCCGGTGCGGCCATCCGAAGTGGGGCTCGCCATCCAGCAGAAGCAGATCGCCGCGGTGCTGGTCGTCGGTCCGGCCGGCTGGCCGCGCGCCGGCGAGGTCTTCGACTTGATCGCGAAAGCCACGAAGACAAGACCGCAGATCATCGGCGTCGAGGAAGCGGCGGCCGTGGCCGAGCGCATTCCCAGTTTCGAAGCCGGAGAGATTGCAAAAGGCGCCTTTCAGGGTCGGGCCCCCGAGGAGGAAACGACGACGGTGACCGTGGCGCTGCATCTTGTTGCAAACCGCAACATGCGCGACCTCGTGGCGGGCGAACTGGTCAAGATGCTGATGTCCGCCAAAGCACGCCTGCAGGCCCTGCCGGCTGCCGCCGGAATCGAGGCGCCGGATACGGAACAGACGAATTACGCGATACATCCAGGCGCCAAGGCCTATTTTGACGGCGAAGATCCCGGAATTTTCGGCCGGTTCGAAAGCCTCGTCTGGATCGGTTCTGCGGTCATCGGCGTCCTCGGCTCCGCCCTGACCTGGCTCCTCAATCGCATTCGTGGCCCGGGCGACGAAGGAGAGGGCGGTCTCTCGCGGCTGATACCCTTCCTGAAAGAAGTTCGCCATGCGGATGCGGCGAGACTGGAGGAATTGAGCGCGCAGCTCGACCAGGTTCTCGAACGTGTGATTGACGGCCGACGGTCCGGCACGATGGAGGCGGACGAGGTCGGCGCTTATCATATGGCGCTTGGCTATGCGCAGGACGCCATTCGTGCGCGCCGGGCGGTATTGAATTCCCACCGAGCGCCGATGTCCGGCTGACCGCGCTTGCGCCTCCATTTGCTACGGCGTAATCAGCGCGAATCACGATGGCGGAGAGGGAGCCCGCCTAACTACCATCTTTTGCAGGCCGTATGAATTCACGCCAATCCAGCGTTTGGGTTAGGGTCATGGTCAGGGTTGATAGCCCTTTTCCGGAGGGAGCGCGCTTGAAAACCGGCGAAGCCGGCCCAAACGACACGGTACCGGGAGTAGTGGCTCGACAAGAGCCCATTCCGCGTCGGTTAGATCGCTTGCATAATGTGTTGCCCTTCACAGCAATAAAGGGAGCGAGTGATCTCGGTCCAGGCCAATGTGTCCTCCTTCGTAGCTTCGCAACCATGATGGAATCACAACCTACTGAGATCACTCAACCTCTTTTCCGGCCAGACTCTCAAAAGGAGAGGTGAAGCGTGTTGCGCTGGCGCAGTAGGCGCACAGCGTTCCAGTCGGCTGGCCCCCGCGCGGTCAGGTCCGGCAGCAGCGGGCGCAGGCGCTCCAGCACGATGCGGCCTTCAAGCCGCGCCAGGTCCGGCACGCGCGCGCGGCATTGGGCGATCTGGTAGTCCGACACATTGATGCCGTGGACGCGGGCGTGCGGAAAATGGCGGACCGCCTTGCAAAAGGCGAGCGACATTCTGCTGGCGACCCAACTGACGGACGGCTCCTGGGCTGCATCCGCGGCGCTTTCAATCCCGAACCACAAGGGTGAGATCGTAGCCGCGCTGGACAATCGCCGCTGTCTCACCACCGCGACGGTTCTGACGGCGCTTGCCGCGCTCGAGGCCAAAGACTGCGAGCTGTGAGCACGGCTGGGTGGGCGCGCCTCTCAATGGTCGGAGGCGCCCGCATCGGTATGTGGCGGAGCCGCTCCGCGCTGCCGGCGTACCGCGCGCAACCCCCAGTCCGACCGAAACGCCGTTTGCAGATGCGTTGCGTCGAAGACAAGTCCCTGCTCGCGCGCCAGCGCGCACAGGTCCTCCAGACCCAACTCATCCTGCCGCGCAAGCAATGCGGAACGCATCGCAGCGTCCCGCCGCATGGCCGCAAGAAACGTCAGCGCATTCTGAACACTCATCGCCGCAGGGTGCGTCGGGCGATCCCCGGGGTCAAGCCAATGCAGGGGACATATGCCGCAACCCGTTTTGCGCTCGGCGTGCGGGGTTTGGGGTCGGACAGAGTCTGAACGGCGGGCCGAGAACAATGAAGATGGGCACTATTCCTGCGCCATAGCTGCCCAAGGCACGTATGCCCTTCCGACGCCACGGCCTTTATCGAAATGGATGGAATTAGATAGAAGTTCGACAACCTCCCAATTTGAGGGCCGGCAAGATATCTGCTCCGGCGCCCGCCGGATGCTTACGGTGCGTTTAACCGGTCGCTCGTTCAGCTTCCCGTATCCGGTTGACCGGGCAATATATGAATCATATATGTTTCGTATATTCTCAGGCGAGAGGACGGTCATGGGCATTGTAAAAATCGACGAGGATCTGCATGAGGAAGCCCGTCGGGCCAGCACGGTGATGTGCCGGTCTATCAATGCGCAGGCCGAGTTCTGGATGAAGATCGGCATGCTGGCTGAAGCCAATCCAACCTTGTCCTTCAACGACATCGTGAAGATTCAGTTGGGGTCGCCCCATATGCGCCCGGCGGAGGTCGCGGCCGCCTGACATGGTAAAGACGCCAGACGAACTGACACTCATGCACGTATCGGGCAAGCTGCTGGCGTCCGTCTTCGAGATGTTGGACGCTCAGGAACTCGCCGGCATGTCGACTTTGCAGGTCAACGATCTGGTCGACCGTTTCATCACCGTGGACCTCGCCGCCCGTCCGGCGAGTAAGGGACAATATGGATTCAAATATGTCCTGAACTGTTCGATCAATCAGGTCGTCTGCCACGGCGTGCCCGACCCGCAAGAGATCATCCGTGATGGTGACATCATCAACCTCGACATCACGCTGGAGAAAAATGGCTTCATCGCGGATTCGAGCAAGACTTACCTGGTCGGCAATCCGTCACCCGCTGCGAGGCGTCTGGTACGAGTTGCCCATGAGGCGATGTGGAAAGGCATAAGACAAGTGCGGCCGGGAGCGCATCTGGGGGACATCGGTTTTGCGATCGAACGGCACGCGAAAAGAAACGGTTACTCGATCGTGCGGGAATATTGCGGGCATGGCATCGGCCGCGAGATGCATGAAGAGCCGCAGGTACTCAATTTCGGCCGGCCGGGGACGGGCCTGAAGCTGCGTGAGGGCATGGTCTTCACCATCGAACCGATGGTCAACCAGGGCGCCCGCAAGGTTTCGACCGAGAGCGACGGATGGACGGTCGTGACTAAGGACCGGAAGCTCTCCGCCCAATTCGAGCATACCGTCGTGGTCACGAGATCTGGCGTCGATGTGTTGACCCTGCGCCGCGACGAGCTGCCGATGTTGGAGCGCAAATTGTAACGTCTTCGATATTCGCCTCGCCCACCCCGCTCACCGAAAGCGGAGCGAGAACTAGAGCATTTTCGAGCGAAGTGGCTGCCGGTTCGCGTAAAGAAAATGCATTAAAACAAAAACCTAGAGCTCGGTTCTGATTCTATCAGAACCGAAAAAGCTCTAGCCACCCGCTTATTGCAGGAGCGAACAATCAGGCATCTGTCGATATTGAAGCGCAGAGTTAGCGGGCCGGACCGCAGTGTGCATCGAAACCTTGCGCCAATTCCGCAAGGCTGACTGCACCCAGCCGTGCGACCAGGAGTGCCTCGGCGTCGCGTAGCGCATCCTCTACCGCGGCGTTGACGACCTTCTCGACCGCGCAATCGGCATTAGGGTGTTCATTGCCGATGGCGAACAGGCGAGGTCCGCCTACTGCACGGTAGACATCAAGCAACGACACTTTCTGCAAGTCCTTCGCGATTGCCCAGCCGCCGCCGTGGCCCTTTTCCGACCGCACATACCCCGCATCGCGCAGGCCAGCCATAGTACGGCGGACCACGACAGGGTTCGTGCCCAGCATGCAGGCGATCGTCTCGGAGGTCATCGGACCATCATGCCTGGCCATGTGGAGCAACACATGGAGCATTCGCGAAAGGCGGCTGTCATTACGCACAACATGATCCTCCTTGGACATTCCGGGATTGGCAAGAGCACCATATCACGATACTTTTAATGTTACATGATTCGTGGAGTGCCGAAGATGTCTGAGTTCGAGAATCCAGACCACTGGGACACAACCGCCCAGTATTATGAGAAGACCGCGCATCCCTTCACCGCCCGCTATGCCGAGGCAGCGGTCGCTCGTGTCGCGCTGACACCCGATAGCCGCGTTCTTGACGTTGCGGCCGGCACCGGTGCGCTGGCGCTGACAGCGGCACGAACCGGAGCACAGGTGCTCGCGACCGACTTCTCCCCCGGCATGGTGGCGCGCATCGCGACGGCGAACTTGCCCAATGTCGAAACACGTGTGATGGACGGGCAGGAGCTGGCCTTGGAAGACGGCAGTTTCGATGCAGTCTTCTCGATCTTTGGCGTCATCATGTTTCCCGACTGGCGCAAAGGCCTCTCGGAGATGGCAAGAGTGACGCGCGCTGGGGGATATGGCGTGGTCGCGACTTGGCAGGACAGCGGTGCCGCAACCTTCCTGCTGCTCGGCCAGATCCGTCGCAAACTGTTCCCCGAGCGCGATGGCATAACCATGCCCGAGGCGGTCAAAGCGTTGAGCGACCCAGGCGATTTTGCACGCGAATTGGTTGCCGCCGGCTACCATGATCCGCAGATCGAGCATGTCACCCACGACTATGCGCTCGATATCACCGCACTTGCCGAACCCGACGCTTTGTTCGGTATGTCACCCGACTGGACCAGCTTGAGCGATGCAGAGAAAGCCACCGTCATCGCCGAGGTGCGGAAAATGGCTGGCGATCGTGCGATCCTGCCTATCCCTTCGACTGCGCTGATCGCCGTGGCGCAACGCTGAGGCCGAACCATTCGCTGCGATAACACAGATGAACATATGGGAGCGCCTTCGAAGCCGGGAAGTCGGGCTAGCACGGGATGGCCAGTTTCGTCGGGACCGGCTGGTCAGCCACAGGCAGGGAAACGGCTTGAGTTGGTCGAAAGCTGCCGCGCTGCTAGCCCGGACACACAAGTATCGGACAATAGCGTGGAATCGGCGGCTCGCTATATCGCACAGTGGTGTGGGGTGATCGGCGGCAATATCGGGCCATAGGGGGCAATCGGCGGTGTATGGCGGACAAGATAAGAGAAATCTCGAACCCGCCCTCCTTCGCTGAAGCTTCGGAGGGCATCCCGCTTCGGTCGAAAGGTTCTGCCAATCCTGCGAAGCTCGAAGAGCGAAGCAGGATGGCGGAGAGGGAGGGATTCGAACCCCCGATGGGCTTGCACCCATGCCGCATTTCGAGTGCGGTGCATTCGACCACTCTGCCACCTCTCCGGAAGTGGGTGGACGCTGCCGCCCGGTCGAGCCGCGCGCATAACATGAAGGCGGGCGTGGCGACAAGCGTGCCGCGGCGTGAATCTCCCTCCGGCACTGATTTCTCGAAGAATCGCCTCGAATAATCCGCAGAATAATCCGGTACGGCCCGCAATCCCGGTTGACCCCGAGGCGTCCCTGGCTATGATCCGCGCCGCTGCAAGGGGTTTACCCCACGCGCGGCCCCTGTGGCGGAACTGGTAGACGCGCTCGACTCAAAATCGAGTTCCGCAAGGAGTGCTGGTTCGATTCCGGCCAGGGGCACCATTCCGCTTCGCGCTGCGCAGAAATTCCATCCCTTTTGGGGTGTCACCCATGTCTCCGGTCTGAAATGTCGTCCCTGTCTCGGGCCGCAGTGGTGCTGCGCCGACCGGCCTCGCGCCATCTTGACGCCGTAGGACCATTGACCTACACGTAATTAGGTCAATTGTCCTACAGCGCGATTTCCGGCTTCTGCCCGTCGCGCGGCGATCGTGAGATGAGACATGGGTGCGCGCGAAACCCGGCAGCAGATCGTGGATGCCGCCGACAGGCTCTTCTACGAGCGAGGCTTCGAGGCGACGTCCTTTGCCGGCATCGCCGGCGAGGTCGGCCTGTCGCGTGGCAATTTCTATTACCACTTCAGGACCAAGGACGAGATCCTCGACGCCGTGATCGCCCAGCGCCTGGCGCGGACCGGCGCGATGCTCGAAGGCTGGGAACAGGACGGGCTTTCGCCTGCCGACTGCATCCGCAGCTTCGTCCACATCCTCATCATGAACCGGGCGAAGATCATGGCCCACGGCTGCCCTGTCGGGACGCTGTGCAACGAACTGGCCAAGCTCGATCATGCGGCGCAGGGTGACGCGGCGCGTCTGTTCACGCTGTTCCGCGACTGGCTGCGCCGGCAGTTCACCCGGCTTGGGCGCGCGGCGGATGCCGATGCCCTGGCGCTCCACCTCCTGATGCGCAGCCAGGGCGTCGCCACGCTCGCGACCGCCTTCCGCGACGAAGACTTCATCCGCCGGGAAGTCGCCGACATGGAGACCTGGCTGGAGGCGCAACGCCCGGCCGCCACGCAAACCGATCCCCGCCAACCCGCTTGAGGAGCGACCGTGTTCGTCATCACCCTCCGCTTTGCCGACAAGACCAAAGCCCCGCAGTTCATGGACGGGCACAACGCCTGGCTCAAACGCGGCTTCGACGACGGCGTGTTCCTGCTGGCTGGAAGCCTGCGGCCGAACGCGGGCGGCGCCATTTTGGCGCAGGATGTGTCGGCCGAGGCGATCGAGGTGCGGGTAAAGGAGGATCCGTTTGTGGCCGAGGGGGTGGTGAGCGCCGAGGTTCTGGATATTGCGCCGGGGCGGGTTGATGAGCGGCTGGCGTTTTTGAAGGGGTGAGGGGGGCGATGAATCCTTCCTCTCGGCCGTCGAAGCGGCACGGCGTGGGCGCCAGCGTTCACATCACGCCGCAGTTCCGAGCGGGGTCACGCGTTCAATCCGCTCTCGCTCGCGGGGGCTGTTCATGGCTTCCCACAAGTCGCTGCGCCGCTGCACGTTCAGCCAGAAGTTCGGACTGTTGCCGAACACGCGCGCGAGGATCAGCGCGGTCGCCGCCGTCACAGTCCGGCGGTCGTTGCACAGCTCGTTGACGTGCTTGCGCTGAACGCCCATTGCGTCTGCCAGAGCGGTCTGGGTAAACCCCTGGGCTGCATGAATTCCTCGACCAGGATTTCGCCGACCGTGGCTGGCTTGCGCTTTGTCGTCAGCATGTTCGCCTCATCTGTAGCTGTGGTCGTCGAGATAGACGCCGTCCGCCTCGCCGCGACTGCTGTCCCACTGGAAGATCAGCCTCCACTACTGAAGAACTCGGCGCCGATTTTCAGATCGGGGTGACCGGAAACACTTTGCGAGATTTCTTGACTCCATGCGCGTCATTTGACTTTATGCCCGCAAGATGTAGGATCAATATATCGATAATCAATTGAAATACAATGATAATATGGATTTTAACTTGCTGCAATTGGAAAGGTCTTAGCCTACATAATGAGACCAATACATCAGCAAAAGCCTGCAGCAAGAAAAAAGGCTTTACTACTTGACTCTCCGATTCATACTGCGCGAATCAGTCCAGGGGATAGGCAATGGGTTACCTTGTAATAACGGGCGGTGTTGCCGCGGCCGTGTGGTTGGTTCGATTCGCGCTAGCCATCCTTAGAGTTAACCCCATCGAAGCGTCGAAAAGCGCGGCTCGCACCAGAACATGGCGTGATGCACTGTTCGGGCAGGCTCGCCTCCAAGACGATTGGCTGCCTGATGCTCGAGTGCAAGGCGGGATGGTCTTCAATCCTCAATACAACCGGATCGAAATCTGTGGACGACTCTCCGACGACAGTCTGCGACATACCTTCCGCTGAAGAGTCCGCTGCTGCCTTGGCAGCTCAATATCCCTTTGTGGGATGGGTACCTACTGCGAACGGCCGACTATCGTTTCGGCACGTCGGCGACGCCTCACATCCTTGGCCTTGCATCTCCGCCAATCTGGTAAGCGACGCGGCAGGCCGGTGCATTTTGGGATACCAGCGACGTAGTCTCAGCGATGCATTATTTCGACCTCTGATGGCCTACGTATTGAGGGTAAGCGGCGACTTTTGGTTCATAATAGCGTGCAACTCCGACACTCCAGATCCCCAGAACGATAAGTATCTAAGCGGCGAAGTCTTAGTCTTCAAATTCAGCGAAGTGTGGAAGCGGTTTGAGCCAAGAATTGCATCTGCAATTCACACCTTGCAAAAAATGCGATTATCTCTGGATCCCGGTCGTCAGGTTGTTATTGATCATCTGTTCGAGGACACGCGAAGAGAAGCGTCACAAATATGTGATTTCAAAATCCCATTCAAATTGTCTCGCACTGGAATTCTCGACGTCGGACATCCAACGTTTAATGACGAACAACTCCATCGTGCCTCATCTGAATACGCCCAAAAATCAGGACAAAATTTCGATCGCTGGGTTTGCAACCAAGCATATTTTTTTGTTCGAGACATTTCTCACGGCCATCAACACCACTCTCCTGCGGTGGACACGTTGGTTATCCTGCAAGATCGAACAGATGATATTCAGTGGCGAGCGAATATTCTTTATTCGCTGCACTATTTCGTAATTCGTTCGCGTCGCTCCCACGCTGTCGAAGACATTTTTAGAGCGATGGGAGTCTTAGCGTATGCGAATTCGTTTCAGCGTCTATTCGAACGCGTAGCGACAGCGGAACATATCCCGCAGTTCAATTCGGATGAGATGTTTGCGTCGATGAATGCTAAAGCGAATGAAATGCAGGCTGTTAGCAACGCTTTTTGGCAAAGATATAATCGTAACTCTATGCGAAGAAACGTCGTTATTGCTTTCGCCGCAATTGTGATGGGGTTCTTTGCAATTCTATTGCAACCGAGAATAAGTTCAAATGAAACTAAGTACGTCGCGCTCAACGCGTTGAGCGATCTACTCGCCCATAATTTCAGTGGAACAATGACGACGTTCTTAATTTTGATTGTAATTTCCTGGTGCGTGACGCGGACGCCACCCCACCCGGAAAAAAATAGCCGATTGATGAGAGATGTCTTTGCTCTGGCTATACCTAATCGAATTGTAGCCGCTGCCGTGCCGTTAGTTCTTGCGATAGGAATACTGGGAGCCATTTGGTGGCACTTCTCTGAAGAAATATCAAACGTTAGGAAAGCGCTTATTCAGCTGGCAAACATAGTAGCTCCGTTCCTTCATTAAGGTTGCGGTGGGCAGCCGTAAGTTCTGAGAGACATTTCGACTCGTGAAACGCGACGGTTCGTCGTTGAGGTTGTACCTAGCTTCACGCCGCCATCTTCGCCACCCTCTTCAAATCCTCCACGAACGTCCCATAAGCCTCCGCCTTCGCAGCCGCATCCGGCAGGCGCAGCAGATAGGACGGGTGCACGGTGATGTAGCCGTGCATGTCGCCGAATTCCGCCGGCCCCCGCGCGCGCGTCACCGGGATCGCCTTTCCCGCCAGCGCCAGCACCGCCGTCGCTCCCAGCGCCACTACAAGCTTGGGCCGCACGAAGTCCAGTTCCTTCATCAGCCACCAGCGATAGTGCTTCACCTCGCCGGCTGTCGGTGTCTTGTGCAGGCGCAGCTTGCCGCGCTGCTCGAACTTGAAGTGCTTCACCGCATTGGTGAGGTAGGTTTTCTCGCGGTCGATGCCGGCTTCCGCCAGCGCCTTGTCCAGCAGTTGGCCGGCGGGGCCGACGAAGGGGCGACCCTGCTGGTCTTCCTGGTCGCCGGGCTGTTCGCCGACGAAGGCGATGGCGGGGTGCATCGGTCCTTCGCCGAGCACGGCTCTTGTGCCGCCTGGCACCAGCGGCTCAGCGGCGGCGATGATGCGGTTGAGGTCTGCGAGGGAGTGCGGCTCCTGGTCGGCCATGGCGGCGACGGCCTTGGCGGGGTTGCGCTTGAGCGGCATGGCGGGCTCCTGTTCGATCATCGCGCCGGTGCGCGTGTTGGCAGAACGCAGCAGTGCCGGAATGGCTGCGGTTTCGGGCATGTTGCGCCAGTATTTTTTCGGCATTTCGGTGCGCATCATCTGCGGGTTCACTCGCGCCGGATTGAACGTGCTTTCATAATAGCTGCGCCAGCCCGCTTCGAAATCATCGCCCTCCGGCGCCATGCGCCGGTCGCCCGGCGGGCCGAGGTGGAGGGCCTGCCTGTCCCATTGCAGAGAGCCCTTCGGCGTCAGGATGGTCCAGTCCATGGCGCGATAACGGTCGATGAAGAATTGCGCCGTGGCCTCGACGATGAAGTGATCGGGCTCGAACCAGGCGATGAAGCGCTCGCCGGTTTCGTCGTCCACTTTGCGGAAGCGCAGGAAGGCGTGCATCTTGTGAATATCGCGCCGCACCGATTTGGCCATGATGTTGAGGCGATGCACCAGCCGGTCGCTGGCGACCTCCAGCAGGGCGCGCTCGCCGTGTGCGATGCGATGGATGAGGCCATGCAGCAGGGCATAACGCTCGGGGTCGGAATGGCAGACGACCAGTTCGCATAAAGGTCCGACGGCGCGCGGCAGCGCAAGCGGCGGCGCGTCCGCATCGATGGCGCTGCCGAACAGGCCCGGCGCGTCGGCGCTCGTCCACACCACTTCGTCGGGCCGCACGTCGCGGGCCAGCAGCATGCGGACGGCGCGGCGAAAGCCTTCGAGGTCGGCGCCCTCTTTCAGCACGATGCGCGTCAGCATCAGAACAGGCTCAACTGCTGTGGCGGCGGCACGATGCGCCGGCGCAGGTCGAGCCGGTCGGTCAGCGCGGCGGGGTGATAGTCCTGCGTCATCAGGAAGGCTTTCGACCGCCGCCAGGTGCCGGAGAGCCGCGCCACGTCGTCGAGCCGCAGCCGCGTGTGGCGGCGCGCCAGCACGATGCGATCGACGGCGCGCTTGCCGAGGCCCGGCACGCGCAGCAGCATCTCGCGCTCGGCGGTGTTGACGTCGATGGGGAAGCGATGGCGGTTCTTCAGCGCCCAGGCGAGCTTGGGGTCGATCTCCAGATCGAGCATGCCGTGCTCGCCGCCCGAGGCGATCTCGTCGACGCTGAAGCCGTAATAGCGCAGCAGCCAGTCCGCCTGATAAAGGCGGTTCTCGCGTTGCAAAGGCGGCGATTTCGCCGGCAGCAGCATGCTCGCCTGCGGGATCGGGCTGAATGCCGAGTAATAGACGCGGCGCATGGCGAAGCGGCTGTAGAGCATGTCGCTGGTGCGCAGCACGTGCTCGTCATTGGCTTCATCGGCGCCAACGATCATCTGCGTGCTCTGGCCGGCGGGTGAAAAGCGCCGCCGTTCCTCTTTCGCTTCCGTGATGCGCTCGTGCATCTGGCCCATGGCATAGCTGATGGTGGCGCTGCTCTTCTCCGGCGCCAGCTTCTCCAGGCTCTGCTGCAGCGGCAGCTCCATGTTGATCGACAACCGGTCGGCCCACAGGCCGGCCTGCTCGATAAGCCAGGGGCTCGCCTCGGGAATGGTCTTGAGATGGATGTAGCCGGCGAAGCCGTGGTCGCGGCGCAAGG
>Ga0182744_1001775_pt1 | contig 18471 bp, 13 predicted proteins | sample eDN3rd30CKraftMG_FD_128525 | JGI IMG/M metagenome (GOLD analysis project Ga0182744, IMG submission 128525) | Enriched Miracle-Growth compost microbial communities from Emeryville, California, USA - eDNA 3rd pass 30_C Kraft MG (version 2) (version 2) ...
CGATGCCGCGAAAATTCCGCGCGACGGCATCTCCACCGTGCGCATCTGGCAGGCCAACATCGGCAAGACGATCGTCGCGCATGTGCCGATCACGAATGGGCAAGTGCAGGAAAGCGGCGATTTCGAACTCGACGGCGTGACGTTCCCGGCGGCGGAAATCGCGCTCGAATTCCTCGATCCGGCCGACGAGGGCGAGGACGGCGGCGCGATGTTCCCGACCGGCAACCTCGTCGACGATCTCGACGTGCCCGGCGTCGGCACGTTCAAGGCGACGCTCATCAATGCGGGCATCCCGACGATCTTCGTCGACGCGGCCGACATCGGTTACACCGGCAGCGAGCTGCAGGACGCGATCAATTCCGACCAGACCGCGCTCGCGCGCTTCGAGACGATGCGCGCGCACGGCGCGTTGAAGATGGGCCTGATCAAGGATGTCGCCGAAGCGGCCAAGCGCCAACACACGCCGAAGATCGCGTTCGTCGCGCCGCCGGCAACCTATGTCGCATCGAGCGGCAAGACGGTCGATGCGAACGGCATCGACCTGCGCGTGCGCGCGCTGTCGATGGGCAAGCTGCACCACGCGATGATGGGCACGGCCGCGGTTGCGATCGGCACGGCCGCGGCGATTCCGGGCACGTTGGTGAATCTCGCCGCGGGCGGCGGCGTGCGCAATGCGGTGCGTTTCGGCCATCCGTCCGGAACGCTGCGCGTCGGCGCGGAAGCGACATTCGTCGACGGCCAATGGACCGTGACCAAGGCGATCATGTCGCGCTCGGCGCGCGTGCTCATGGAAGGCGCGGTGCGCGTTCCGGCGGACGTGCTCGGCGCGAGTTGAGCCGCACGTCGTCGGCATCGTTCGAGCGAAATCTTTCCGGCAGTCGGTTTCAAAGCCCCTCTCCCCTCGGGAGAGGGGTTGGGGTGAGGGAAAGACCTCGCACTCTCGCTTCGCATTGCAATCCGTCGTGCCTCTCCATCATCCGCCCTTCTGCACGCCCTCGGGCGGCCCATGCTTCGATTGCCTCTTTGAGGCCTGCCTCAAAAGCGCTCGGACTTGTCAGGGGATGCTTACCTGTCCCACCAGCAAAACTCGGCGCCGTCGGAGTCGCGGGCCGCCCAATGTTGCCGAAACTCCTTGGCATCGTGGGGGCCGAGATTGGTTTCGATGTGGACACCCTTGGCCTCCAGATATGCTTCCGAAAAGGAAAGCATTTCCAGTTTTCTCGATCGACAGCCAAGTGGCCTCTTGCTCGATGGCATTTCGTTGAATTCGTCGAAAAATTCGAAAAAATGAGGATCTACGTGAGATGAGGCAAGGAGTTTCTCCTGTTCCTGCATCTGTGCAGGCGCCGAATCGATATTGCGCTTCAGCCAATATATCCTTTGGTTATCCATATGCGACTTCCGGCTCTCTTCATCCAACTGTTTTTCCAGAGATGTGATGAATCCAGGAGTGATTCCTCCATGGAGCATGACCACGGAATCCTCCAGGATGATTCGGCGAGATGCGGGAAGAAAGAGGTAGTTCGCGCACGATGAGGCGCAGGAAGAATATACGATGACCGTGAAATCGCGGTTCGTTACAAGCTTGCCCATTCGAATGGCAGAATCAACTTCTCCGCCCAAGGAGCGTACTACGAGGTATGGCTTCCGGCTCTCAGGGATCGTGTCGAGTAGCTTCTCGAAGTCTGTCACGCTGTTGCTGTTTATCTCTCCGAAAAAACAGATTGTTGACGGCGCCGCCAATACTGCTTCCGATGGAGATCCGAATTTCGATGCGGCAAGAACCGGCGTGCAGGCTTGACTTGCAAGCCTGACATCATCGGCCAGCTCGTTGGAAGCGTTTGCGAACGTGGAGGACTGGATCAATATAAAGACAGCGCCGAGAAGAGTCTTTATATGGAGTGGCATGGCAAGTAGTTGGCGCTCGATCAGACGGTGCGATGCAGGACGAGTTCGAGCACGAACTTCGAACCGAAGAACGCGAGCAGCAAAAACGCCATGCCGGCGAGCATGAGGTTGACCGCGCGCCGGCCGCGCCAGCCGTATTGGCGGCGGCCGAAGAGCAGCACGCCGAATACGAGCCACGCCGCGATCGACAGCACGGTCTTGTGGATGAGGTGCTGGCCGAACAGGTCGTCGACGAACAGGATGCCGCTGAGCAGGGTCAGCGACAGCAGCACGAAGCCGGCGCCGATCAGGCGGAACAGCAGCGTTTCGGTCAGCGTCAGCGGCGGCAGCGCGCGCAGCAGCGCGCCGAACTGGCGATGGCGCAGCGCGCGTTCCTGCATCGCCAGCAGCAGCGCGAGCGCGGCGGCGATCGACAGCACGCCGAAGGCGAGCAGGGCGAAGGTGACGTGCAGCTTGATCTGCCAGTCCATCGGTTGCGGTGCCGTCGGCGGCGCGAGGAAGGCATCGACGCCGAGCAGGATCGCGGCGAGCGGAAAGACGATGACGCCGAGCGCGGCGACCGGGCGCGACAGGTTGACGAGCACGGTCAGCGCCGAGACGACGCAGGCGACCAGCGACAGCGCGGCGAAGAAGTGCAGGTCGAGCGCACCGCGATGCGCGCCGAGCAGCGCCGCCGCATGGGCGAGTACCGCCAATGTGGCGATTGTCATCGGCGGGCGCGCGCGCGTCGTCGCGCCGTCGCGCAGCGCGCGGACGAGCAGGCCGCTCGCGGCGAGGTAGAGGACGACGGCGAGCAGGGCGGAAGCGGTCACGGGCATGCGTGCAGTGTCGCATGCGCGGCTGGAATCGAGAATCGTTCCGATTGACGATCGACGCTCGCCGGCCGGGTTGCGCCGGCGATCCGGGCTTGCCGTTGCCGGCGGCACCGCAAGCCCCTGCCGATTCCCGATACAATCAGCGGCTGTCCCGCCGCACCGGTTCGTCCATGTTCGAGTCACTCAGCCAACGCCTCTCCGCCACCGTCCAGCGCCTGCGCGGCAAGGGCCGGCTGACCGAGTCGAACATCCGCGAGGCGCTGCGCGAGGTGCGCATCGCGCTGCTCGAAGCCGACGTCGCGCTGCCGGTCGTGCAGGCGCTGATCCAGCGCGTGCAGGTCAAGGCGCTCGGCCAGGAAGTGCTGCGCAGCCTCACGCCGGGCCAGGCGCTGGTGAAGGTCGTGCGCGACGAGCTGACCGCGGTCATGGGCAGTGCCAATACCGATCTCAACCTCGCCGCGGCGCCGCCCGCAGTCGTGCTCATGGCCGGCCTGCAGGGTGCGGGCAAGACGACGACCGTGGCCAAGCTCGCGCGCCTGCTCAAGGAGCGCAAGAAGAAGAAAGTCATGGTCGTGAGCTGCGACGTCTATCGTCCGGCCGCGATCGAGCAGTTGCGCACGCTCGCCGGGCAGGTCGACGTGCTGTTCCATCCGTCGAGCGGCGAGCAGGATCCCGTCGCGATCGCGAAATCCGCGCGCGACGCCGCGGCGCGCGCGTTCGCCGACGTGCTCATCGTCGACACCGCCGGCCGCCTGCACGTCGACGCGGCGATGATGGACGAGATCAAGGCGCTGCATGCCGCGCTCGATCCGATCGAAACCCTGTTCGTCGTCGATTCGATGACCGGCCAGGACGCGGCGAACACCGCGAAGGCCTTCGCCGACGCGCTGCCGCTGACCGGCGTCGTGCTGACCAAGACCGACGGCGACGCGCGCGGCGGCGCGGCGCTCTCGGTGCGCTACGTGACTGGCCGGCCGATCAAGTTCATCGGCGTCAGCGAAAAGCCCGATGGCCTCGAACCGTTCCACCCCGACCGCATCGCCACACGCATCCTCGGCATGGGCGACGTGCTTTCGCTGGTCGAGCAGGTCGAACAGAACGTCGACCAGGAAAAACAGCGCAAGCTCGCCGAGAAGGTCATCAAGGGCAAGCGCTTCGACCTCAACGACATGCGCGACCAGCTCGAACAGATGGTCAGCATGGGCGGCATGGCTTCGCTCATGGACAAGCTGCCGGGCGTGTCGAATCTGCCCGACCACGTCAAGGCGAAAGCCAACGACGGCGAGGTCAAGCGCATGATCGCGATCATCGGTTCGATGACGAAGAAGGAGCGTCGCCATCCCGACCTGCTCAACGGTTCGCGCCGCGCACGCATCGCGCGCGGTTCGGGCACGCAGCCGGCCGACGTCAACCGCCTGCTCAAGCAGTACCAGCAGATGGAAAAGATGATGTCCAAGCTCGGCAGCGGCGGCCTCAAGGGCCTGATGCGGCAGATGGGCTCGGCGATGAAGGGTATGGGCGGCGGCGGATTCATGCCGCCGCGCTGAGCCATGTCGCCGTGCTGAGCCATGTCGTCGTGGTTTTCAGCCCTCCCCTTCAAGGGGAGGGTTGGGTGGGGATGGTGTTGATTGAGCGACGCACTTGCACGAACACCATCCCCCTTCAAACCTCCTCCTTGAAGGGAGAGGCTTCAAGGCAAAGCACGCGTTGTCGAAGCAAATGGCCACAGGGGCGGCTTCCGTCGCGATCAGGACTTTATTTCTGCCCCGTTTCCGCTAGAATACGCGGCTCCCTATGGGCCTTGCGTTCGTTCCGAACGTCCGGGTTCCGAAAATATCCAGTACATTCAGAGACTTGCAATGGTCAAGATTCGCCTTTCCCGCGGCGGCGCGAAGAGTCGTCCGTTCTACCACATCATCGTGACGGACAGCCGCAATGCGCGCGATGGCCGCAACATCGAGCGCGTCGGCTACTTCAACCCGATCGCGACCGGCAAGGACGTTCGCCTCGAACTCGACACCGCCAAGGTCAAGTCGTGGGTCGACAAGGGCGCGCAGCTGACCGAGAAGGTCAAGTCGCTCTACAAGGAAGCGAGCAAGCAGGCAGCCTGATCGCGTGTCCGGGCCGGAGAAATTCGTCCTGCTCGGCAAGGTGGTCGGGGTGCACGGCGTACGCGGCGAGGTGAAACTCGAGTCGTATACCGAACCGAGGACGCAGATTTTCCGCTACCAGCCGTGGCGGGTGCGGTCGGCGTCCGGCGAAACGGACATCGCGGGCAGCAATGGCCGCGCGCAAGGCAAGGGCATCGTCGCGACGTTGCCCGGCATCGACGATCGCGACGCCGCGGCGGCGCTGGTCGGCAGCGAGATCTGGGTCCGGCGCTCGGCGCTGCCCAAGGCGAAACCCGGCGAGTACTACTGGGTCGACCTCGAAGGTCTTGCGGTGGAGACGGTGGAAGGCTTGCCCTTGGGCAAGGTCTCGCACCTCGTCGCGACGGGCGCGAACGACGTGCTCGTGGTGAGGAACGAAGAACGCGAGCGGCTGATCCCGTTTCTGGTCGGCTCGTTCGTGACGGAAGTGGATCTCGACGCGGCGCGCATCGTCGTCGATTGGGACCCGGAGTTTTAGGAAAGGTTTGAGCGACATCCGTGTCGTCATGCCCGCGCAAGCGGGCATCCACTGGAAGCACTTGGATTCCGGCCTGTGCCGGAATGACGGCGGGAAGAAGGACGTACGGTTTTCGATTCACCCGTGGAGCCGCGCGATGCGCATTGACGTCATCACGCTGTTTCCCGACTTCATCGAAAGCTGTGCGAGGGTGGGAGTCGTCGGGCGCGCGCGCGAGCGCGGGCTCATCGAGATCGCGACGTGGAATCCGCGCGATTTCGCGACCGACAACTACCGTTCGGCCGATGATCGCTGCTACGGCGGCGGCCCCGGCGTGGTGATGATGATCGACCCGTTGCGCAAGGCGCTCGACAGCGTGCGACGTGCCAGCGGTTCGGAACACGGCAAGGCGATTTACATGAGTCCGCAAGGAGCGCGGCTCGACCAGGCCAAGGTGGAGGCATTCGCACAGCGCGATCACTTGATCCTGCTCTGCGGCCGCTACGAAGGCGTGGACGAAAGATTCATCGAGCACGCGGTCGAGGAGGAAATTTCCGTCGGCGACTACGTGCTGTCGGGCGGCGAACTCGCCGCGGCGATCGTCATCGATGCGGTCGGCCGTCTCCAGGACGGCGTCCTGCACGATGCGCAATCGGCGCAGCAGGACTCGTTCTCCGACGGCTTGCTCGATTGTCCGCACTACACGCGTCCCGAGCATCACGAGTGGGGCGACGTGCCGGCGGTACTGGCTTCAGGCGACCACGCCGCGATCGCGCGCTGGCGCATGAAGCAGTCGCTGGGGCGGACCTGGTTGCGCCGGCCCGATCTGCTCGAGCAGGTCGTGTTGGACAAGAAACAGCGTGCGCTGCTGGACGAGTTCCGGCGCGAGCACGAGGAAAAGACGACGCACGATCGCGACAGCGGTTCGGGCGAATGAAAATCAGACCATAGTGGTGAGTGTCATGAACCTGATCCAGCAATTCGAAGCCGCCCAGATGACCCGTTCGCTGCCGGAGTTCAGCCCGGGCGATACCGTCATCGTCAACGTCAAGGTCAAGGAAGGCAACCGCGAGCGCGTGCAGGCCTACGAAGGCGTCGTCATCGCGCGCAAGAACGCCGGCCTCAACTCCGCCTTCACCGTGCGCAAGATCTCGCACGGCTTCGGCGTGGAGCGCGTGTTCCAGTCGCACAGCCCGACGATCGACTCCGTCGTCGTCAAGCGTCGCGGCAAGGTGCGTGGCGCCAAGCTGTATTACCTGCGCGGCCTCGAAGGCAAGGCAGCCCGCATCAAGGAAGATCTCGGCGCCCGCGCCAAGGCGTAACTTCCCCCTACATACCTCTTGGAGCATCGAGTCGCGTCTGTGCTCCTCGTCAGACGGTCGCCGGCAAAGCCGGCGGCCGTTTTTTTTTGGTTTGCTTGTGCGTTCGTCCGTGAACGCTGTTTCGGCCGGTGTGGCTGGAGACGGGTGTCCCGACTTCGTGCTGGTCCAGAGCAGCCATCCTGGCCGCACTCTTCGACGAACAACAGATTCTCCCCGGGCCTCTTGGGCAAGGCTTGAAGCCTTGCCCGAAAGACTCCATCTGCGACGCATTCGATTCTTCCGGAGGGAATCATGACGAACAAGCCCGAGACGCGTGCGTTCGAAGCCGAGGTTTCCCAGGTTCTGCACCTGGTCACGCATTCGCTGTACTCGCACAAGGACATCTTCCTGCGCGAGTTGATCTCCAATGCATCCGATGCCTGCGACAAGCTGCGCTTCGCCGCACTGTCCGACGCGTCGCTCACCGCCGCCGATGCCGACCTGCGCATCGAGATCGAGTTCGACAAGGACGCGCGCACGCTGACGATCCGCGACAACGGCATCGGCATGTCGCAGGATGAAGTCGTCGAGAACATCGGCACGATCGCGCGCTCGGGCACGCGCAAGTTCCTCGAATCGCTGTCCGGCGACGCGCGCAAGGACACGCAGCTCATCGGCCAGTTCGGCGTCGGTTTCTATTCCGCCTTCATCGTCGCCGACCAGGTCACGCTGACCACGCGCAAGGCGGGTTCGGCGGAGTCCGACGGCGTGCGCTGGGAGTCGAACGGCAGCGGCGAATACACGCTCGAAGCGCTCGACGTCGCTGCGCGCGGCACGACCGTCACGCTGCACCTCAAACCCGACGAGAGCGAGTTCCTCGACGGCTGGAAACTGCGCGATCTGGTCAAGCGCTATTCCGATCATGTCGCGTTCCCGATCCGCCTGCGCGAGGACAAGGACGGCAAACCCGAAGGCGAGTTCGAGACGGTCAACCATGCGGCTGCGCTGTGGACGCGGCCGAAGTCGGACATCAGCAACGAGGAATACCAGGCGTTCTACAAGTCGCTCACGCACGACTTCAACGACGCGCTGGCCTGGACGCACAACAGAGTCGAGGGCTCGCAGAGCTACTCGCTGCTGCTCTACATCCCCGAGAAGCCGCCGTTCGACGCCGTGTTCAGCGGCCGAGACGAGCGCCATGGGCTCAAGCTCTACATTCGCCGCGTCTTCATCATGGACGCGAGCGAGCAGTTGCTGCCCGCCTACCTGCGCTTCGTGCGCGGCGTCGTCGACTCCGACGACCTGCCGCTCAACGTCAGCCGCGAAATCCTGCAAGACAACCGCCTCGTCGCGCAGATTCGCAGCAACTGCATCAAGCGCGTGCTCGACCTGCTCGACAAACTCGCCAGGGACGAGCCCGAGAAGTTCAAGCAGTTCACCGCCGCGTTCGGCAACGTGCTCAAGGAAGGCATCGCCGAGGACGGCGCCAATCGCGAGCGCATCGCCGAGCTGCTGCGCTTCGCTTCGACGAAATCCGAAGGCGCGGACAAGAGCGTATCGCTCGACGACTACGTCGGCCGCATGCAGGTCGGCCAGGACGCAATCTGGTACGTCACTGCCGATTCCTACCTCGCCGCGAAGAACAGCCCGCAGATCGAATCGCTCAAGGCGCGCGGCATCGAAGTGCTGCTGCTCGGCGACCGCATCGACGAATGGATGATCGGCTACCTGCACGAATACGCCGGCAAGAAACTGCGCAACGCTGCGAAGGGTGACCTCGACGCGGCCGACGGCGCCGACGCCGAAGCGCGCAAGCAAGCCGAAACGGACGCCGCGCCGGTCATCGAAAAACTCAAGCACGTGCTTGGCGACGCCGTCGAGAAGGTGCAGATCGGCCATCGCCTCACTGAATCGCCGGCCTGCCTCGTGATCGGCGAATACGACATGGCCCCGCACATGCAGCGCCTGCTGCGCGAAGCCGGCCACGACGTGCCCGCGGGCAAGCCGATCCTCGAGATCAACCCGCAGCACGCATTGGTCAAGCGCTTCGCCGACGAGAGCGACGAAACGCGCAGCGCCGACCTCGGCCACTTGCTGCTCGAGGAAGCGCGCCTCACTGCTGGCGACCAGCTCGACGACCCGGCGGCGTTCATCGCGCGCGTCAATCGCATCGCGCTCGGCGCGGCACAGTAGGCTGGACGGCCGCAGGCCGGCCAGCATTCGCACGCTGCATCGGAAGCCGCCGGCCGCGCCACGCGCGTTCGGCGGCAGGCTCGATGCGCGGCGAGGCCGATACGCGTGCATGCTACGATGCGTATTCCGGCTTTTGGCCGTCCAAACGCGCAGGCGACATGCAGATCGAAACCAAGCTGCCGAAGGTCGGGACGACGATCTTCACGGTGATGAGCCAGCTCGCGGTCGAGCACAAGGCGGTCAATCTCGGCCAGGGTTTTCCCGATTTCGACGGGCCGCCCGCGCTGCGCGAGGCGCTGACGCGCGCGATGGCCGAAGGGCGCAACCAGTACGCGCCGATGACCGGCGTGCCGGCCCTGCGCGAGGCGATCGCGCGCAAGACGGAAAAACTCTACGGACGCAAGGTCAATGCAGAGACCGAAATCACGGTGACGTCGGGCGCGACCGAGGCGCTGTTCGCGGCGATCGCCGCGGTCGTGCGTGCGGGCGACGAGGTCATCGTGCTCGATCCGTGCTACGACAGCTACGAGCCGGCGATCGAACTCAATGGCGGCGTCGCCGTGCACGTCGCGCTCGACCCGCGCACGTTCCGGCCCGACTGGGAGCGCATCGCCGCGGCGGTCACGCCGAAGACGCGCATGATCCTCGTCAACACGCCGCACAACCCCTGCGGCTCCGTGTTCGATGCGAACGATCTCGACGCGCTCGCGGAACTTGCGCGCAAGCACGACCTGTTCGTGCTCTCCGACGAAGTCTACGAACACATCGTCTTCGACGGTGCCGCGCATCAGAGCGTGCTGCGCCACGCGGAACTCGCCGAGCGCAGCTTCGTCGTCAGCTCGTTCGGCAAGACCTACCACTGCACGGGCTGGAAGGTCGGCTACTGCATCGCGCCGCGCGCGCTGTCGGCCGAATTCCGCAAGGTGCATCAGTACCTCACGTTCTGCACGTTCACGCCGGCGCAGTTCGCGCTCGCGGACATCCTCGAGAGCGATCCGCAGCACTATCTCGACCTGCCCGCGTTCTACCAAGCCAAGCGCGATCGTTTTCGCGATTTGCTTGCGGGCTCGAAGTTCGAACTGCTGCCGGTCGGCGGCGCGTACTTCCAGGTCGCCGACTACTCGAAGCTCAGCGACAAGGATGATCTTTCGTTCTGCGAATGGCTGGTGAAAAACGGCGGCGTCGCCGCGATTCCGATTTCGGCGTTTTACGAATCACCGCCACCCGAACAACGCCTCGTGCGTTTCTGCTTCGCCAAGAGCGATGCGCTGCTCGCGCAGGCGGCGGAACGGTTGAGGGCGCTGTGACGCACATGCTTCAACATGTGCCCGTATCAGGTTTCGTCATTCCGGCGAAGGCCGGAATCCATCTTGATCTCGCTGCAAAGGCACAATGGATCCCGGCCTTCGCCGGGATGACGGAGGAGTGAAGTCGACCATGGCCCCCTTGCGGATTTCCCTTGTCCAGGGCGCCACGCGCTGGCACGACGCCGCGGCGAACCGCGACTACTACGGCGCGAAAGTGCGCGCGCTCGCCGGCACGACCGATCTCGTCGTGCTGCCCGAGACGTTCCTGTCCGGTTTCACCAACGAGACGCTCGGCAACGCCGAGTCGATGGACGGCGAAGGCCTCGCGTGGATGCGCGCGCTCGCGCGCGAGGTCGGTGCGGTCGTCACCGGCAGCCTCGTCGTGCGCGAGGGCGGGCGCTGCGTGAATCGTATGGTCTGGATGCGACCCGACGGCAGCCACGCGCAGTACGACAAGCGCCACCTGTTCCGCATGTCCGGCGAACACGAGCGCTACGCGGGCGGCAGCGAGCGCATCGTCGTCGAGTTGAACGGCTGGCGCATCTGTCCGCTGGTCTGCTACGACCTGCGTTTCCCGGTGTGGTCGCGCAATCGCTACGATCGTGCGGCGGGGCATTTCGACTACGACGTGCTCATTGTCGTCGCCAATTGGCCGAGCGCGCGGCGGCATGCATGGCGCACGCTGCTCGCGGCGCGTGCGATCGAGAACCTGGCTTATTGCGCCGGCGTCAATCGCGTCGGCTACGACGGCAACGACCTGCACTATGCCGGCGACAGCGTCGTGCACGATTTCCTCGGCCAGCCGCTGGTTGAGTTCGGCGCACAGGAGCAGGTCGTGACCGTGAGCCTCGACCCGGCGACGCTGGCCGCGCATCGCGAGCGTTTCCCGGCGTGGATGGATGCGGACGAGTTCACGATTGCGCCGTGACGCGTAGGCCGGACGCGCAAATGCGCGGCCGGCTCGGGCTTGCTCGCCGGCCGATCTTCGATCGTCCGGCCTACGTGGAAACGTCGCGATATGCCGCGCGCAGCAACTCGTGGAAATGGTGCACGCCGCTTTCGCGCTTCGGGTTGAGACGTCCGGCGACATACGAGCCCGACGCGAGCCCGCGCTGCACGCGCTCGCAGATGTCGATGTCTTCCTGCTGCACGAGGTCGCTGAAGGCGAGGTCGCGTTCGTGGCGCGCCATGTCGGCACCGTCACGCGGATAGTGGAAGTCGAATTCGACGCGGCAGCGATTCCCTGCAAGCGGCAGCACGCGATTGGTCTGCACGCGGCCGGGCAGGATGTTGAGCATCGTGTTCGGCCACAGCCAGTAGTACAGCGCCTCGCCGTCGCCGTAGAGGTCACCCGCGCTTTCAAGCGGACTCCATTGCAGCGAGTGCCAGCGCGCAAGCCCGGTGACGTAGCTGCGGTAGTCGAGCATGCGATTGAGCTCGGGATGCACGTGCGGGACGTGGTAGCCCTCGAGATAGTTGTCGACGTAGACCTTCCAGTCGCAGTCGATCTCGTAGGCGACGCGGCGCGCGAACGCGTAGTCGCTCATCGCGGCGGCGCCAACGCGTGCGTCGATGCCGTCGACGAGTTCCTCGAACGGCGGCGCGTCGTCGAACGCGGCGAAGACGAGGCTGCGCCACTGCGCGACGCGCGCCTGCGGCAGGCGGATCGCGTCGGTTGCGAAGTCGCGCGCGTCGTCCATTTCGGGTGCGCTGAGCAGACGGCCATCGAGCGCGTAGGTCCAGCCGTGGTATTGGCAGCGCAGGCGTTTCGCGCCGCGCCCGTCGCAGCTCGCGAGCGGGCCGGCGCGGTGGCGGCAGACGTTGTGCAGCGCGCGCAGTTCGCCGTCCTCGCCACGCACGAGGACGAGCGGCACGCCCGCGATCCCGGCAACGACATGGTCGCCGGCATCGCTCAACTGCGCCGCGTGCGCGACGAGCTGCCAGCTGTGCGCGAACACCGCGCGGCGATCCAGCGCGGCCGCGGCATCGCCGACGTAGCAGCGTGCGGGCAGCGCGGTCGCGATCGCCAGCGGCTGCGGATCGAAATCGGAAGGCGCGGCATCGGCGTTCATCGTGCGGCTCCGGAAGGCACGGCGAGTATCCGGATTGCCGGACCCTGCATGCAACGGATGCGCGTCATGCCGGGCTGATACGATACACGCCCTATGCTCGACACTGCTGCGCCGACGGCACGCGAACGCCGCGAAATCTGGCTTTTCCTGCTGTTCGCGCTGCTCCTGCTCGGCGCGGGCATCGGCTTGCGCGATCCGTGGCCGGCCGACGAGCCGCGCTTCGTGCTCGTCGCCAAGCAGATGATCGAGTCGGGCGACTGGCTGTTCCCGCATCGCGGCATCGAACTGTATTCGGACAAGCCGCCGGTGATGTTCTGGCTCATGGCCGGCGCATACGAGATCGTGCGCAGCTGGCGCGTCGCGTTCCTGCTGCCCTCGCTGCTTGCCGGGCTGCTCACGCTCGGATTGACGTGGGATCTCGGCCGGCGCCTGTGGAACCATCGCGCCGGTTTGTACAGCGCGATCGCGGTGCTGTTCGCGTTCCAGTTCCTCTACCAGGTCAAGCGCGCGCAGATCGATCCGCTGATCATGGGCTGGATCACGCTCGCCAACTGGGGCCTGCTGCTGCATCTGCTGCGCGGACCGGATTGGCGCAAGTACTGGTTCGGATGTTTCGTCGCGGGCGTCGGCGTCATCACCAAAGGCGTCGGCATCCTCGCCCTGCTCATGCTCGTGCCTTATGCGTTCTCGCGCCTGCGCAGCTGGCCGGGCGTGACGCGCACGCAAGGCGACGGCTGGCGCTGGAGCCTCGGCGCGCTCGCGTTCCTCGCACCCGTGCTCGCGTGGGGCGGTGCGGTGCTGATTGCCGCGAAGGGGCATGGCACGCCGGAATACGCGGCCTACGTCGACGACCTGTTCCTGCGCCAGACGGCCAAACGCTATGCGAATTCGTGGTCGCATGCGCAGCCGTTCTGGTATTTCGCTCCGGTCATTTTGTTCAACTGGTTTCCGCTGTCGCTCGCGTATCCGGCCGCGATTCCGCGTTGGTGGCGCGACTTGCGCGCGCGCGAGCCGCGGGTGATGTTGCCGCTGGTCTGGTCGCTGCTGCTCGTCGTCTTTTTCAGCATCCCGAGCGGCAAGCGCGACGTCTACCTCATGCCTGTGCTGCCGATGCTCGCGCTGTCGATCGCGCCGCATTGGGATGACATCCTGCAACGGCGCTGGCTGCGCCGGCTCGCATTCGCGCTGGCGCTGCTCATCGGATTGGCGACGCTCGGCGCCGGGGCGTGGCTCGCACTGGGTCATTCCGCGCGTTTCGAGGAGATGCTCAGGCAGCGCGAACTCGGCGACATCGGCGGCGCGGTGTGGGGCATGTTCGTCGCGATCGGCGCCGGTTTCGTGTTCGCGGCCGCGGCGTTCCGGCCGCGCCGCGGCGTGCAGGCGCTGCTCGCCGGCATCGCCGCGCTCTGGCTCATCGTCAGCCTGTGGGCGTATCCGCTGCTCAACGATTCCAGCTCCGCCGCCGGCCTCATGCGCCACGCGCGCGAACTCGCGGGTGCGGACACGCAGATCGGCCTCGTCGCGTGGAAGGAGCAAAACCTGCTCATGGCCGACGGCCCGGTGCGCGATTTCGGTTTCCGCGCGCCGTGGCCGGCGCAGTTCGAGCGCGCGAGGCAATGGCTCGCCGAGGCGCCGCAGCGGCGTCGCATCTTCATCCTCGAAGATGCGATGGGCGCCTGCGTCGATCGCGCGAAGGCGACCCGCATCGGCCACGCGAACCGCCGCGAATGGTGGTTGCTCGGCGCCGACGCGATCGCGCCGGGTTGCGTGCCGGACACCGATAGACGGGAGGGCGGGCAGGATGATGCCGATCCGTAGGTCCGCCGAACGATGACGACGTATCGTTTCGATGGCTTCACGCTCGCTCCTGCCGCGCGCGAACTGCAGCACGAAGGCGTCGTGGTCGCGTTGCCCGCACGCGCGTTCGACTGCCTGACCTACCTCGTCGAGCATCGCGATCGCGCAGTCGGCCGCGACGAGCTCATCGCCGCGGTGTGGGGCCGCGTGGAGATCAGCGACGCGCTGCTCAACCACACCATCGTCAAGCTGCGGCGCTCGCTCGGCGACACCGGCAACGAGCAGCGCACGATCCGCACCGTGCCGCGTTTCGGTTATCGCTGGGTGCTCGACGTGCGCGACGACGATGTCGCGCTCGCCGTCGAAGCGCCGCCGCCGGGCGACGCGCAGGCCGACCCGGCGCCCATGCCGCCTGAAAAACCTCGTCGCGGGCTCGCCGCGATCGCCGCGATCGGGATGGCGGTGGCCTGCACGCTCGCGTGGTTCGCATGGCACGCGTCCGTTTCGCGGCGCCCGCCACCGCCGCCTTCGGAGGCGGTCTGGGTCATGCCTGCCGAGGTCGAAGCCGGCATGGAGTGGCGCTGGCTGCGCCTGGGGACGATGGATCTGGTTTCCAACCGCCTGCGCGGCGGCGGCCTGCCGGCGTTGTCGAGCGAAAGCGTGCTGACCCTGCTGCGCGCGCATCCGGGCGATGGCGAACGCTCTTTCGCGGCGCCCGTCGCAGCGACCTCGTTGCGCGTACAACCGCGCCTGCGGCAGCGCGACGGACACTGGAAGGTTCGCCTCGACGCGATCGATGCGCAGGGCGCGCGCAGCGTCGAAGCCAGCGATGCCGATCCGATCGCCGCCGCGCGCGAAGCCGCCGACGCGCTGCTGCGCCTCTACGGCCACGTGCCCAACGCGGTCGGTTTCGTGCAGGCGCCCGCCGCGGTCGAGGAAGTCCTCGAACAATCCGGCGCGGCCATGCTCGCCGACCATCTCGACGAAGCGCGCGCGCTGATCGCCGCGACACCGGAATCCGTCCGCACTACGGCGCAGGTCCAGCAGCGCCTCGCCCAGCTCGACTTGCGCAGCGGCGACTATGCGGCAGTGACGACGCGCCTGGACGCATTGCTCGACGCATTGCCCAAGGGACGCGACGACGCGCTGCGCTCGCGCGCGATGCTGACGCTGGCGGCGGCGTTCGTGCGCACTCGCGCAACCGAGCGCGCCGCCGATCTCTACGACGAGGTCATCGCGTTGCGCAAGGACACCTCCGACCGCGAGCCTGTCGGCATCGCCCTGCTCGGGCAGGGCGCGCTTCTGGCTTCGCACGGCCGTTACGACGCCGCCACCGATGCGCTGTCGAATGCGCGCACCGAATTGGCCGCGGTCGGCGACGGCGTCGGCATGGCCAGCATCGACGTCAACCTCGGCGAATTCCAGTTGTCGCGCCATCGTCCCGCGGCCGCGCTGCCGATCCTCGGCGATGCGCTGCGCGAATTCGAGCGACTCGGTGCGCGCGAGGGCCGCGCCTATGCGCTGGCGCGGCTGGTCGACGCCGACGTGGAACTGCTCGACGGCGCCGGCGCGCTCGCGGCCAGCGAGCGGTTCTGGCCGGCCGCCGAGGCGACCCGCAATGCCGCCATGCTGCGAAGCCTCTCGCTCGCCCGCGCCAGCGCGCTCGCACTGGCCTCGCGCGGCGACGAGGCGCAGGCCCTGCTTGAAGGCATCCATGCCGATGCCGACCCGCATCGCGACGCACTGGTTCGCGCGCAGGCGGCTTGGCAGCTCGCGCGGCTGGCGTTGCTGCGCGGCGAGCGGGACGCCGGTCGTGCCAGCCTGGACGAAGCGCTGCTGCCGGTGCTGCGCGACAGCGACCCGGTCGCCTGGTCGCGCGCGCTGTTGCTGAAGATGTCGCTCGAGGACGCCGATGCCGTGGCCACCGATCTCGATACCTTGCGCGCGGCGCAGCCGCCCGCTGGCGACGAATGGGGCGCGATGCAGGTCGCATTCGGCGAAGCCTGGCTGGCCAGGGCGCAGCATCGCGACGCGGATGCGCTCGCTGCTTTTGCGAAGGCGATGCGCGGCGCGGAGTCGTTCGGTGTGCCGGAAGACCTCGTCGCCGTCGGCGCGCCCTACGTCGCTGCCCTGATCGCCGCCGGCCAGCTCGATGCCGCGCGCCAGGTCGCCGGCCGCATCAGCCAATGGGCCGACCGCGACCCGCGCGCCGCGATGGCGCAGGCGCAGTTGTTCCGTGCCGTCGGCCAGCTCGACGCGGCGCGCCTTGCCGAGGAACGGGTGCGGCGCCTGACCGGTCGTGCGGCTGCGCCGAAGCCCTGAAGCGGCGCGCCAGCCGCGGCAAGCGACTGATTGGAAAGGAAGTACATCCCGACCGCATCGTTGGCGCATCGTTCCTTCATGCGTCCGGACGCGACGCGTCGGAGGATCGGGGCGTCCCTGTTGCTTCGACGGGGGCTGCACACGCGGCCGATGGCAAGGGCGCGCGCGTGCATCGTTCCCCGCCGAGGAAGACCACAGTGATGAAAGCTTCGAGACACTTCAGTGCGTTCGCGTTCGGATGCCTCATGCTCGCCGGCACGGCCGGGGCGCAGTCCCTGCGCTTGTTCGATGCAGGGGGCGGCAGCGTCAGCGCGCCGGCCACGCAGGGCGACTACCTCTACATCGGCACGGGCATGACCGTGGCGACCTGGAACCTGGCCGACCCGGGCCACCCCGCGCTCGTCGACCGCAGCGCGCCGAATGGCCACGGGCCGATCGGCGGCATCGCCGTCGTCGGCGACTATCTCTACGCCGCCTGGTACACGACGCTCGACGACGGCGGCCTCACCATCTACTCGCTCGCCGACCCCGCGCATCCGCAGGTCGTCGCCGAAGTCGACGACTACGTCGACTCCGACTACAAGCGGCCGAGCGCGATCGTGGCCTCGGGCGACCACGTCTTCGTCGGCGACGCCGACAACGGCCTCGTCGTGCTCGATGCATCCGACCCGCTGCATCCGGCGTTCCTCGCACAGAACTTCGACGTTTCCGCGTTCGACAGCATGGCGGTGTTCGGGAACCGGCTGCTCACCTTCGGCAACGGCTTCATCGGCCGCTCCATTTCCGTCGTCGACATCTCCGACCCGGCCGCGCCGAGCGTGGCCGGCAGCGCCGACGTCGACTTCGCGTTCCTGCGCGCGATCCTGACCGACGGCTACGCGATCGCGGTCGGCTACGACCTCGGCATCTACGACCTGTCCGACCCGGCCAACATCAGCCTCGTCTTCGACGCGCCGATCGACCTCGCCACGCAGGCCGTGCGCCACGGCGACACGCTGTACCTGATCGGCGGCAGCGGCATCCAGGTCTGGGACTTCGCCACGCCGTCGGCGCCGGCCCTGCTGCGCACGGTGGACATCGGCGCGCACGTCGGTTTCGACGTCGCGCAGGCCGCGGACACGCCGTTCGGCCCGCTGCTGCTCGACAAGTCCACCGATGCGGGACTGGTCATCGACGTCGCCGACGCGGCGCATCCCGCGCTCGCCGCGTCGTTCGACCTGCCGCTCGGCATCGCTGCGCACACCGCCGCGTTCGACGGCGCGAATGCGTATTTCGCACAGGAAGACTACGGCCTGGCCGCCTTCGACGCCTCCACGCTCACGCCTGTCGGCCAGTTCCGCGCCGACCTCGGCGACACGCCGCAGGAACGCGATTTCGAGGACATCGCCGTCGACGGCACGCGCGCCTATCTCGCGGCCTGGGGCTACGGCGTGATCATCGTCGACATCGCCGATCCCGCGCATCCCGTCGAGCTGGGCCGCTTCGACTTCCCGTTCGCTTCCGCGATCGAGGCGCACGACGGCCGCGTTTACGTGTCGAGCACGACCAACGGCGGCGTGTTCGCGGTCTACGACGTCGCCGATGCGGCGCATCCTCAGCTGCTCAGCGCGATCCAGACCAGCCAGACCTACGACCTCACCGTGCGCGGCAACTATGCGTACCTGGTCGACGGCGCCGACTTCGGCGACGGCGGCCTGCGCATCGTCGACGTGTCCAACCCGGCGGCGCTCGCCGTGGTCGGCCAGGACGCCGTCGACTGCCCCTATGCCAACGGCGTGGAAGCCAGCGCGGACGGCAACACTGTCTATGTCGCCTGCGCGTCGGACGTGTCGTTCGGCAATGCGCTCCAGATCATCGACGCGACCGACAAGGCCTCGCCGCTGCTGCTCGGCAGCGTCGCGCTGCCGGGGCAGGGCAGCCTGCCGGACTACAACGTCGCGCATTCGGTCGTCGTCGCGGACGGCACGGCCTACGTCGGCAACGAATTCGGCCTCGACGAGATCGACGTGTCGACGCCCGCCGCACCGTCGTGGCAGATGCGGTACGAGACCGGCTACACCGCGTTCAAGGTCGAGCGCGCGCCGGACGGCAAGGTCTACGCCTTCACGCGCATCGCCGGCACCTGGGTCTTCGCGCCCAACGGCGATCA
>Ga0182744_1001776_pt1 | contig 18463 bp, 19 predicted proteins | sample eDN3rd30CKraftMG_FD_128525 | JGI IMG/M metagenome (GOLD analysis project Ga0182744, IMG submission 128525) | Enriched Miracle-Growth compost microbial communities from Emeryville, California, USA - eDNA 3rd pass 30_C Kraft MG (version 2) (version 2) ...
CGATCCGCCGAGCTTCACGCCGGTGCGCGGGTCCAAAAAGCGGGTGCCGAAACCGAAACGGAAGACGGGTTAGAGCATTTGCGCCCGGCCATGACGCCTTATGGCGTCACCGGCGCGGCATCAATCGCCGCTCCAGGGGAAATGCCTGCCAGCCGAAGCGGTCGGCGAGGAGTCCCCACAAGCCCTTCGGTGCGAACAGCATCACCAGGATCGCCACCGCGCCGAGCATCAGCAGATAGAGGCTGCCGAGATCGGACATCGTCTCGCGCAGCGCGAAGAAGATGATGGTGCCGATGATCGGCCCTTCGACGCGGCCGATGCCGCCGATCACCGTGATGAAGATGACGAAGGCCGTCCAGTCGTTGACGCTGAAGGCGGTGTCCGGCGAGATGCGCAGCTTGGTCAGGAAGATCAGCGCACCGATCATCGCCGTGCCGGCGGCGGCGCCGACATAAACCAGATATTTGATGCGCATGACGCCGACGCCGCTGGAGCGTGCTGCCGTCTCGTTGTCGCGGATCGCGGTCAGGGCGAGCCCGTAGCGCGAGCGCAGCAGCACCAGAATGCCGGCGATGACCGCGACCAGGAGCGCCAGCGCCAGCCAGTAGATGACGTGCTCGCGCATCGTGCGGCTCGCGGCGATGCCGGTGACGATGCCGGCCGGCAGGCTGATGCCGGAGCCGCCGCCGAGCGCGCCGATCTGCGCCGCGACGAGCCGGAACACCTCCGCCATCACCCAGGTGCCGATGGCGAAATAGTGCCCGCGCAGGCGGAACATCAGCGCCGCGACCGGCACCGCGATGACCGCCCCCAGCACGCCGGCGAGCGGAATGGCGAGAAGCGGCGGCACGCCGAAAAACATCGCCAGCGCGAACAGCACATAGCCGCCGAAGCCGACGAATGCCTGCTGGCCGATGGAGACGAGCCCGGCATAGCCGGCCAGCAGGTTCCACAGGCTGGCGAGCGCGACGAAGGTGAAGACCTCGCCGTAGAGGCGCAGCGAAGCGCGGTCGGCCCAGTAGGGCGCGGCGATCAGCGCGACGAGCACCAGCGCGCTGACGGCAACGCCGATGCGGCTCGACAGCGTGGCATGTTCGACGCGGACAGGTGTGGCCGTGGGGGCGGCAGCGGAGGCGGCGGGCCGGTTCATCACTGCACCTTCGGGAACAGGCCCTGCGGGCGGACCGCGAGGATGGCGAGGAAGACGAGGTGGCCGGCGAGCACCTGCCAGCCGGGATCGATCTGCGCGCCGATCGCTTGCGCGACGCCGAGGATGATGCCGCCGGCAAGCGTGCCCCACAGGCTGCCGAGCCCGCCGATGATCACCGCCTCGAAGCCGTAGATCAGCCGCGCCGGGCCGATCGCCGGATCGAAATTGGCGCGTACCGCGAGGAACACGCCGGCGACCGCCACGACGGCGAGCGACAGCGCCATGGCGAGTGCGAAGACGCGGCGCGTGTCGAGGCCCATCAGTTCGGCAACCGACGGATCGTCCGAGGTGGCGCGGAAGGCGCGGCCGAAGGCGCTGCGATAGAACAGCAGTTGCAGCCCGCCGATGATGGCGATGGCGACGAGGAATTGCAGCAGTGGCAACAGGCCGATCCAGATGCCGGAGACGATCTCCACCGTCTGCACCTCGATGGCGCCGGCTTGCAGCTTGCGGCTATCGGCGGAGAACAGTTCCAGGAGCCCGTTCTGGATGATGACCGACAGACCGAAGGTGACGAGCAGCGGCGGCAACAGGTCGTCGCCGAGCGTGCGGTTGAGCACCAGGCGTTGCAGCGCGTAGCCGATCACCGCCATCGCCGGCACGACGACGATCAGCGAGGTCAGCGGATCGAGCCCGAGCGTCGCGGTGACGACCAGCGCCAGATAGGCGGCGAGCACGATCAGGTCGCCGTGCGCGATATTGACGAGCCGCATGACGCCGAAGATCAGCGACAGGCCGGCGGCGAACAGCGCGTAAAGGCCGCCGATCAGCACGCCCTGCACGATGGCGTTGGCCCATTGCATCGGCGCTCACACTCCGAAATAGGCGGCGGAGATCGCCGCCTTGGTGAGCGTGCGGGCTTCGCCTTCGAGCGCGACGCGGCCCTCCTGCAAGCAATAGACGCGGCTTGCCGCATCGAGTGCCTGGACGATGTCCTGCTCGACGATGATCAGCGACAGGCCCTCGCCGACGATCGCCGGCAGGCTGCGATAGATGTCGCGCACGATTATCGGCGCCAGGCCGAGGCTGAGTTCGTCGCAGAGCAGCAGCGTCGGATTGCTCATCAGCGCGCGGCCGATGGCGACCATCTGCTGCTGGCCGCCGGAGAGCGAGGGCGCCGGCTGCCGCCGCCGCTCGTAGAGCACGGGGAACAGTTCGTAGACGCGCGCCAGCGAGAACGGCCCCGGCCGGCCGAGCTGGCCGCCGATCAGCAGGTTTTCCTCGACGCTGAGCGAGGAGAACAGCCGCCGGCCCTCTGGCACCAGCGCGACGCCGCGCCGGACCATCTCGAAGGCGGGCGCCCGGTCGGCCGGCGTGCCGGCAAGCACGATCTCGCCACGCCGTGCCGACAACTGCCCGGCGATGGTTTTCAAAAGCGTGCTCTTGCCGGCGCCGTTGGCGCCGATCACCGTGACGACCTCGCCCGGCTCGACGCGCAGCGAGACGCCGAACAGCGCCTGGAAGTCGCCGTAGAAGACGTCGAGGCCGCGGACGTCGATGAGCGGCGGGCGCGGCGCGTCAGCCATTGGCGGGGATTCCCATATAGACTTCGCGCACCGCGGCGCTCGCCAGCACGGTTTGCGGGTCGCCCTGCGCGATGAACGTGCCGCCGTGCAGCACCGCCAGCCGGTCGACCACCGAGACCAGCGCGTGGACGATGTGCTCGATCCAGATCACCGAGACGCCGCCGGCGCGGATATCTTTGATGAGTGCGACGAGCGCGGTGCATTCGTGCTCGGTGAGGCCGCCGGCCACCTCGTCGAGTAGCAGCACGCGCGGCTGCGTCGCCATCGCGCGGGCCAGTTCGAGCCGCTTGCGGTCGAGCAGCGTCAGCGCATCGGCGCGGCGGTTGGCCTTGTCGGCAAGCCCGCAGCGCGCAAGCAGCGCGGCGCAATCGGCATAGACGTCACGTTCGCCGCGCCCGGAGCCGAAGGCGGCGGCGACGACGGTGTTCTCGAACACGGTCATGCCGCCGAAGGGCTGCGGCACCTGGAAGGAGCGGGCGAGGCCGAGCCGGCAGCGCCGCTCCGGCGGCAGGCGGGTGATGTCGGCACCGTCGAACAGCACGCGGCCGCGGTCGGGCGGCAGCGTGCCGGTCGCCATGCCGAACAAGGTCGTCTTGCCGGCGCCGTTCGGGCCGATGATGCCGAGCGCCTCGCCTTCGGCCAGACTGAGATCGAGCGCATCGGCGACGACGACGGCGCCGAAGCGCTTCGATATCCGTTCGAGGGCGAGGATCGGGGGCACTTGCAGTATTCTCCGGTGTCATTGCCGGGCTTGACCCGGCAATCCATCTTCAAAAAAAGCTGGATGCGCGGGTCAGGGCGCCTACGCCCGTCTTCGACAGGCTATGCCCGCGCATGACAGCGGAGGATCATGCCAGCGGCTTCAGCGTGCCGCCGACCGGGATGTTCGGCGCCGGCTTGTTGGTGGTGACGACGAGGTCGAGCTTGCCGTCTTTCATCTGCCACTGGCCGGCGACGAGCGGCGTCTTGCTGACGTTCTTCACCGGCTGACCGCCCCAGTGGACCGGGCCGACGATGGAATTGTAGTTGGTTGCGGCGATCGCGTCACGGATCGCCGCCGGATCGTCGAGCGCCTTGGCGCGCTTGAGGACATCGATCGCCACCTCGAACAGCGCGTGCTTGAAGCCGATCGGCTGCGTCCACGGCTTGCCGGTCGCGGCGGTATAGGCGTCGGTGAGCTGTTTCGCTGTCTCGCCGGTGAGGCCGGACTTGAACGGATGCGTCGGCGTCCACCAGACCTCGCTGGTCAGTCCTTCGCCGCGCGGCCCGAGCGCCGCCACCGCCGAGGGGAACAACAGCGCCTTGGCGACGGTGACGATCTTCGGCTTGAAGCCCTGCTGCGCCGCCTGCGACCAGAAGGTGGCGAAGTCCGGCGGGATGAACACGCCGGAGACGATCTCGACATTCGCCGCCTTGAACGCCGAAATCTGCGCGGTGAAGTCGTTCGACAGCGGCTGATAGAGGCCGGGATTGACGAGCTTGTAGCCGGCCTTGGCGAGCGCCGGCGGGAAGCCCATCACCGGATCGGCGAAGGCATTGCCGTCGGCGTCGTTGGAGAACATGCCGCCGACCGTCTTGTTGGTCGGCATGGAATCCCACAGCGCGGTGAAGGCGGCGAGCAGGTCTTCGGCGCCCCAGAAGAAGTGATAGGTCCAGTTGAAGCCCTTTTTCGGGTCGCCCTTGCGGCCGAAGAAATACGCCTGCCACGGACAGTCGGTGGTGACGCAGGGCACCTCGTTGACCTCCGCCTGATCGGCGACCGGATTGGTGGTGTCCGGCGTCGAGGCGGCGACGATCAGATCGACCTTGTCGCGCAGGATCAGTTCGGAGGCGACCTCGGAGGCGCGCGCGGTGTTCGACTGACTGTCCTTGGAGATGATCTCGACCTTGTAGGTCTTGCCGCCGTTCTGGATGCCGTTGGCGAGGATCTTCTGGATCTGCTCCAGCACGAACGGGTCGGCCTCGCCGAAGGCGGCGAGCGGCCCGGTGCGCGGCGCCACATGGCCGATGCGGATGGTGCGGCCCTGGGCGATGGCGGGCGCGGCGATGAACGCCGGCGCGGCAAGCGCGCTGGCGCCGGTCGCCAGAACCGTGCGGCGGGTGATCGGTCGGGTCGTCATGTCGTCCTCCATCTCGTCCTTTATGTCCCGCGTCCTTTGGCGACGCGCGTGTCGTTATTGCTCGGTATCGGCTTTCGACTGCTGCCGGCGGGCCTCGCGATCCTGCTCGCGGGCGGCCTTGAGGTGCCGCAGCACGCTCTGGCGCAGCGCCGCCTGCTGCTCCGGCGTCCAGGTGCGGAAGCCTTCGCCGCTCTTGAAGCCGAGCTTGCCGTCCGCCACGAGTTTTTCAAGATAAGGCGACGCCGCAGGCCGGCTGTCGATCGCCGGCAGCACGGTGTTGTGGATGGCGAGCGTCAGGTCGGTGCCGACCATGTCGGCGTTTTCGAGCGGGCCAAGCACCGCGAGGCGCCGGCCGAACGCCGCCTTGACGACGGCATCGACCGTCTCGGCGTCGCAGATGCCGTTCTCCACCAGCGAAATCGCCTCGCGCCACAGCGCGTGCTGCAACCGGTTGCCGATGAAGCCGGGCACGTCCTTCTTGACGTGGGCCGGCGTCTTGCCGGCGCCCTGGTGCAGCGCCATCGTCCAGGTGACGACATCGGGGCGCGTCCACTGCGTCTCGATCACCTCGACCAGCGGCACCAGATAGGGCGGATTCCAGAAATGCGTGCCGAGCGCACGCTCGCGCCGCTTGAGCCCCTGCATGATGGCGGTGATCGGGATCACCGAAGTGTTGCTGGCGAGGATCGTGTCGGGACGCACATGCGCCTCGATCTCGGCGAACAGGCTTTGCTTGAGCGCCAAATCCTCCAGCACCGCCTCGACGACATAGTCGGCGTCGCCGACCGCCGTGGCAAGATCGGGGATGGCGGTGACGCGCTCGGCGGCGCGCTCGTCGTCGCCGAGGTCGCGCAGATTGGCGAGGATGCGATCCCTGGCGCTGTCGAGCGTCACCTTGAACTTGTCGGTGATGGTCACGGCGTGGCCGGCGAGCGCGAACACCTGGGCGATGCCGTGGCCCATCAGCCCGGCGCCGACCACCGCGATGCGGGCTTTCTCCGGCGCGATCATCACCCGTTACCCCGCGGTATAGCCGCCGTCGGCATAAAGAATATGCCCGGTGTAGAAGTCCGAGGCGCTGGAGGCAAGAAACAACAGCGGCCCGGCGAGATCGGACGGCTCGCCGAGGCGGCCCTTCGGCACGCGGGCGAGGAAGCCCTTGCGGACCTCGCGTGCGCGCTCGGTGTCTTCGTACATCCAGGCGGTGAGCGCCGAGCGGAAGACGGTCGGCGCGATGGCGTTGACGGTGATGCCGGTGTCGCCCCATTCGCAGCCGAGCGCCTTGGTGATGCCGTCGATGGCGGATTTCGAGGCGCAATAGGCGGTGTAGCCGGCCGGGTGGCCGAGCAGGCCGCGCGCCGAGGACATCAGCACCACCTTGCCGGAGGTCTTGCCGTCCTTACCCTGCTTGAGCATCTGCTGGCCGGCGGCGCGCGCCATCAGCCAGGACTGGGTGACGTTGGCATCCATCACGTCGAGGAAACGCTCCGGCGCCATGTCGACGATCTTGGCGACGTCGTTCTTGCCGGAGCCGACGACGAGGATATCGAGGCGGCCGAACGCCTTCACCGCCGCGGCGACGATCTTCTCGCAATTCTCGGCGGAGGAGGGGCGCAGCGCCACGCTCTCGACCTTGCCGCCGCCGAGCGCGGCGCAGTCCGCCGCCACTTGCTTGAGCGCGTCCGCACTGCCGGCGGCGATGAGGACATGGGCGCTGGCGCCGGCGAGGACCTTCGCCGCCAGCGCGCCGAAAGCGCCGGAGGCGCCGGTGACGATCGCCACCTTGCCCTTGACCTCGAACAGCGACAGCGGGTTCTTCAGGAAATCGTCGGACAAAGTATCGGACATGAGGCTATCCTTTCTTCGCAACCGGATGGACGCGCGGGCCGGTCCCGGTCGAAACCTGCCCGCGCATAACGGCGGTATCGTCGTCGTTCATCCTTCAAGGCCCGCGGGCGCCTCAGGATGACGGACGATGGTCACTTCGGCGGCGCCGACACGGCGACCAGCATCGTCACCACCTCGTTGCCGCGGTTGATGATCTCGCGTTCCTCGTTGGCGCCGAGGAAGCAGGAATCGTTCGCCTTGAGCACGGTTTCGCGGCCGCCGACGATCACCGTCAACTCGCCGGAGAGCACCGTGTAGACCTTCTCGGTCGGTGAGGCGTCGGGGCCGGCGCCGCCGCCGGGCAGGAAATACGACAGGCCGACAACGAATTTGCTGGCGCCGTCCTCCGGCCCGATCAGCCGCAGCGACGAATAGAGCCGGTGATTGGGCGCTTCGTAGGTCTTGGCCTCGCTCAGTCGTTTCACTTTCATGGCGCTTACCCCTGCCTGAACTTCGAGCCGCGCTCGATACGGTAGCGGCCCTTCGGATCGAGGATCGCGACGAGGCGGATGATGCAGCCATCGCCGCGGTCCCAGTTCCACGGGAAGAACGCGAAGGTGCAGCGGCGGCCGGTGACCTTGTCGAGATCGCCGCCGACATTCTCGATGCCGAGGATGCCGTTCTTGAACAGGATGCGATGCACCGGCTCCCATTCCGGGAAGTCGTCCTTCCAGTCGCGGCCGCCCGACCATTCGCGATATTCCTGCTCCAGATGCGGGTGCAAGGGGCCGTTGCGCTGCGGGCCGATGGCGGTGGCGAGCGGGTGGTCGTTCGCCTGGGTGTCGTGGCCGACGACCTTCACCTTCTTCTCGACGAACCATTGGCCGGCCGACTTCACGAAGCCGGGCGCGCGGCAGAAATAGTCCTCGCTGTCCTCGTATTTGTGGTGCCAGCCGGTGTTGACGATGACCACGTCGCGCGGCCGCACGATCTTGCCGGCGGCCTTCTCCAGATCGTCATAGGTGATCGGCTCCCACTGCTTTTTCGGCAGCGAGATGACGATGCCGGAGCCGAAGAAGTGCGGCAGCGGCACCTCGTCGATGAACGGCGTACCCTCCACCACATGCGCCGGCGCGTCGATATGCGTCGTGTTGTGCATCGAGGTGGTGATGCGTTGCGACAGCACGCCCGACTTCGCCATGTAGTGGATGCGCTCGATCTTGACGTCCTCGAAATACGGCCAGTTCGGCGACTGATAACCGAAGCGGTGCGAGAGGTTGTAGAACTCAAGCCCCATCTCGTTCTTCAGGTTTTCCTCGAACGATACGCCACGGATGCGTTTCACCATGCGCTGATCTCCCTTTTGCTGATGTCGTGAGATTGAAAAATTGCGTTCCTTGTTGAACGATTGCTCAGGCGGCCTTGGCGTCCATCTGCGCCTGCAAGGCGCGCTTGGTGGCGAGCAGGCGTTCGGCGATCATCGCCTGCCGGTTCTGGAATCGCGGTGTCGGGATCGGTACCGAAATGGCGATCGAATTGCCGACCGGATCGAGCAGCGCGATGCCGGCGGCGCAGACGCCGAGCGTGTGCTCCTCGCGGTCGAAGGCGACGCCGCTCTTGCGGATGACGGACAGTTCGGCGAGGAGCGGCGCCAGCGCGGTCAGCGTATGCGGCGTGCGCGCCTCGTAGGCGCTGCCGATCAAAGCGGCGACCTGGTCGTCGGAGAGCGTCGCCAGATACGCCTTGCCGTTGGCGGTGCAGTAGAGGGGGAAGGTCTCGCCGACCGCGGATTCGGTGCGCAGGCGCTGCGAGCCGACCACCTGGTCGATGAAGATCAACTGATCCTTCTTCACCGTGGCGAGATCGACCGTCTCCTGCAATTCCTGCGACAGGCGCAGCAGGAACGGCCGCGCCATCTGCACGAAATCGCTGCGCACGGACGCCGCGAGCCGCAGGATCGCCGGGCCCAGCCGCACCCGCCCGTTGGGCGAGGCGGCAATCAGCAGCTTTTCCGTTTCGAGCGCGGCGACGATGCGCTGCACGGTCGAGCGGGCGAGCCCAACGCGCTGGGCGATCTGGCCGAGGCTGAGCCCGTGCGCCTCGTCCTCCAGCGCCCGCAGGATCGAGGCGGCGCGGGCGATCACCTGCACCTGGCTCTTCTCGCCTGTCCGGTTGTCGCTGCTGCGCGGGTCCATCGGTGCGCGTCCTGTTGCTGTTGCACCTGAATTGTGGGACACAATAACCCGAATAATGATACAGTAAAGGAAAACCGATTCCGCGCTGCGGCATTTGCCCCGTCCTTGGGCGGTGCCGCGCACGCAACCGAACGAACAACGGGAGGCACCGCCATGGTCCGCAAAATCGCGCTGGAAGAGCATTTTCTGTGTCCGTCGACGACGGACTACTGGCTGCCGACGATGTCGGAGGTGCCGCCGGACTTGGTCCGCAAACTGTCGGCGGCGCTCACCGATTTCGACGACGGGCGGCTTGCGGTGATGGACCGCGGCGGCATCGCGCGCTGCGTGCTGGCGGTCTCCGGGCCGGGCGTGCAGGCGGAGCGCGACACCGCCACGGCGGTGCGTAACGCCCGTGCCTCCAATGATTTCCTGGCGGCGCAGATCGCCAGGCACCCGGACCGCTATTCCGGTTTCGCGCATCTGGCGATGCAGGACCCCAAAGCCGCCGCCGACGAACTGGAGCGCGCCGTGCGCGAGCTGAAATTCTGCGGCGCGATGATCAACGGCCAGACGCACGGCGTCTATCTCGACGATCCCTCGCTCTATCCGTTCTGGGAGCGCGCCGAGGCGCTGGGCGCAGTCGTCTATCTGCACCCCGCCGACCCGGAAGCGGTCTATCCGGCGCTTGCCGACTACAAGTCGCTGCAACGCGCCACCTGGGGCTGGGGCGTCGAGACCGGCTCGCATGCGCTGCGGCTGGTGTTCAGCGGTCTGTTCGACCGTTTCCCGAAAGCCAAATTCGCGCTCGGCCATACCGGCGAGACGCTGCCTTACCTGCTGTGGCGCTTCGACAGCCGCGCCAAGCTCTACAACGTCAAGCTCAAGCGCGAGCCCTCGCAATACATCAAGGAGAACATCTGGGTGACGATCTCCGGCATGTATTCGCTGGAGCCGCTGGCCTGCGCGCTTGCGGCGCTCGGCCGCGAGCGGGTGATGTTCTCCGCCGACTATCCGTTCGAGGATTGCGGCGAGGCATGCGCGTTCATGGATCAGGTGGCGCTCGATGACAGCGTGCGCGCCGACGTCGCCTACAACAATGCCGCAAGGCTGTTAGGTCTGTCAGGCTGACGAACTGCGGCGCGGCAGCCCGTCTGATGGCGCTCACGCGGCGCGCGGGGCAGAAAGCCCTGAGCGCGCGCCGCGTCAGCGCGGTTTACGGTTCGATCGCGACTTGCAGGCCGTTGCCGGTCTCGACCCGCACATAGCGCGCGCCGGTCGGCCGGTTGCGACCGCTGGTGACGGTGACGATGTCGTCGAGCGACATCGCGCGCACGTCCTCCGCCGGCCGCGACAGATACAGTTCCGCGTGCCAGAGGCCCTCCGCCTCGAATCCGGTCGGATCGATGCCGAGCTGCGTCAGCGTCTGCAAGGTGCCCTCGAACTCGTCCTCGTCGCGGAAGCGGCGCTGCACGAATGTCGCGCTGGTCAGTTTCTCGGTGACGAGGCCGTAGGAGGCCATCGTCGCCTCGAAACGGTCATAGGGAAACATGCGCAGCACGAAGGAGACCACCCACGGCAGCCGCGGCATCGCATCGAGAAGCTGGCTATAGGTCTTCTCCGTCACATAGCCGACGCAGCCGGTGGAGAGGATGACGTCCGCCTGGCTGACGATCTTTGCCTGTTGCGGCGTGATGGCGTGGTTCTCCAGATCGGCGATGACGCCGTCGCGCAGCAGGCCGGCGGTCTTGGCGTAAGTGACGGCAGGCTCGGAGATGTCGAGGCCGATGAAATCGGCGATGCCGGTTTCCGGCCAGGAGGTGAAATAGTTGCGGTCCATCCGCATCAGTTCGTCGGGGCTCAGCGTTGCGATTTCATGGCAGGCGTAGCGCCGCCGCAGCGTGTCGAAGTTCAACGGAAAGCGATGCACGGCGGCATTGATGCCGTAGGAGCAGCCGACGTCGATGACGCGGAGCCGGCGTTGCTTCTGCTGCGCGCAGGCGGCGAGGATTTGCCGGCTGACGGGCTCGGCGATATCCGGAATCATGTAATCGAGGGCGCCGAGGATGGAGAAATATGCGCGCGGGTCCGGCATCGAATAGATACTGTCGAAATTGGCTTTCGACGCATTGATCTCGGAAAAATTATCAATCAATAGTCCGACCTCCGTAAGGGGTGTGTGTAAGCCTCATTGTTGTGGTGAGGGCACAAACCTAGACGGGTTGGCCGCGCGACACAACCCGCGATCTGCCGCGATCTGCACCTGCCGCGAGGCGATATCGCAGCGGCGGCATTAGACGATGGCGCTGAAATTCCGCCTGTTCAGCGGTGTTCCTTGGTGAGCCGCGCGATCGCGGCGCGCAGTTCGGGGATCCCGTTGCCGGTTTCCGCGGAGGTCGCCAGCACCGTCGGAAAGGCGGCCGGCCGGCGGGCGATGCCGGCTTCGATCTCGGCGATCCGCGCCGCCAGCTCCGGCGGTTTGATCGCGTCGGTCTTGGTCAGCACGATCTGGTGGCTCACCGCGGCGGTGCCGAGCGTATCGAACACCACGTCGTCGGCCGGCTTGAGGCCGTGCCGCGCGTCGATCAGCACATAGACGCGCGCCAGGTTGCGCCGCCCGCGCAGATAATCGTGGATCAGCGCCGTCCAGGCGGCGATCTTGCCCTTCGGCGCGGCGGCAAAGCCGTAACCCGGCATGTCGACGATGGTCAGCGGCCCGCCGGCGGAGAAGAAGATCAACTCCTGCGTACGGCCTGGCGTGTTGGAGGTGCGCGCCAGCGCCTTGCGCCCGGTCAGCGCGTTGATGAGGCTCGACTTGCCGACATTGGAGCGGCCGGCGAGCGCGATCTCGATGCCGTGCGGCTTCGGCAACGATGCCGTCGATGACGCGGCGCCGGCGAAGTCCCACGGCTCGGAGAAGATGCGCCGGCCGTGGTCGAGTTCGGCTTTGGTAAAAGCGTTCACGAGGCTTGATCCGTCGCCCTTCGAGGCTCGCCGCCCGCAAGTCGGCTATTACCGACTTGCGCATTTGAATGCCGATCTCGGGCGGGCCTGAGATCGGTGCGCCGGGCACCTCGGGGTGGCGGCGCGACAGCCGGGATGCCTACGGCGTCAGCTCTGCGTCTTCTTCTTGCCGAACAGCGACTTGACGTTGTCGAACAGCTCGATTTTGACGCCGTTGCGTTTCATGATGATGCTCTGCTGGATGACCGAGAGCAGGTTGTTCCAGGCCCAGTAGATCACCAGTCCGGCGGAGAACGACGCCAGCATGAAGGTGAAGATCAGCGGCATCCAGTCGAAGATCATCTTCTGCGTCGGATCGGGCGGCGCCGGGTTAAGCTTCATCTGCGCCCACATGGTGATGCCCATGACGATCGGCCAGGCGCCGAGCAACAGGAAATGGCCGATCACCGGCACCGTCGAGGGGTCCCACGGGATGAGGCCGAACAGGTTGAAGATCGTCGTCGGGTCGGGCGCCGATAGATCCTTGATCCAGCCGAAGAACGGCGCGTGCCGCATTTCGATTGTGACGAACAGCACCTTGTAGAGCGCGAAGAACACCGGGATTTGCACGGCGATCGGCAGACAGCCGGCGATCGGATTGATCTTTTCGCGCTTGTAGAGCGCCATCAATTCCTGCTGCTGCTTCGCCTTGTCGTCGGGATAGCGCTCGCGCAGCGCCACCATCTGCGGCTGCACCGCCTTCATCTTCGCCATCGAGGCATAGGACTTGTTGGCGAGCGGGAAGAAGGCGAGCTTGACCAGCACCGTGACGACCAGGATGGCGATGCCGAAATTGCCGACCAGCCGGTAGATGTAATCCATCAGGAAGAACATCGGCTTGGTGACGAAGTAGAACCAGCCCCAGTCGATCATCAGATCGAAGCGGTTGATCTGCTGCTCCTGATCGTAGCGGTTGATGACGTTGACTTCCTTGGCGCCGGCGAACAGCCGGGTGTTCACCGTGGCGGTTGCACCGGGCGCGATGGTCTGCGCGTCCTGGAGATAGTCGGTCTGATAGGTCTTCAGCGTGCCGACGGTGCCGGCGGAAAAGCGCGCCTTGAGATGCGCGTCGGACGCCGGGGCGAGCGTCGCCGCCCAGTATTTGTCGGTGATGCCGAGCCAGGCATTGGTGACGTCGAACTGTTCGTTCTTCTTGTCGTCGATCGTCTTGTAGCTGACCTCCTGCAAGCCCTTGTCGCCGAGCACGCCGATCAGGCCCTCGTGCAGGATGTAGTAGCCCTCGATGTGCGGCGTGCCGTGGCGCGAGATCAGCGCGTAGGGAGAGAGCGACACCGCCGCGGTGCCCTTGTTCGCCACCTCGTCCTTGATGGTGAACAGGTATTTGTCGTCGACGCTGATGGTGCGACGGAACTCCAGCCCCTCGCCGTTGTCCCAGACGAGCGTCACCGGCTTGGTGTCGGTGAGCGCGCCGGAGCCCTGCTGCGTCCACACGGTTTCGGCGGTCGGCAGCTTCGGCGTGCCGGCGGCGGGCACCCAGCCGAACTCGGCGTAGAACGGATGCGGGCTGCCGGAGGGCGACAGCAGCACGATCGCCGGCGAATGCGGGTCGACCGTCTCGCGGTAGCGCACCAGCGAGATGTCGTCGATGCGGCCGCCCTTGAGCGCGATCGAGCCGGTCAGGCTCGGTGTGTCGATGCTGACGCGCGGCGCGGCGGCAAGCGCGGCGGCCCGCGTCGTCGGCTGCACGCTCGGCGTCGGCGCGATGCTGCCGGGCACCGCGGGCGGGGCGCCCGGCGTTGCCGGCTGCGCGGTCTGCGCCGGCGTCGCCGGCTGGCCCGGCTGCGCGGTGCGCTCGCTCTGCTGCTGCGCCTGTTCCTGGCGCTGCTTCTCCATCTGCGGGATGCCGAAGAAATATTGCCATCCGATCAGCACGAGGGCCGACAGCACGACGGCGAGGATGGTGTTCTTGTGTTCGGTCATTGGTTCGTCCGTTCACCGTTGCTGCGTTGTCGCCCCGCAGGCGGGCGCCGCGGCGCGGCGCCGGTGGTCTGATGCAGGCGCGTCAGCGCGCCCTTAAAGTCCTCGACGATGCGCGCGAATGGCAGCGACAGCGCGGCACGCCGGCCGATCAGCACATAATCGTGGCCGGGACGCAGTTTGCCCGGCCCGGCCATCCGGACGACCTCGCGCAGCCGGCGCCGGATGCGGTTGCGCTCGACCGCATTGCCGATTTTCTTCGTCACCGTGAACCCGACGCGGCTATCGCCGCTTGGCTCCTGTTCGCGGCTTTCGCCGCGTGGCGCACGTTCGCGTGTCTGCAAAACAAACGCCGGAGCCGGAACCTTGCGTCCCGCCGCTGCGGCCAGAAAATCCGCTCGCTGCCTCAGCCGTTCCATGAGGACATGAGCGGCCTCGCGCCGGCTCAGGCGCTGAGGCGCTTGCGGCCGCGGGCTCGACGGCGGGCGATGACGGTACGGCCGCCCTTGGTGGCCATGCGGGCGCGGTAACCGTGACGGCGCTTGCGCACCAGCTTGCTGGGTTGATAGGTCCGCTTCACGAAAGGAAACTCCGCTGGAAGGCGTGGGACGGCCGGATTTGCCTGAATTTGCAGGGCTTATAAGGGAGACGACCGGCCCTCGTCAATGCGGCCGGCAGCCTTCCGCACCCCCTTGGCACCCCCTTGGCCCCGCCTTGGCACCCCCCTGGCGGCACCCGGTGGCGGCCAGCGACGGTCGTGGCGCCCCGCCGGCCCCCGGAAACGGCGGTTTGACGGGGCTTTGGGTGCGGCGCATCCTTACCTATATCGATTCCGCGATATGTCGGCCCGGATGAATGGGATGAGCGAGGCAAGGACAGATCCCGGAACACCGGCGCAAATGCCGGCACAGACACCGGAAAAGGTAGCTCAGGCACCCGAAAAGACACGGGCGCCGGCGCGGCTGCCGCGTTTTGCCGACGGGGCGCTCGGCCGGCGGTTTTATCCCGGTTTGTCCGGGAAACTCCTGGCGCTGACCCTGTTGTTCGTCACGGTGGTCGAAATCCTGATTTTCGTCCCGGCGATCGCCAATTTCCGCCTCAACTGGCTCAACGACCGCCTTGCCGCCGCTCATACTGCCGCGCTGGTGCTCGACGCGGCGCCGAGCGGCATGGTGCCCGAGCCGCTCGCCCGGCAGATCCTCGACAGCGTCGGCGCCAAGGCGGTGGCCATGAAAATGGGCGACCAGCGTCGCCTGCTGGCGATCGCCGACGTACCGCCGGCGATTCGCCACGACGTCGACATGCGCTCGGTGTCGAAGACCATGGCGGTGGTCGATGCGCTGGCGACGATGTTCGTCTGCACGCCGGGCGACTATATCCGCGTCGTCGGCGATGCGCCGATGGGCGGGCAGTTCCTGGAAATCGTGTTGCCGGAGACGCCGCTGCGCGACGCGATGATGCGCTTCTCGCGCAACGTGCTTTTGATCTCGCTGGTTATCTCGCTGATCACCGCGGCGCTGATCTATTTCGCGCTCAACATGATGTTCGTGCGGCCGATGCGGCGGATCACCGCCAATATGGTCGCTTTCCATCGCGACCCGGAGAACCCGGCGCGGATCATCGTGCCGTCGAACCGGCGCGACGAGATTTCCACCGCCGAGACCGAACTCGCGGCGATGCAGCGCGACCTCGCCTCGCTGTTGCACCAGAAGAACCGGCTGGCAGCGCTTGGGCTTGCCGTATCGAAGATCAACCACGATCTGCGCAACCTGCTCGCCTCGGCGCAACTGTTCTCCGACCAGTTGTCGACCTCCGCCGACCCGAAGGTGCAGCGCTTCGCGCCGAAGCTGATGCGCGCCATCGAGCGCGCCATCGATTTCTGCCAGGCGACATTATCCTATGGCGCGGCGAACGAGCCGGCGCCCGACCGCCGGATGATCGCGCTGGAGCCGGTGATCGAGGAGACGCGCGACGCGCTCGGGCTCGCCGATGGCGGGCCGATCCGCTGGATCGTGTCAATCGAGCGCGGGCTGGTGGTCGACGCCGATCCCGAGCAACTGTTCCGCGTGCTCCTCAACCTCGCGCGCAACGCCCGCCAGGCGATCGACAGCGCTACTGCCGATCCCGGCTACGGGCAGATCCGCGTCACCGGCCGGCGCCTCGGCGCGGTGGTCGAGATCGAAGTGTCCGACACCGGGCCGGGCTTTTCCGAGAAGGCGCGCGCGCATCTGTTCGAGGCGTTCCAGGGCTCGACGCGCTCCGGCGGCTCCGGTCTCGGCCTTGCCATCGTCGCCGAACTGGTGCGGGCGCATGGCGGCGAGGTGCATCTCATCGACGGCACCATCGGCGCCACCTTCCACATCACCATCCCCGACCGCGCGGTCGACCTCGACGCCCGCCGCAGTGCCTGAGCCGGTTAGGCTGGACATGACACGGCGCGACCGGATGAGGCCGGCCCCGGATTCCACATCTCACAGACAGGCAACACCGACATGAGTGATACGCCGGCGCGCAACGCCTCCCGCAGCACGCTGCTTGCTGTCGAAGACACCGAGTTCCTGCTGCGCGACGAGATGCGGGCCATCCGTTTCGCGCTCGAATACGGCAAGGCCGAGCTGGCGCTGCGGGACTGGGGCATCCGCTCGACGATCATCGTCTTCGGCAGCGCCCGCATCCCTTCGCCGGAAGTCGCCGATGCGGCGATCGCGGCGGCGCGCACCGAGGCCGAACGCGAGGCGGCCAAGCGCCTTAGGCAGCGCGCCGAGTTCTACCGGATCGCGCGCGAATTCGCCGCCCTTGCCTCGCAGCGCGGCGGTGCCTTTGCGCCGAAACACCGATGGCGCGACAACGTCATCGCCACCGGCGGCGGCCCCGGCATCATGGAGGCGGCCAATCGCGGCGCTGCCGATGTCGGCGCGCCGAGCATCGGCTTCAACATCACGCTGCCGCACGAGCAGGTACCCAACCCCTACATAACGCCGGAGCTGAGTTTCCGCTTCCACTACTTCGCGATGCGCAAGATGCATCTGGCGATGCGTGCCAGCGCGCTGGCGATCTTTCCGGGCGGCTTCGGGACGATGGACGAGTTGTTCGAGCTGTTGACGTTGCAGCAGACCGAGAAGGCGCCGCCGGCGCCGATCGTGCTGTTCGGCGAAGCCTACTGGCGCCGGATCGTCAATTTCGAGGCGCTGGCGGAGGAGGGCGTGATCTCGCCCGCCGATCTTCATCTGTTTGAATTTGCCGAGACCGCGGAGGAGGGCTGGGCCTCGCTCACCCGGCGCGGCCTGCGCCCGCCCGGCAACGGCGCAGCGACGTAGCCGCCGTGACGGCCTTTGCTGGCTGCTTGCCGTGGATATTCGGCAGAGAGCGGTCCGATGCCGTGATGAACGGCCGCAGATTGAGGCCGACCAGGGCGACGGCCGCCAGCAACAGACGATGCGCGGCGCGCGAGGGCACTTCGGAGACCATGTCGTTATTTCAGCTTGTCTTGTTTTAGTTTGCCTTGCGCTCAGGTCTCAGCGCGCCTTGGCCGCCAGCAGGCGCGTCTCGATGTCCTTGTAGCCAGCCGAGCGGGCGTGCTGGAGCGGCGTCACACCCTTGCCGTCGGCCAGGTTGACATCGGCACCGGCCTTGACGAGCAGATCGACGATCTGCTGGTGGCGGGGACCGCCATTGCCGAGGATGATCGCCTCCAGGAGCGCGGTCCAACCCAGATTGTTGACGTGATCGATGTCGACACCGGCCGCGATGAGCGTGCGCACCGTCTCGACATGACCACGCTCCGCGGCCGGGATCAGAGCGGTGCCGCCGTAACGGTTGGTGCTTTTGAGGTCGGCGCCATGCCGAAGCGTCATCTTGAGGATTTCGAGATGCCCGCGCGCCCCGGCATAGAGGTAGGGACTGTCATTGATCTTGTCCTTGGCGTTGACGTCGGCGCCGGCGTCGATCAACGCTTTGGCGGCTTCGATCCTGTTGCCGTGGGTTGCAACCAGCAGCGCGGTGGCGCCGCTGCCGTCGCGCGCATCGATCTCTACACCCTCGGCGAGAAGCTTCTTGATGGCGGCGACATCGTTCCTGTCGGCCGCCCTATGCAGCGATGTTTGGCTCATGGCTCTGTCTGCCGCAACGAGAGGAACAGCCGCCAGCAGCAAAGTCGCGGCACTGAACAGGATCGAACGGCGAAGCATTTCAGTCTCCCACAACGGCTGGCCAGGACTGAGACTACAAAGAGTGGCCCGGTTTGCTGGCCGCTGTGGAGAGCGGCCACGCCCTCGAAATAGGGGCGGGGCTTCGCATTTGAAAATTAAATATTCAGATCAATTATATTACGATATTGAATAGCTATGTTGGCCGCCAACCGCAGGCAGCAGCATGCTCGATCCACGCCTTCTCCGTGCCTTCACCGCCATTGTTGACGCGGGAAGCTTCACGCTCGCGGCGGAGCGGCTGCACATGACGCAATCGACCATCAGCCAGCAACTCGCCCGGCTCGAAGACGCGGTCGGGCTCGTGCTTGTCGATCGCGCTGCGCGGCCGGTCGAACTGACGGCGGCCGGCGAGCGTCTTTTAGGTTACGCCAACAGAATTCTCGCGCTTCAGGAGGAAGCGAAATCAGCCCTTGGCGATCCAGCCGGCACGGCCGCCATCCGGATCGGCGTTCCCGAG
>Ga0182744_1001777_pt1 | contig 18462 bp, 15 predicted proteins | sample eDN3rd30CKraftMG_FD_128525 | JGI IMG/M metagenome (GOLD analysis project Ga0182744, IMG submission 128525) | Enriched Miracle-Growth compost microbial communities from Emeryville, California, USA - eDNA 3rd pass 30_C Kraft MG (version 2) (version 2) ...
GATCACCCCCGAGCACGCGATGAGTCTGCGCATCGGCGCGGAGGCGCTCATCCACACGGCCCTCATCGTCCGCGAGGACGAGCTGAGCCTCTACGGCTTCGCCTCCCGCGACGAGCTGGAGGTCTTCGACCTGCTGCGCGGCGTCACGGGGGTCGGTCCGAAGTCGGCGCTCGGCGTACTCGCCGCGATGGCGCCCGATCGCATCGCCTCCGCGGTCGCCGCCGAGGACGACGCCGCCTTCAGGAAGGTCTCGGGGATCGGCCCGAAGACCGCGAAGCTCATCGTCGTGAGCCTCGCCGGCAAGCTCCTCGCGTTCTCCGCGCCGGGATCGCCGCCGGCCGGGCAGGGCGGCGCCCGTGTCGAGGCGCTCGCCGCGCTCACCTCGCTCGGCTTCCCCGAGCGGCGCGCGGAGGAGGCGCTCGACGAGGTGCTCGCCGGCTCGCCCGGGAAGGACGTGTCCTCGATCGTGCGGCTCGCGCTCGCCGCGCTCGGCCCGGCGGGTGTGCGATGACGTCCGCGGGGCCCGCGGACCGCGACGAGGTGCTCTCCCCGGTCGAGAGCGGCGAGGATCTCGCGTTCGAGGGCGCGCTGCGCCCGAGGAGCCTCGCGGAGTTCGTCGGACAGTCGCGGGTGCGCGGCCAGCTCCAGCTGCTCATGGCGGCAGCGGGCATGCAGGAGCGCACCCCCGAGCACATCCTGCTCGCGGGCCCGCCCGGACTCGGCAAGACGACCCTCGCGATGATCGTCGCCCACGAGACCGGTCGGCCGCTGCGGATGTCGAGCGGGCCGGCGATCCAGCACGCGGGGGACCTCGCGGCGCTCCTGTCGAGCCTCGTGCCGGGCGAGGTCCTGTTCATCGACGAGATCCATCGGATGGCCCGCTCGGCCGAGGAGATGCTCTACCTCGCGATGGAGGACTTCCGCATCGACATCATGGTCGGCAAGGGCGCGGGTGCGACGTCGATCCCGCTCGACCTCGCGCCGTTCACGCTCGTCGGGGCGACGACCCGCTCCGGCCTGCTGCCGAACCCGCTCCGCGACCGGTTCGGGTTCACGGCCCACCTGGAGTTCTACGACGACGAGGAGCTCACGCGCGTCCTGCGCCGCGCGGCGGACCTGCTCGGCCTCGACGTCGGCACGGACGCGCTCGCCGAGATCGCGAGCCGCAGCCGGGGCACGCCGCGCATCGCGAACCGGCTCCTGCGCCGCGTCCGCGACTACGCGCTCGTCAACGACCGCGTCTCGGCGGTCGAGGCCGTGCACGGCGCGCTCGAGCTCTACGACGTCGACGCCCTCGGCCTCGACCGGCTCGACCGCGCGGTCCTCCTCGTCGTCGTCGATCGCTTCGGGGGAGGCCCCGTCGGCCTCGGCACGCTCGCCGTCTCGGTGGGGGAGGAGGCCGAGACGATCGAGAGCGTCGTCGAGCCCTTCCTCGTCCGGATCGGGCTGCTCGCGCGCACGCCGCGCGGGCGCGTCGCGACGTCCGCCGCCTATCGGCACCTCGGGCGGGCCGCCCCGGGCACAGCCCCCGCTCAGGACGCGCTCTTCGACGATGGACTATGATCGCTGAGGCCCGACCTGCGGGCGAAGGCATCGAAAGGCCCCCAATGACGTTCCTCCGACGCGGTGTCGCCGCGCTCGTCCTCGCCGGCACGGCCGTCGTCCTCGCGGCCTGTTCCACGGTCGCCCCCACGACGCAGGACCCCGCTACGGGAGAGACGACCGCGCCCGCCGCCGACGGCGGCCTGTTCGGCGGCAACTTCCTGACCATCGCGATGGTCGTGCTGCTCGTCGTCCTCGTCTTCTTCATGTGGCGCAGCTCCCGCAAGCGCAAGACCGAGGCGCAGAAGCTGCAGTCGGCGATGGTGCCGGGCGTGCAGGTCATGACCTCGTTCGGCCTGTTCGGGACCCTCGTCTCGGTCGACGAGCTCGCGAGCACCGCGGAGCTCGAGGTGAGCCCCGGGAACGTCGTCAAGGTCCACCGCCAGACGCTCGTCAAGGTCGTCGACCCCACCGCGGCGGGCCCCTCCGGGAGCGAGCCCCGCTCGGTCGAGGAGGCCATGGAGATCGCCGAGCGCGAGCAGCAGGCGCGCGAGGGCCTCTCCGACGCCGAGATCGAGCGCGAGGTCGCGCAGCTGACGGGCGAGGACCTCGGTGAGCCGCGCTTCGGCGAGCGCATCAAGGACGACGACGCCGACGGCGACGCGGGTTCCGAGGGCGAAGCGCCCAAGAAGCCCTGATGGCCCGCAGCGCCCCTGTGCGCGCCGCGACCCGCTCGCTGGTCTGGCTCGCAGTCATCACCGCTCTCCTCTTCGCCGTGCTCGGCGGCGGGGTGCTCTGGTCGAACGCGTCGTGGACCCCGAAGCTCGCGCTCGACCTCCAGGGCGGGACGCAGCTCATCCTCGCGCCGAAGCTCGCGGAGGGCCAGACGGTCACGCAGGAGCAGCTCGACCAGGCGGTCGCGATCATCCGCCAGCGCGTCGACTCCGCGGGCGTCTCGGAGGCCGAGGTCACCTCCCAGGGCGGGACGAACATCGTCGTCTCGATCCCGGGCACCCCGAGCGACGACACGCTCGCGCGGGTCCAGGCGGCGGCGAAGCTCGACTTCCGGCCGGTGCTCTGCGTGATCGGCCAGACGAACGAGTGCGCCCTGCCCGACGAGGTCGCGGCCGCGGTCGAGGCGGCCGTCCCCGACCCGCTCCCCGAGGACACGACGACGCCCGTCGAGCCGACGACCGAGCTCTCGGACCAGCCGATCAACCCGACGTCGCCTGGTGACGCCGACTACAACCCGAGCGACGTGAGCCAGTGGGTCTCGCCCCAGCTCTACTGGGACTTCCTCAACTTCGACTGCTCGCCGCTCAACGACCCCGAGACGGCACTCGCACCGACCGACCAGCCGTTCCTGTCGTGCGACGCGCAGACGGGCGAGAAGTTCATCCTCGGTCCCGTCGAGGTCTCCGGCGAGCGGATCGCCGACGCGAACGCGGGGCTCAAGCAGGGCCAGAACGGCATGACGACCAACGAGTGGGCCGTCAACATCGCCTTCGACGCCGCGGGGACCGAGGAGTTCGCGGCGATCTCGCAGCGCCTCGTCGGCTTCCCGCAGGGCTCGGCGCAGAACCGCTTCGCGATGGTGCTCGACGGCTGGGTCATCTCGGCGCCGTCGATGAACGCGCAGATCACCGATGGACGCGCGGAGATCTCCGGCAACTTCACGCAGGAGTCGGCGAAGACGCTCGCCGACCAGCTCAAGAACGGCTCGCTGCCGATCAGCTTCGCGCTGCAGTCGAGCGAGGCGCTGTCGGCGACGCTCGGCTCCGAACAGCTCGCGATCGGACTCATCGCGGGCCTCATCGGCCTCATCCTCGTGCTCGTCTACTCGCTGTTCCAGTACCGGCTGCTCGGGCTCGTGACCATCGCGTCGCTCGTCATCATGGGCATCCTGACCTACGTCGTGATCGCGATCATGTCGTGGCGCCAGGGATACAGCCTTTCGCTCGCCGGCATCGCGGGCCTCATCGTCGCGATCGGCTTCACCGCCGACTCGTTCATCGTCTACTTCGAGCGCATCCGCGATGAGCTGCGAGACGGCCGCAGCCTTCCCGGCGCGGTCGAGGCGGGCTGGAAGCGCGCGCTGCGCACGATCCTCAGCGCGAAGTTCATCAACCTGCTCTCCGCCGTCGTGCTCTACGTGCTCGCGGTCGGCAGCGTCCGCGGCTTCGCCTTCACCCTCGGCCTCACGACGATCATCGACGTGCTCATCGTGATGCTCTTCACCCACCCGGTGCTCCAGCTCATGGCCCAGAACCGCTTCTTCGCGGGCGGGCACCCCCTGAGCGGGCTCGACCCGCAGGCGCTCGGAGCCGTCTACCGCGGCCGCGCCGAGTTCCGGTTCAACGCGGAGAAGCGCCGTGCGGGCGCGAGCAAGGAGGCGGCGAGACGGCAGACGATCGCCGAGCGCAAGGCCGCCGCGCTCGCCGGCGCCGGGACTGACAAGGGAGACGAGGACTGATGGCCGGGGCATCGCGTCTCACCCGCTTCGGGAACGACCTCTACACGGGGGCGAGGTCGTTCGACTTCGTCGGCAAGCGGCGATGGTGGTACGCCATCGCGCTCGTCATGCTCATCATCGCGGTCGTCGTGCCGATCCTGCGCGGCGGGCTCGTCTTCGGCATCGAGTTCACGGGCGGCTCGCAGTTCAAGGTCTCCTCGGTCCAGGACACCTCGCAGCGGCTCGCCGAGGACGCCGTGCACGGCGTCGTGCCGGAGGCGGCGGCGCACGTCACGGTCGTCGGGGCCGACGTCAAGTCGATCCAGGTGCAGACCGAACGGGTCACGCAGGAGCAGACGGACGCCATCCGGGCGGCGCTCGCCGACGCATACGGCGTCCCGATCACCGACGTGTCGGCGACGTTCATCAGCGGGAGCTGGGGCGCGGACGTATCCAGACAGGGGATCATCGCGCTCATCGTCTTCGTCGCGCTCGCGGCGATATTCATGGCGATCTACTTCCGCACGTGGAAGATGTCGGTCGCGGCGATCGTCACGCTGCTCCACGACCTCGTCATCACGATCGGCGTCTACGGCGTCTTCGGCTTCGAGATCACGCCGTCCGCGGTCATCGGCTTCCTCACGATCCTCGGCTACTCGCTCTACGACACCGTCGTCGTCTTCGACAAGGTGCGGGAGAACACCAAGGAGGATGCCGCGGACACCGTGCGCATGTTCCCCGAGTCGGTCAATCTCGCCGTCAACCAGACGCTCGTGCGATCGATCAACACGGGCGTCGTCGCGGTGCTGCCGGTCGGCGCGATCCTCTGGATCGGCGCGCTGTTCCTCGGCGCAGGGACGCTGCGCGACATCGCGCTCGCGCTCTTCATCGGCATCATCGTGGGCACGTACTCGACGATCTTCCTCGGCGCGCCGTTCTACTCGCAGATGCGCGAGGGCGAGCCGAAGATCCGCAAGCACACGGAGCGGGTCCTCGCGATCCGGGCGAAGGCGAAGCCGGCCCCGGTCGACGCGACCGTAGAATAGATCTCCTGGCTCTGACCTCGCAGGAGGCGACATGACGGAGACGGCGAACGCGTCGCTGCTCTCCCGCCTGCCGCGCATCTTCTCCCGGGCGCCGCAGCACTCGGGAGCGGTCGAGCGACTGCTCAAGACGATCAAGCAGCACCATCCGCGGGGCGACATCGCCCTCGTCGAGCGCGCCTACCGGCGCGCGCGGGAGGCGCACGAGGGGCAGCTGCGGCGAAGCGGCGAGCCGTACATCACCCACCCCGTCGCGGTGACCCAGATCCTCGCCGACCTCGGCCTCGGTCCCAAGACGCTCGCCGCCGCGCTGCTGCACGACACGGTCGAGGACACCGACTACTCGCTCGAGCGGCTGCGAGCGGACTTCGGCGACGAGATCGCGATGCTCGTCGACGGCGTCACGAAGCTCGACAAGGTCAAGTACGGCGACTCGGCCCAGGCCGAGACCGTGCGCAAGATGATCGTCGCGATGTCGAAGGACATCAGGGTCCTCGTCATCAAGCTCGCCGATCGGCTGCACAACGCTCGCACCTGGGGCTTCGTGCCCGCCGAGTCGGCGACGCGCAAGGCCAAGGAGACCCTCGAGATCTACGCGCCGCTCGCGTACCGCCTCGGCATGCAGACGGTCAAGGTCGAGCTCGAGGACCTGTCGTTCTCCGTCCTGCAGCCCAAGCTCTACGTCGAGATCGAGAATCTCGTGCGCCAGCGCGACCCGCAGCGCGAGGAGTTCATCGCGAAGGTCGTCGAGACGATCAAGGACGACCTGCGCACCGAGCGGATCAAGTGCGAGATCCAGGGCCGGCCGAAGCAGTACTACTCGATCTACCAGAAGATGGTCGTCCGCGGCCGCGAGTTCGACGAGATCTACGACCTCACGGGCATCCGCGTGCTCGTGCCGACCATCCGCGACTGCTACGCCGTGCTCGGTGCGATCCACGCACGCTGGAACCCCGTGCCGGGACGGTTCAAGGACTACATCGCGACGCCGAAGTTCAACCTCTACCAGTCGCTGCACACGACGGTGATCGGCCCCCAGGGCCGGGCCGTCGAGATCCAGATCCGCACGCACGAGATGCACGAGCGCGCCGAGTACGGCGTCGCCGCGCACTGGATGTACAAGGAGCGGATGGCGAACGGGAGGGGCGCGGCTGCCGAGCGACCCTTCGACTCCGAGATGGCTTGGATCGCGCGCCTGACCGACTGGTCAGAGGACACGAGCGACCCGAGCGAGTGGCTCGAGGGCCTGCGCTTCGAGATCGGCGCGAAGGACGTCTACGTCTTCACCCCGCAGGGCAAGGTCATCGGGCTGCCGACGGGCGCGACCCCCGTCGACTTCGCCTACGCGGTGCACACCGAGGTCGGCCACCGCACGATGGGCGCGAAGGTCAACGGCAGGCTCGTCCCGCTCAACTCGAAGCTCGTCTCGGGCGACACGATCGAGGTGCTCACCTCGAAGAACCCCGACGCGGGGCCGAGCCAGGACTGGCTCAACTTCGTCGCCTCGACCCGCGCGCGCAACAAGATCCGCACCTGGTTCACCAAGGAGCGCCGCGAGGAGGCGGTCGAGCAGGGCAAGGAAGCGCTCGCGCAGGCGATGCGCAAGCGCAACCTCCCGCTGCAGAAGCTCACGACCCAGGACTCGCTCCTCGCCGTCGCGGGACAGCTCAACCTCACGACGGTCTCGGGCCTGTACGCGGCGATCGGCGAGGGCCACACCTCGGCGCAGTCGGTCATCGAGAAGCTCCTCGCGGGCGTCACCGACGCCGTCGAGCACGACGACTCCGAGGTCATCACGACGACCGCCCGTCCGCGCAGCGCGACCTCGGGCAACGGCGTGCTCGTGCGCGGCGACACCGACGTGCTCGTCAAGCTCGCGAAGTGCTGCACGCCCGTGCCGGGCGACGAGATCGTCGGCTTCATCACCCGCGGCGCCGGGGTCTCGGTGCACCGCGCGGACTGCAACAACGTCGTGACGCTCCGCCAGGAGCCCGAGCGGATGATCGACGTGTCGTGGGAGCCGCAGGGCAAGGGCGTCTTCCTCGTCCAGATCCAGGTCGAGGCGCTCGACCGCGCGGGCCTGCTCTCGGACATCACCCGGGTGCTCAGCGAGCACCATGTGAACATCCTCTCTGCGAGCGTCTCGACCTCGAACGAGCGCATCGCGTTCAGCCGCTACCTCTTCGAGATGGGCGATGCGACGCATCTCGACCGCGTGCTCGCGGCGGTGCGCCGCATCGATGCCGTCTTCGACGTCTACCGCGTCACGAGCAGCTGAAGCCGCGCGAGGCCCAGGCGGCGTCCGCGCAGCCGGCTCCGCCCCGCGAGGTCGGCGCGAAGCGCCCGCGCACTCGTGCCGGCGAGCTCGATGAGCCCGATGAGGATCTCATCGGCGACCTCGTCGACCGCACGGCACGCGAGATCGATCGCGGTGCGGGCCGGACTCGTCACGGCGATCCCGCCGGGGCGCGCGACGTCGCCGACCCGCAGCCGCGCGATGCGGCAGCGGATGCCGGGCTCGACGGCGCCCGTCGAGTGCGGGGCGACGGGCGTGCGGGGGAGCACCGTCGAACGGGGAAGCGAGAGCTCCGGCACGACGCCCCAGACCCATGCGGCCGTGCGGTCGGCGATGACCCGTCCCTCGGCGCCGACGCTCCGCAGCGAGCGGGCACGGATCGCCGCGTCGACCGGGACGTCGGCGAGGCAGTAGCCGTCGCCGATCGGCCAGAGCTCGCCATCGAGGACCGCCGCGCGCAGCACGGGCCGCGGCAGCTCGCGCTCGTCGAGGACGGGCGGGAGGCGGAACGTCATCACGCCAGCCTCGCAGGCCGGCACGAGTCGCCTGCGCCGCGAGCTGCGGATTGTGGAGAGACGGGCGCGGCTGTGGAGACAGCGGATCCGGCGCCTCAGCCCTTGCGGATCGTCGCGAGCCAGGCCTGCTGGGTCTCGAGCGCCTGCGCCGCGGCGGCCGCCGCCGCCTGATCGCCCGACCGCTCCGCGGTCGCGAGCTCGTCCTGGAGCTTCGCGATCGACTCCTCGAGCTGACCCGCGAAGCCCTCCGAGCGCTCGACGCGCGACGGGTCGGTGCGGTGCCAGTGCTCCTCGTCGAGCTTGCGCACGTGGTTCTCGACCTTGCGCAGCCGATCCTCGACCGGCTTCACCTGATCCCGCGGCACGCGTCCCGCCCGCTCCCAGCGCCGCTGGACGTCGGTCAGCAGCTCCCGCGCCTGACGGCGGTCGGTGATCCGCAGGATGCGCTCGGCCTCCTGGAGCAGCTCGAGCTTGGCCTGGAGGTTCGCCGCGTACTCGGAGTCCTCGCGCAGGGCCTGCTCGGCCTTCGCGGAGTAGAGGACGTCGCCGGCGGCCTTGAAGCGCTCCCAGAGCTGGTCGTCGACGGAACGCTTGCCGGCGCGTCCCGCCTGCTTCCACTCGTCGACGAGCGCGCGATAGGCCGGAATGCCGTCGGACGCCTTGGGCGCGAGCGCCTCGGCGCGGGCGATGAGGCCCTCCTTCGTCGCCCGTGCGTCCTTGTGGGCCCCGTCGAGCTGGTGGAAGTACGCGCGCCGCGCGCCGTCGATCGTCGACCGCGCGGAGCTGAAGCGCTTCCAGAGCGCGTCGCTCGTGCCCTTCGGGAGGCGCGGGCCGCTCGCCTGATGCTCCTGCCAGCGCTTGAACAGCGCGTCGACCTCGGCCGTCACGGTCGTCCACTGCACCTTGCCGAGATCGCGAGCCGCGATCGCCTCAGCCGCCTCCGCGATCGCCGTGCGCTCGGCGATCGCCGCCTCGACCTCGGCCTTGTGCGCCTCGGACTGCTCCTCGACCTTCTCGGCGATCACACCGCCGAGCGCGTCGATGCGCGCGGCGAGCGACGCGAGGTCGCCGACGGCGTTCGCCGTCTCGATCGATGCCGCGAGGTGCCGTGCCGCCTTCGCGACATCGGCGGCCGGCGCGCCCGCGCGAGCGCGCTGCTCGAGCAGCGAGACCTGCCCCTCGAGCTCGGTGAACTTGCGCACGAAGTACGCGAGCGCCTCTTCCGCCGTCGCATCCGGGTACTCGCCGACCTGGCGTTCTCCGTCGGCGACGCGCACGAAGACCGCGCCCGCCTCATCGACGCGCCCCCAGGTCGCCGGTGCGGCGGTCTGGTCGTTCGCAGTCACAAGGGCCCCCTCGCTCAAAGATCGCCGCTACAGCTTATGCGGCGCGCCGCATCGGATCGCGCGACGTTACTGGATCGTGAAGGCGGTGATCTCGACGGTGCCGGCCGGGGCGCCGTCCTCGCTCCCGCTCGCCGTCCCGAGCGAGGTGACCTCCGCCACGAGTCGGTCGAGGCCGCTCGTGACCCGGCCCACGATCGAGTAGCCGCCGGCCGCGTCGCTCGGGATCTGCGACTGCGCCGTGACGATGAAGAACTGGTGGCTCATCGAGCTCCCGTCCCCGCCGACGCGCGCCATCGCGATGACGCCCTCGGGGTAGACGTCGTCTTCGGGCGCGTTCTCGATCGGTCCGAATCGGTAGCCGTCCTCGCTCGCCGTCGAGTCCGGGCTCGCGGTCCCGCACTGGAGGACCTGCATCGTCTCGTAGGCCGTCACGCGCGGGCAGAACTTCCCGAGATACCAGCCGCTTTCGGCAGCCTGGACGAACATCGCGGTCGCCTGGGGCGCGAGCGCGCCGTCGAGCTCGATCCCGAGCTCGACGCCGCCGACCGTCATCGAGCCCGTCCAGGTCCGGCCCTCGGCGAGCTCCGGACTCGGCACCTGGAGCTCCTCGCCGGCCGTCGGCTCGTCGGTCGCGGTCGGCTCGTCCGTGGGGGACGGCGTCGCGGACGCATCCGGCGTCGGGACCGGCTGGCCGGGGCCCCATGCCGAGTAGGACCACACGCCGAGGATCGCGACCGCGACGACGACCGCGCCGCCGGCGATGCCGATCCAGTTGTCGCGCCGGCGCCGAGCCGTCTGCCGCGCGTGGAGCGCCTGCCGGGCCTCGTACTCGCGCATGATCCGGCGCTGCTCGCGCTCTGAGGGGTCGGGTCGCTTGGCCACGAGCAGGCAGCCTATCGAATCGCCGACGAGCGCCTCCTCCATGCCGACGCGGTGTCGGTGCTCGGCCGTAGGCTGGCGTCATGGACGCCGGCGCAGGTCTGCACTCCGGCGCCACGCCGCTCGCCGTCCGGATGCGGCCGCGTTCGCTCGACGAGATCGTCGGGCAGCGCCACCTGCTCGCGGCGGGCTCGCCGCTGCGCACGCTCGCCTCCGAGGGCTCCGGGGCGCGGGGCGCGGCCTCGGTCATCCTCTGGGGGCCTCCCGGCACCGGCAAGACGACGATCGCGAAGGCGATCGCGGGGGAGTCCGGACGCAAGTTCGTCGAGCTCTCCGCCGTCACGGCCGGCGTCAAGGACGTCCGCGAGGTCATGGAGCAGGCGCTCTCGGCGCGCGACCTCTACGGGCTCACGACGGTGCTCTTCCTCGACGAGATCCACCGCTTCACCAAGGCCCAGCAGGACGCGCTGCTCCCGGGGGTCGAGAACGGCTGGATCATCCTCGTCGCCGCGACGACCGAGAACCCGTCGTTCTCCGTCATCGCGCCGCTCCTCTCGCGCTCGCTCCTGCTCACCCTCGAGCCGCTCTCCGACGACGATCTCGGCGAGCTCCTCGACCGCGCCGCGGCGGATCCGCGCGGGCTCGCCGGCGCCGTCGCACTCGATGCCGAGGCCCGCGCCGCGATCATCCGGCTCGCCTCGGGAGACGCCCGCCGCGCCCTCACCGCGCTCGAGGCCGCCGCGGCATCCACCCGTTCCCTGAGCGAGCCCGACGCCCCGTCGACCCGTTCCCTGAGCGAGCCCGAAGGGCGAGTCGAAGGGCCCCCGCTCGTCACCCCCGAGATCGTCGCGGCCGCCGTCGACCGCGCCCTGCTGCGCTACGACCGCCAGGGCGACGAGCACTACGACGTCATCTCGGCCTTCATCAAGTCGATCCGCGGAAGCGACGTCGACGCCTCGCTGCACTATCTCGCCCGGATGATCGAGGCCGGCGAGGACCCGCGCTTCATCGCCCGCCGGATCATCATCTCCGCCTCGGAGGACGTCGGCATGGCAGACCCTCAGGCGCTCCAGATCGCGGTCGCCGCGGCCGACGCCGTCCAGCTCATCGGCATGCCGGAGGGCCGGATCGTGCTCGCCGAGGCGGTCGTCTATCTCGCGACCGCACCGAAGTCGAACCGCTCCTATCTCGGCGTCGAGCAGGCGATCGCCGACGTGCGCGCGGGCCGGATCGGCCGGGTGCCGAAGCACCTGCGCGACGCCCACTACCCCGGAGCGAAGCGGCTCGGGCACGGCAAGGGCTATCAGTACGCCCACGATGCGCCGCACGGCATCGCGCCGCAGCAGTACCTGCCCGACGAGCTCGACGGCACCGAGTACTACGCGCCCTCGGCGCACGGCTTCGAGTCTCGCATCGCCGAACGGCTCGAGCAGATCCGTAAGATTCTCGGCGACCGGCCGACGCAGTCCGGCGCGAAGAAGGAGTCGTAGATGGACGAGCAGAAGATGAGCTGGAAGGCCGCGGAGATCACGGGGATCGTCCTCGCAGTCCTCGGCGGGGTGTTCGCGGCGCTGTCGGCCTTCGACAGCGTGACCGTGCTCTTCCTCTGGATCGCGATCGTGCTCGCGGTCCTCGGCATGGTCTTCAGCGGGGCGGCCATGTTCCTGCTGCCTCGGGGCAACGCCGTCGCGTTCACCTTCTACGTCGGGTGGGGCCTCATCATCGGCACGGTCGTGCTGTTCCTCGTCGTCTCCGGACTCATCAACGCGGCGGGCCTGTAGTACACTTGACCGGCTCGTTCAACGGCTCGGTTCAGGACCGACCGCGCGGGCACTGAGCAGGAACCGCTCCCGGCACGTCGGCGTGTGACCGGAACGAGAGCCCTGCGAGGTACGCCTGCGGCCCGAGTTCTGCGGGTCGTGTCGAAATGTGCGGACGCACGGTGCGGGATGACCCGCGCAATCGCGTTCTGCCCGCAGAAAACTGGAAGGAACCACCTGATCATGGGTGCATCGAAGTCCCAGGACCGTCGCAAGGTCCGCCTCTCGCGCGCGCTCGGCGTCGCGCTGACCCCGAAGGCCGCGCGCATCATGGAGGCGCGCCCCTACGCGCCCGGCCAGCACGGGCGCACGCGTCGCAAGACCGACAGCGACTTCGCGGTGCGCCTGCGCGAGAAGCAGCGCCTGCGCGAGCAGTACGGCATCCGCGAGAAGCAGCTGCGCATCCAGTACGAGGAGGCCAAGCGCACCGCCGGCCAGACCGGCGACAACATGGTCGAGCAGCTCGAGATGCGCCTCGACGCGCTCGTGCTCCGCGCCGGCTTCGCCCGCACGACTGCGCAGGCCCGCCAGCTCGTGGTGCACCGGCACATCCTCGTCGACGGCCAGCTCGTGGACCGCCCCTCCTTCCGCGTGAAGCCGGGCCAGCTCATCCATGTCAAGCAGCGCTCCGAGGGCATGGAGCCCTTCCAGGTCGCCGCGGCCGGCGGGCACGCCGACGTCCTGCCGCCCGTCCCGGGCTACCTCGACGTCGAGCTCGACAAGCTCCACGCGCGACTCGTGCGCCGCCCCAAGCGCGCCGAGGTCCCCGTGACCTGCGAGGTCCAGCTCGTCGTCGAGTACTACGCGGCCCGCTGACACCCACCCCCGTACCCGAACCCTCCGAGCGCCGCTACGCTTGGAGGGTTCGGTCTCTCTAGGCAAGGGAATGGCGATGAGCTTCTTCAAGGCACTCGGCTGGGTCACGCTCGGCACCGCGATCGGCTTCGTCGTCGCGCACCAGGTCTCGCGCACGGAGCGCGGCCAGCAGTTCTTCGCCGAGGTCGACCAGAAGGCGAAAGAGTTCGGCAACGCCGTCATCGAGGGCTACAAGGCCCGCGAGGAGGAGCTGCGTGCGGCGGTCGCGGAGGCCGAGGAGGTCATCGCCGACCTCGCGAAGCGCGCCAAGAAGTCCTAAGCCCGGATGCGCACCGCCGACATCCGCGATCGCTGGCTGACCTTCTTCGGCGAGCGCGGCCATACCGTCGTGCCGTCGTCCTCCCTCGTGAGCGACGACCCGACGGTCATGTTCACGATCGCGGGAATGGTCCCGTTCATCCCGTACCTCACGGGACTCGTGCCCGCGCCCTTCCCGCGCGCCACGAGCGTCCAGAAGTGCATCCGGACGAACGACATCGAGGAGGTCGGCAAGACCGCGCGCCACGGCACGTTCTTCCAGATGAACGGCAACTTCTCCTTCGGCGACTACTTCAAGGAAGGCGCGATCGAGTACGCCTGGGAGCTGCTCACCTCGGCGGAGAGCGCCGGCGGGCTCGGCTTCGACGAGAAGGACCTCTGGGTCACGGTCTACGAGGACGACGACGAGGCGATCGGGCTCTGGAAGCGCATCGCCGGCCTGCCGGAGCACCGCATCCAGCGGATGGGCAAGGCCGACAACTACTGGTCGACCGGGCATCCGGGCCCCGCCGGCCCCTGCTCCGAGATCTACTTCGACCGCGGGCCCGCGTACGGGCCCGAGGGCGGCCCCGCCGTGGACGACACGCGGTACACCGAGATCTGGAACCTCGTGTTCATGCAGTACCAGATCGACAACGTCCGCTCGAAGACGGACTTCGACATCCTCGGGGAGCTCCCCAAGAAGAACATCGACACCGGCATGGGCCTCGAGCGCGTCGCGTTCATCAAGCAGGGCGTCGAGAACATGTACGAGATCGACCAGGTCCGGCCGGTGCTCGATCGCGCCGCGGAGCTGTCGGGGCGCCGCTACGGCGCCGACCACGAGGACGACGTGCGGTTCCGGATCATCGCCGACCACGTCCGAAGCGGCCTCATGCTCATGGCCGACGGCGTGACCCCGGGAAACGAGGGCGGCAGCTACATCCTGCGCCGGCTGCTGCGCCGGTCGATCCGGTCGATGCGGCTGCTCGGAGTCGAGGAGCCCACCTTCCGCGAGCTCTTCGCGGCGTCCCGCGACGCGATGAAGGCCGCCTACCCCGAGGTCGAGACCGAGTACCACCGGATCGAGCGGCTCGCGATCGCGGAGGAGGAGGCCTTCCTCAAGTCGCTCGCCTCGGGCACGACGCTCCTCGATACCGCGATCGCGCGCACGAAGTCCGCGGGCGCCGCCCAGCTGCCGAGCGACACCGCGTTCCAGCTCCACGACACCTATGGCTTCCCGATCGATCTCACGGTCGAGATCGCCGAGGAGGCCGGGCTGACGATCGACCGTGCGGGATTCGACGCGCTCATGGAACGCCAGCGCCAGGCCGCCAAGGCCGACGCGAAGGCGAAGAAGCGCCAGCTCGCCGACACCTCGGTCTACTCCGAGTTCCGCGCGAAGGGGGAGACGGCGTTCCTCGGCTACGAGCAGCTCGTCGCCGAGTCGAGCGTCGTCGGCATCATCCGCGACGGGCACTCGGTCACCGCGGCAACGACGGGGGAGACCGTCGAGGTCATCCTCGGCGAGACCTCGCTCTACGCGGAGTCGGGCGGTCAGGACGCCGACGGAGGCGTCATCGTCGGCCCCGGCTTCGAGCTCGAGGTCATCGACGTCCAGAAGCCCGTGCCGGGCCTCGTCGCGCACACCGTCCTCGTGCGCTCGGGCGAGGTCGGCGTCGGAGACGCCGCGACGACGCTCGTCGACGAGGCCTATCGGCGCGGCGCGAACCGCGCCCACTCCGCGACGCACCTCGTCCATGCGGCGCTGCGCCAGATCCTCGGCCGCGAGGCCCACCAGGCCGGCTCGTACAACAAGTCGGGCTACCTGCGCCTCGACTTCAGCTGGACCCAGGCGCTGTCGCCCGAGACCCGCTCCGAGATCGAGGACGTCGCGAACCGCGCCATCCACGACGACCTCGCGGTCTCGACGCGGATCCTGCCGATCGAGCAGGCGCGCGCGGAGGGCGCGATGGCGCTCTTCGGCGAGAAGTACGGCGACACCGTGCGGGTCGTGCGGATCGGCGACACCGACTGGTCGCTCGAGCTGTGCGCCGGCACCCACGTCGCGAAGTCCTCCGAGATCGGGCTCATCGACCTCGTCGGCGAGTCCTCGGTCGGCTCCTCGGCCCGGCGCGTGGAAGCGCTCGTCGGCACGGACGCGCTGAGTGCCTTCAAGGCCGAGCGCGAGATCGTGAGCCGGCTGACGAGCGAGCTCAAGACGCCGCGCGACCAGCTCGTCGAGCGGATCGCCGCGATCTCGGAGCAGCTGCGCACCGCCGAGAAACGGATCGCGCAGTACGAGTCCCGGGCGCTCGCCGAGCGCGTCCCGGCCCTCGTCGCGGCCGCCGCGCCCGTCGGCGAGTTCGCGCTCGTCGCGGAGGACGTCGGCGCCGTCGGCTCCGCGGACGACCTGCGCACGCTCGCGACGAGCGTGCGAGAACGGCTCGCCGCCGGGTCCGCGGTCGTCGCGATCGCGGGCGCTGCCGACGGCAAGCCCGCCGTCATCGTCGCGACGACGGCCGCCGCACGGGACGCGGGCGCGAAGGCGGGCGCCCTCGCGAAGGCCGCCGCGGGCGCCCTCGGCGGAGGCGGAGGCGGCAAGGACGATCTCGCGCAGGGCGGGGGATCCGACCCTGCCGCGATCCCGGCCGCGCTCGCGGCCGTCGCGGCGGCGCTGCGAAGCGCATGAGACACGGCGTCCGGCTCGGCATCGACGTCGGCACGGTCCGGATCGGCGTCGCGAGGAGCGACCCGCACGGGATCCTCGCATCACCGCTCGAGACGGTCGCGCGCGGTGCGGGCGATCTCGCCCGGATCGCCGAGCTCGCCCGCGAGTCGGCGGCGATCGACGTCTACGTCGGCCGTCCGGCCGCGCTCTCGGGTCGGGTGACGGCCTCGACCGAGGACGCGATCGCATTCGCCGCCGCCCTGGGCGAGCTGCTGCCCGGCATCGTGCGTCTCGTCGACGAGCGCCTCACGACGGTCACGGCCCACGATCGCCTCCGCGCCTCGGGGAAAGACGGGCGCCGTGCGCGCGCCGTGGTCGACCAGGCGGCCGCGGCTATCATGCTGGAACACGCGCTCGACTCGGAGCGGCAGACCGGCGCACGGCCGGGCACCGACCTGCCCGGCGAGCACGACGGCTGAGATCAGGAGACGCATGGAGAAGGACGGTGGGCTCGACGACCTGTTCGGCGCACTCGATGACGAGACGCCCGGAGAGCCCGCTGAGGGACCCGACGAGGCCGTCGCGCCGCCCGCTCCGACCCCCACGCCGAGCGAGGCCTCCGCGGCGCTCAACGCCGCGTTCATCGAGGCCGCGACCGCACCCGTCGAGCCGCTGACTCCCGCGACACCCGCACCTCCCGCCGAGTCCGCGCCACCGGTCGAGACCGCGTCCGACGACTCCCACCCCGCCCTGCTCCCGCCCACGACCCGTCGCGAGCTGCGGGAGCGCCAGCGCGCGGGCGAGACCGGCGCGATCGGGGTCGCGGCAGCCGCGGCGGGCAAATCGCCCGAGGCGTCCGCTGCGCCCGGCGAGCCCGCGGACTTCGTGCCGTTCGTCCCGGTCGAGCCGCATGAGCCGGACGCCGAGGTCGTCGACGAGCCGACCACCCCCGAGCCGGCCGAGCCCCTCGTGACCGAGCAGTCGGCCGAGCCCGAGGAGGCGGAAAGCTCCGACGAGCCCGCGGCCGATTCGACCGCGTTCTCCGACCCCGAGCTCGCGGCGCTCACGACGAGCCAGACCGCGGCGGCGCAGCCCGACTCGGGGACCGCCCGCCAGGAGCCCCTCGTGGTCTCGACGGCGCCGCGCCAGCAGAGCGGCCGCGGCTTCCCGATCAGGCTCGAGCCGCCGACCGGCGGCGGGCCTCGCAAGCGACCCTGGTGGCTCTTCTGGGCCGTGCCGCTCATGGTCATCGTGCTGCTGATCGGGTACGTCGGCGTCTACCTCTTCACCCACATCAAGGAGCCCGGCTGGAACATCCTCGGCATCCAGGTCCCGACCGCGGTCGAGGAGAAGGTCCGGGAGCTGCTCGGCTGGGAGATCCCCAACGACTACGAGGGCACCGGGAACGGCGTCGAGGCGGTCGTGACGATCCTCCCGGGCGACTTCGGCGACGACGTCGCGATCACCCTTCAGCGGGCGGGGGTCACGAAGACCTTCGATGCCTTCCACGACCTGCTGCTCGAGCTCGCGGAGCAGGGCGAGGAGCCCTCGTTCCTGCCCGGCAACTACCGGCTCCAGCAGGAGATGAGCGCGCAGTCGGCGCTCGACGCCCTGCTCGACCCGGCGAACCGGATCCAGAACCGCGTCATCATCCCCGAGGGCTCGAACCTCCCCGACACGCTGGCGATCCTCGCGGGCCAGACGGGGCTCGCGCTCGAGGGCTTCCAGGCCGCCGCCGCCGACCTCGGCCAGTACGGGCTGCCCGCGGATGCCGTGAGCCTCGAGGGCTACCTGTTCCCGGCCTCCTACGACCTCGACGGCACCGAGACGGCGGTCGCGCTGCTGCAGCGACTCGTGGGCGAGACCTTCACGCGCCTCGACGCGCTCGGCGTCGCGCCGGAGAACCGCAACAGCTTCCTGACGCTCGCCTCGATCGTGCAGAAGGAGTCGGGGCCGAACCCCGAGGATCCGCCGAAGATCGCGCGCGTCTTCCAGAACCGGATCGACCAGGGCATCATGCTCGAATCGGACGCGACGACGACCTACGGCACCTGCGTCTGGGGTCCGACCCAGGGCCGCACCGCCCCCGACACCTGCGGGACCGTGTGGCTCAACCAGTCCGACATCGACGACACGACGAACCCGTACAACACGCGAGCGCTGCCGGGCCTGCCGCCCGGTCCGATCGCGATGCCCGGGCAGGCTGCGCTCGACGCGGTCGCGCATCCTGCCGAGGGCCCGTGGCTGTTCTTCGTCGCGGTCAACCTCGCGACCGGCGAGACGGTGTTCAGCGAGACGGTCGAGGAGCACGAGGCCGCGGTCGATCAGCTCTATGCGTGGTGCGAGGCGAGCGACGAGAACGCCTCGTACTGCGCCTGAGCCGCTCGTGACCGTCGAGGAGCCCCGGCGCACGCGACTCGCCGTGCTCGGGAGCCCGATCGCGCACTCGCGCTCGCCGCGGCTGCACGAGGCCGCGTATCGGCTGCTCGGGCTGGATTGGAGCTACGGACGCGAGGAGGTCCGCGAGGGCGGCCTCGCCGGCTTCCTCGGCGGTCTCGATGCGAGCTGGCGCGGCCTCTCGCTCACGATGCCGCTCAAGCCGGAGGCGCTTCGCGCGTCGGCCACCGCCTCGGATGTCGCACGGGAGACGGGCGCGGTCAACACCCTCCTGCTCCGCGGTCCGGCGGGGCCGGCCGGGTACAACACCGACGTCTACGGGATCATCCGCGCGCTGCGGGACGGCGGCGTCGATGCGGTCGACGAGGTGCTCGTGCTCGGGGCGGGA
>Ga0182744_1001781_pt1 | contig 18453 bp, 20 predicted proteins | sample eDN3rd30CKraftMG_FD_128525 | JGI IMG/M metagenome (GOLD analysis project Ga0182744, IMG submission 128525) | Enriched Miracle-Growth compost microbial communities from Emeryville, California, USA - eDNA 3rd pass 30_C Kraft MG (version 2) (version 2) ...
CCCCGCCTTGCAATTAAAGGCCTCGATCATGAAAAAGGATTTTCTGAAAACACTTCTTGGAGCTTGCGCTCTTGCTTTGCTGACGGCCTGTGGACAAGGGACTGAGCGCACTCCGTCCGCCTACGATCAGGCCAATGAATACATCGAAGAAGGAAATTTCGAATCGGCGATGGTCCTCATGAGGGATCAACTGCGCAAAAATCCCCAGGACCAAAAAGCACGGGTGATTCTGGCTTCCGCCCATGCCGCGCGCGCCGGCCTGTATGTGACCAGCTACGTGGACTTGGCTCAAGATCTGGTGGACTCCGCGCAAGGTAAAGAGGACGCGTACAAGCAAAGAGGTCGGGTCGTTTTTGAACGCTTGCGGGCCCGCGCTCAGGGGCAAGGGGAAAAAAATCTGATCGACACCCTGGACGATTTCAATCAGGCCCTGTGGAGCATCAGCGACGTGATGATCAAGTTCGAAAAAATTCCCGAGATCGAAAAAGACGGTCAGTATCAGGACGTGGTCGCCGCCGTGAGGGTGCTGAATGAAGACCACGGACTTTACGGCGGCCCGCAAGTCTACCGGGGTGTTTTAAGGTTGGTGCTGTTTCGCTATCACCTGCGCCACTATTATAAATTCCCCGAAATCAAAGACTGCCAAGTGAACCTGGCCGAACTGTCGCAAAAGGTGGAGAGCTTTCACCAGGAAGTGAAAGGTCTTTTGAACGATTTTTCCGGCGGCAGTTTGATGAGCGCGCAGTCGGAAAAAATCAAGGCTTTCACTCTTAAGCTGGATGAGACTTTCTCCCGCACCACCGCGAAAATGAAAAAGTACACCGATTCCGGGGAAGAACAAGGAGACCTCTCTCTTTTACTCTCTCCCTTCGGAGTGTCTTGCCCATGAAGACTCTCGTAAGAGCATTGATCTTAATAAGTGCATGTGTCGGCGTAAAAGTTTTCGCCTTGGAACCCGTCAGCGCCATTCCGAATATGTTTTATCAGGTGCCCTTTCTTTCCATTGAAGACGTGGTTCTTGGAGAGGGCTGTTATTCTTTAAAAGCCGGTGCTCATCATCTTGATTGCAATCCAGCCTTTCTTCACGGCAATCAGCACCGCGAAGTGCGCGCCAACATTTTTATCGACAAGCGCGTCGGTGATCTGGTCGACAGCGGGGAAAAATTGAGTGACGACGATTACGCGGGACTGATCAATAAACTTGCTCCCCGTCACGAAGCCAGTGCCGCCCGCTTGGCCGGCTCCCTTTGGTACCGTCATGACTGGTGGGCGATCGGTTACGTTCCTCTGCGTTTAAAGTATGCGTCCAACATTCAAAATCCGGCTTACCCGCAAATGGCGCTCAGTCTGATTCGGGAAAGCGAACTTTTCCTGCGGGCGGGAGTCGGCTTTGAAGACATTCCGGGTCTGGCGGCGGGAGTGAACTTGCGCTACCTCAGCCAAAAATACATCCATCAACAAACGGCTTTGTTCGACCTGATTTCCGATCCCAGCCTGGCCCGCACCCGCAGCCGCGAGGTCTTCAGCGTGGAGCCGGGGCTGACCTACACCTTCGCCAATGACACTTGGAAACCGGTGATGTCCTTGACGGTGACCCATCCGGAATTAAATCCCGGAGTGGAAGTGGGGTTTTCCTCCACCCCCGAATTCGCCCATGGGCGCCTGGTCACCGCCACCCATTACTCGGTCAACGCCCCCGGCGTGCATCCCTTCAAACGCTTTCGCTGGAGCGGACGCTACGACTTTGACAATCACCTGGCCCTGGTCGCCAGCGTGGGAAAAGGCGATTACGGCGCCAGCCTTTCGACGGCCATCGACTCCCTCACCTTGGGTGTTGCTTATAAAAATGAAGAGTTGGATTACGCGCGCCTGCACTCAAAGAGTTCGGAAACCTATATGTTCGAAGGTGGACTGACTTTTTAAGACTTGAAGTAATTGAGCCACTTCATGCGCTTGGACTCCATGGAATCTTTTTTATCCCCCAAATGAAGTCCGCTTTTTTCCTCAAGCCCGATCACCGCCCACACCTGCACTTGCGGATCTTTGTCCGTCAACATCTTGCGGTAAACGTTCTTCCAATCCTTAGGAGGATAAAGCGCCAAAGCCTTGGCCAAGTAAGGACGGATCCACAAACTGTAATTGCCGTGAAAATTCATTTTGTGATTTAAAGCCCGAAAAATTTCTGGCCAGGACTCCTGCGCTTTGATCTCGATAAGATTTTTGATGGCCTGAGTACGCACCACCAAGGCCTTATCGAACAAAAGCCGCTCCGACCACTCTCTCACGAAAGTCCGATGTGTTTTGGGAAGAGCCAAGAGGGCGGCGTTGCGCACGAACCACTCTTTGGATTGTAAGGCCGCGATCAAATCCCCTTTTGAAATCTGAAAGTCCTCTTTTCCCATGCTCTGCAAGGCGGCCCATCTTTCCCCCAAAGTGTGCTCCGGAGAAAAGGCGGTCTCTTTCAATATCTGATAATCCTGAAGCTGCGCCCGGGTTGCCGCAAGCAGCGGGGAAGAAAAAAAGCCCAAACAAAGAAGCGTCAAGACGGTTTTCTTCATGACTTAAACTCTCCGGCTTCCACGGCGATCTTTTCCGGATCCACCTCGGAAGCCAATGCGTCCTCGGCCGTTGCTTCCTTTGCCGCGCCCTCTTCGATCATTTTTTCGATCTCAGCCAACTCCGAAACCATTTTGTCCGCATCCAAATCGGAAGAAGCCGACTCCGCGAAAAGATCCTCCGCCTTTTGCGCCGGCGCTGCGGGTTCCGGTTCCACGGCTGCGACAGGCTCTGCAGCAGGCGCGGCGGCTTCCACCGGCGCTTCTTTTCCGACGGCTTCGGCGAATTCCTTCACCAAATCCTCGGCCATTTCAGGTTCGGGAATGGACATTTCCATGTCTTCTTCCGCCGCAGGCACGGCTTCCGTCGGCGCTTCTCCGCTTTTTATTTTTTCCAACTCCGTTTTCAAGCGGGAGTTTTCTTCCTTGTAAAGCGAGAGATCCGCGATGTCGTCTTCGAGCACTTCGTACTCGGCCAACTTGGTCTCCAGCTCGGAGATCTTTTCCAGATATTCCTGATTGGCTTCAAGGCCGCTGGGCGTACCTGCCGGTGCCCCTGGCGCGGCGTTCTCCGTGGAAGGAAGATTTTTAAGCAGCTCTTCTTTTTCCTTCAGCGCCGCCTTCAGAGCGGCCAACTCTTTTTTCGCCTGATCGAGCTCCTTGGAATTTCCGCCGCCGCCGCCCACCGCGGGCGCGCCTTTGCCGGCGTCCCACTCCTGGGTTTTCTCCAAGATTTTCTGAAGCAAGGCTTCCACTTGACCCTCTTCCGCTTTCGAAGACGCGGAGGAAGATACGGTTGATTTTTTGAAAACGGAGCGCGCCGCCAGAAAGGCCACCAGGGCGACGATCAAAACGATCAACCACTGGATCACGGCTTCATTATGCAGGAGGAGTTCATTGATCAAAGAAGAAAGGCTCATTTTACAAGTGTGTGAGTCTCACCCTTTCGGGTCAAGAAAGCGCCCCAAAGGCTGGACAGAAGTCAGGAGCGCTTGTACGAACGGTGAACCACTCTTTCCAAACGCAGCGCGCGGCTGGAAGAAGCCTTCGCGATCAGAGCGACACCGAGAACGAAAAAAAGAAAAGTGCTGAGTAAAGTCATGAATTCACTCTAACAAAGTCATGACGAAAAGGCGAAAGGAGATCGCGGGCGGTTTCATCTTGAGACGTTGGTCTTAAACTTTTTTAAAACGGCGACGTAAAATCCGTCGCCCTTCTTAAGTCCAGGAAGGAACTCTTTTTCGCTCACCAATTCGAAGGCTTGATTTTTTGTGAGAAAAGCGTCGATTTGTTGGACGTTTTCAGAGGGCAAAATGGAGCAGGTGGAATAAACCATGATTCCTCCCGGCTTCAGCATTTTCGCGTAGTCGTTTAAAATCTCGCGTTGGATTTTCTCCAATTCCTTCAAGCGTTCCTTGGTGAGTTTCCATTTGGTGTCGGGATTTCTTCTCAAAACGCCCAGGCCCGAGCAAGGCACGTCCAAAAGCAGACGGTCCGCCCGTTCCTCCAGCCGTTTGATCGTCTTGGAGGACTCGATCCATTTGATTTCCAGATTGTGCACGCCCGCCCGCCGGGCGCGTTTTTTCAACTGCAAAAGCTTCGGTTCCAGCACGTCGAGGGCGATCACTTTGCCTTTGTTGTCCATGCGCGAGGAAATGTGCAAAGTCTTTCCCCCCGCTCCCGCGCAGGCGTCGATCACGCACTCCCCCGGCTGCGGATCCAACAGATCCACTACTTTTTGCGAATGGAGATCCTGCACTTCGAAAAATCCGCTCTGAAAAGCGCTGGAGGGAAAGATATTGCGGCGGACCAACATCCTTAAAGCTTCGCGGTCCACGACCTCCACCTGATAGTCTTCTTCCCGCAGCGCGCGGGCGACGTCTTCCGCGTCGGCCTTCAAAAGATTGGCGCGCAAAAACACCGGAGCTTGTTCGTTCAAAGCCGCTCGCAAAGCTTTCCAATCCCTGGGACCGCGTTGGCGCTGCAATTCTTCATTGAGCCATTCGGGAAAAGAATCGCGCTCGAAGTCCTGAAGCCCTTCGAAAATTTTTAAAATCTGCGGCTTCTTTCCCGCCAGGGGATTTTGCGGCAGCTCGAAATCTTCCTGAAAGGCCTCCATCCAGATCTGCACCAACTTCAAATAGGGATCGATCGGGTTGGTCTGAAGCTTTTCGGCGATCAACCGCAAAGCCAGATAGTTGCGCACGATCTCATAAACTCCCTCGGCGACGATCCGGCGGTCCCGGCGTCCCCACTTGGGATGGCTCTTGAAAATCCGCTCCAGAACTTTGTCGGCATAGTGGTTCTCATCGAACACGCTTCTTAACGCTTCCGTGAGACCTGCAAGAACCGGAGGATAAACTTTCAACTTCATCAATTAAAACTTTCAGAAAGAAAAAACAGCGCCGACCCCCATGAAAAATCCGGTGAACTGACCGTCATCCAAAAGATGCACGGAATTCTTGAGACCCACCTCGAACTGAAAACCCAGAGTGTCCAAAACGTCAAAAAAGCGCGCTCCCGCGACGATCTGATAATCGAGCGCCAAAGCGGATTCGTCTTTGATCTGCTTGGTGAAGATTCCCGGTCCCAGGCCCGCGCCAAAATAAAGAGGAAAACGGGAATTCGCGTCGGGAAAAGTCAAAAGCGCCAGAAAACTCAACTTCTGCGCCCGGCCTTCATCCAATTTGAAGTTGGTGAATTCCGCGCGGAACAAAAGATCCATCGAGTTCACCCACTCGCCCACACGGTAACTCACGCCGAAATTCAAAAGGCCCGGATCCCTCTTGTCCCGATGCCCCCAATTGTAACTGGTGCTGTCCAGAAAACCGCCCACATGGATGGCCAGATAACGCGGATCTCCCCCCGAAGAAGAGACCTGGCGCGTTCCGGAAGAACTGGAGGAAGAAGAGACCTGTTTGCGCTTCAAAAAGTACTCCGTGGCGCGCTTTTTCCCGACAGTGGGCGGAGGATTGTCCTGAACCTCCACGGCCTGAGCCAAGCACAGGCTGGAGCAAAAGAAAAAACCGGCGAGCACGGGGGTCAAAAGAGAGAAAAAACGGGCCATATTGTCCTCCAGACCCCCATATGCTAAACCAGCTGCTGGCGAGGTTCAATTTTTGAAATGCCCTAACTGTGGAAAAAACAAGCAAAGAGTCCTAGAGACCCGCGAAAAGGAAGATGAAATCCGGCGCCGCCGGGAATGTCTGTCCTGTCAGTTCCGTTTTACCACCTCCGAGGCCGTGTTGATCCAATATCCCCACGTGATCAAAAAGGATGGGCGCAGGGAGCCCTTTTCCAAGGAAAAATTGCGGCGGGGGATTCTGGCCGCCTGTAAAAAGCGGCCCGTCAGCGTGGGGCAGATCGAAAACCTGGTGATGCACATCGCCCGCTGGGCCCAAAGTTCCCCTGAAAAAGAGCTCTCCGCGCAGTCCATCGGACGCATCGTGATCGCGGAGCTGAAAAAACTGGATGATGTGGCCTTTGTTCGCTTTGCCAGCGTTTACAAAAGTTTCTCTTCCGTGCCAGAATTCTTTAAGAACCTGATGGAGGAGGAACCCCGTGGGCCAACGTAGAGAATCCAGAGAAATCGCCTTACAAGTCCTTTTCCAACGGGAATTCGCCCCCGACATTCAAATCGAAGACGCGCTCAATTTGTTTCGAAGCTCCTTTGAGGCCGAACGCGAGGTCTGGAACTACGCCACCCTTTTACTGAGAGGCGTCGCCACCCACAAAGAAGGCATCGACGAGGCCATCCAGGCAGCCAGTGCCCACTGGAGTTTGAAGCGCATGGCGCTGACTGATTTAAACATCATGCGCATCGCCACCTTCGAGCTTTTGTTTTCCGAGGACCCGCCTCCGCCCTTGGCGGTGATCGACGAAGCCATCGAAATTTCCAAAAAGTACGGCACCAATGATTCCGCTTCCTTCACCAACGGAATTTTGGATCAGATCAGAAAGACGAGGCCTTAAAGCATGGACGCCGCATTTTCACCGGGCGCTGATTTATGGGTTCTTCCCGACATCGAGGGCTCTCCCTGGCGCTGGAGCTTGGAATGGTCCGTGAATTTTCAGATTTCAAAGATCCTCGGTCATCCTTCTCCCAAAATATCTGCGCCGGGTCTTGAGCAGATCAAACACTTCGAAGCCGCTGAATTCATCGACAAAGAAGCCGTGCCCTCTTCGCCGTGGACCTTGATCGCGGCGGAAGGACTGCTTCCGGCGAAGTGGCTGGTCTTTTGCGGACCGGTGGAAAAGGCTCTCCTGGAAAAGGAAGTGGATCTTTTGTGGGAAGGCTTAGGACGCCCTTCCGTGCGCTTTTTCCCTTCCAAAACATGGACAACGGCGAGCCTAAAGAGTTTAAAATCAAAATGTTCCCACGCTTCAACAACGGAGATTTTGCATGAGTCTTAAAAAATGGAGTTTGGATAAGGTGAAATTTTTGATGAGCCACATCGAGGATTTCGTCGATGAAGACGGCTCCCAGGCCGTGCGCCGCGTGGCCCAGGATTTTCAAGCCAGCTCGGACATCGCCAACTTAAGCCAGCTCGCTCTTTCCGAGCCGGAAACCCGCGAGGCGCCCTTTCGGGTGCTGGAGCGCTTGATTCCCTATTACGAATTCGGCTTTCTCAGCCAAAAATCCATCTCCGTCGAAAATCCCACTTGGTGGATCACCCACTTTTTCTGGAGAGGCAATCTGTTTCATCTGACTTTGGAAGACCAGCTTGAAGTGCAGAAATATATTCCGTCCATCACTCCGTTGGAAGTGCGCAAAGGAAAAGCGCCTTTGTTTTTGAAGGGTTTGAATCTGGATTTCATCGAGTGCCCGAAGGAATCCGAAATTTTCGTTTTGCGCCCCACCTCCCACACCGCCTACTTTCTGGCCACCAACCTGCCGGCGCCGTGGTTGGAAACCCATTTGGAAGAAACGCGCAAACTGGTGAACAAGGCGTTTAATTTCTGATGAGTTCTTTTTTCGTCTTTATCCTCTCTGACGGAACGGGGGAAACGGCCAGCACCATGGTGCGCGCCGCCCTCGTCCAATACGAGGGAAAAGACATTCAGATCGTGCGCTGTAAAAACATCCGCACCGAGGACCAGATCAAATCCCTGATGGAAGACGTCTTTCAAAGAAAGGGCATGGTCGTTTACACCATGGTCAGCCCCCATATGCGCAAAGTGGTTTTTGAATCGGCTTCGGAAAAGGGAATTCCGGTCGTCGATTTGATGGGACCTTTGCTCAATTCCATGGATCAGTTTTTCGGCGTGGAGAATTCGGAACACGAAGCGGGGCTCTTACGCGCGGTGGATGAGCGCTACTTCAAACGCATCGAGGCCATCGAATACACGGTGAAACATGACGACGGCAAAACCGTCTCCGATTTGTCCCAAGCCGACATCATTTTGGTCGGGATTTCCCGCACCAGCAAAACGCCGCTGTCCATTTTTCTCAGTCACAAGGGATGGAAGGTGGCCAACGTTCCTTTGGTTTTAAACGTGCCGATCCCCGAAGAACTTTACAAAGTCGATCAGCGCCGGGTGGTGGGCCTAACCATCGATCCGGATTCCCTCACCCGCATCCGCAAAAAACGTCTGGAAAAATTCGGCCAGGACCCGGGCGGAGAATACGCCACCTTGGATCACATTCAAAAAGAACTCGAGTACTCCAAGGAAGTGTTCAAGAAAAACCGCCGCTGGCCGGTCTTCAACGTCACCGACCGCGCCCTCGAAGAAACCGCCGCGGAAATCCTCCGCGTCGTCGCCAGCCGCCTCGACATCCCCTACACCGACACCCTATAAAAGGTGCGCCGCACCTTTTGGTAGCAATGGTGCGTTATTGCTCTATGCTCACTCTTTTTCTCCTCCATTGACGCCCTTCGACCCGATTGATAGATGCACCTTATGAAAAAAATCATTTTATTCCTTTTCGTTTTCTCTCTTCCAGCCTTTGCCTCGGTGGGCGATCTCGTTGATTGCTCCTCCGCTTATCAAGATCTTGCCGAGCCCGTGTCATGCAAAGTGATCGTTTGCGACAAGAAGTATGAATCCTTCTTAGGGACTTGGGAGGGGCCCTTTGAGGCCTACGATCAAAAGGCGAATTTATATAGACCGTTAAGGAATCAAGTGAAGTATTCGGAAGATGAGTGTTTGGAAAACATCGAGGCGGACCATGCCGGGTACGGAGACACTTTCATTATCGGCAGAAAAATCGATATTTATCCGCCATTTAAAGAACTCAAAGGCAAGACCGACATAAGTCTCCTCGTGACGGGAAAACATAAAAACGGAGAGCCTTTCTTAAGAACAATTTCCCCTCTCTCCGAAAGGACCGATCCGCAAGAAAGCTTCGTTGAATATCAACTCGAAACACAAGATTCAAAAACCTCAACGTCCGTTTGGTCCGTGATTTTTAAAAACTCCTACGAAGACCATTGTGGAGAAAAAGAATCCGACAAAGTTTGCAAATATGACCTAAAATTTACGGTCACGGACGGAAGAAGAATGTCTGACCTTAAAACGGACACCCGTGATGTCACCGTAAAGATGGAGATGTTTCTCTCCCCAACCGGCGAGAAAGTAATGGAAAAAATCACGAACCGCGGCCACCACTCCAAAGTAAGATAGCCACCAAAAGGTACGGACCGCACTTTTTAGTGACAATGCTGCGTTACTCCGCAAGATCGGTATTTAATCTGGGAGAGGTCGTTCTGTCTCTCCGGAGCCTCTCTTTCCGAAGAGAGCACGGACAATTATTCCTCTCTCGCGCATCAGAAAATAATAACGCAAATGTTTAAGTGCCGGAATAATACAGAGCGCCTTTTGCTCTCGATACTGCAACGTCCTCCACAAGCGCCTCTTTTTCGTGCGTCCTCATTCCAAAGGGATTCTCTATCACCCAGAAAACAGCGGCTTTGGATCTTGGCTGCCATCTTGACGATGGCGTTTGTACACCCATGCATTGAAATGCTTCAGATATTTTTGCCGAGCCTGATAGGACTTGGTGGCTTCCAAACGGTTGGCCTGGATGTAACCCTTAAGGTTCAACTCTTGAAGACTGGAAGTGATGATTCTTGTGAAGGCAAGCCCTTCCCAAAAGGGACGACCAAAGGGTTTTCCCTTTTTCGCGCCGGTGACTTTACGGGCGATCAAGGTGGTGATGGCCTTTAGGAATTTCTGAAAATTTTCGCGGGAAGAGATTTTGATTTTTAGATGCAAATGATTTCCCACATTGGCGAAGTCCTGAATTTTGATGCCGAATTTGCGGGCCTTTTCCCGAATGATTTTTTCAACCACGTTCTTATTTTTAAAGTGAAGAAAGCTTAAGGTGCCCTTTGCCTCTTTGGATTTAAGAACGAGGTGGATGGATTTTTTGGTGGAGAGCGGGCGTTCGTTTTTGCGCACCCGTTTTGTTTGAAGCCCCCCGTGAGTCGTGCGCCCATAGCGGGTTTTAGAGGGGGCGTCACCAAAGTATTCAAAAAGATTAGTTTGTGTTGAGCGCATTGGGGCAATATAATTAAAAAGCGCAAAAAAATCAAATTCCCGGAATTTAAATTATTGCCGCACATATCGTAAGATCTTAGAGATTAACAGAAGTAGCCAACTGACGATGCCCGGCCCCCTTTGAGCCCTTATAGCCCTAAAGCCACAAACCTAAACTTCTCATCCATCACGCCACACTCCTCCCGAGGCATAAGACTTTCCTCCTATGCCAAAAAGCGCAGTCCATGTCTCGGTTCACTCAGAAGTCGACGCATAAATGACTGCGCTGCGGCCCAGTGGCTTTTGATTTTGTTCAGACCAACCTCTTTTTGCTACAATTCATTCGATGAAGAACTTCCATTTCGAGAATCTCACAAACGCGCCGATTGAAGAGCTGATTCTGCTTAGTGACGCTTACTTCGATGCAAAAATCGTAGATTCACCGCGGACCTATTTCGCAGACTTATCGGTTGCAGAGCAGGAAGAAATCATTTCCTTCTATCGGAGTGGCAAATTCCTAAAGGTACTGAACGCGCGGACTTTGGTGGGCTTTATTGGCCACGGAATAAAGTCAGCATCTGATACTATTGTCATTTTCTACATATTACTTCCCGAATTTCGCGGAAGAGGGCTATTTCGGCCAATCATTGAAGAGTTCGCTCAATGGTGCGCGGAGAGATATCCGGACAAAAAATTCTTTCGGGCAAATACGGAAAAATCCAACATAGCCTCGATCAAATCACTTCAGGGTGCCGGCTTCGAATTCTTAGAAGAAAAAATGGAAGGACCGGATGAGGGCAGGAAAGTGTCTTTTTTATGTTTCCGCAGGTCTATAAAGTAAAAACCCACCGCCGACTGTCAGTGAGGGGAAAAGGGAAAGCGCAGCCCGTTTGATACCGTTTTCCTCTCAAATGTAGCCGGAGACAACCTTTCCAAAAGCTCCAAGCAAATGCATCGTTTACCCTTTCTTCCGAAAGATTTTCCTTGAGAGCTTCACGCGCAGTTCGGCTTGGTGCGGCGCTCGCCGCAGGCGAGCACCGCTGCCGGACGCATGTTTGAGCATGAAGCTCTCAAGGAAAATTTTTCGGAAGGAAGGAAGGAAGGAAGGAAGGAAGGAAGGACACGTACGCAAGGGGCCAATTCCTCCTCCTAACGCAAGCGCGCTACCAAAAAGTGCGCCGCACTTTTTGGGTTATGAAGAAGTGGCCTGTTGCTGGAGGGCGCGCAGGATGGTGTCGTACATCATGCGGTTGTCCGAGTTTTTCAGGCAGTACATATTCACGTTCACGGAATACTTCATGTCCTCCACCTGCACGTGCACCATGCGTCCGGCGCGCACTTGTTTTTTGATGCTGTGGGAGGGAAGAAAGCCCCAACCCAGCCCGGATTCCACCACCCGCTTGACCGTTCCCACGTTGTCCGTGGCGAAGACCGGTTCCACCTTCAGGCGGTTTTCCTGAATTTTCTGATCCAACATTTTTCGAAAGCCCGGGTATTTGTCCGTGAAGGACACGATGGGCTTGGTGGTGAACTCCTTCATCGACACCACGTCGGGAAGAGTCGTGTCTTTTCCCGATCCGACCAGCCACATCTCGTCGTTGAAAAGAAAATGTTTTTCGTAATCCGGAAACTCGATGCCGAATTCCGATTTCATGTCGGGAAGAATCACCACGTCCACTTGGGCGTTTCTCATGTCGTTGATCAGTTTGTCGCCTTTGCCGTAATTCAAATGCAAACGCAGCTTGGAGTTGTGCTTCAAAAACATTCCCATGATGGGCGAAACCAGAAACAAACCGATGGAATTGTAAGTACCGATCCGAAGTTCTCCGACCAAATCCTGCGACGTCGTTTGAATCGCCACCTGCGCTTGTTGAGTGAGATGAAGAATCCGCTTGGCGTAATCGTAAAGAATCTGTCCTTGCAGCGTCGGCTTCACCTGCCGCGTGCCTCGCACCAAGAGATTCACTCCCTGCTCTTCTTCCAGGTTGCGGATCTGCTGACTGACCGCGGGCTGAGTGAGGGAGAGTTTTTCGGCGGCGGCGGTCATGCTGCCCTCGGAAAGGACGGTCACAAAGGTGGTGAGTTGCTGAAAATTCAAGCTTCCTCCTAAGACAATAAAGAACCCTATTATAAAAAAAACTTATATAAATTCAAACATTCTTTGATCCCAAGAGCTAAGCCTTTGGTTTTGCGGGGGTTTTTATCCATAATCCCCTCTTATCACCTCCCTAAAAACATTCTTTATGGACGCCACCCCTTTCCTCTCGCTAGAAGAAAACAGGGTTTGAACTCGGGGGATTTCAAACTTTGTGTGTGGAGGGGAAAAGCACCTAAGGAAAGGGTGCTTTTTTTTGCGCTTTTTTCCCGGAGCTCTTCTGAGTTCTTCGGACCTTCGCCCAGTGTTTCAATCCGAGATTTATCATCAAAGCTTTTCTCTTCAAGGCCCGCTCCTCTATACTGTTAAGGTCCCGATATTAAAATCATTTGAAGGAGTCGCTTCTTTGAAAGTCCCCTTTTGCGTGAAAACCCTCTTAGCCGTTCTTCTGATTTTTTTCACCGTCGACGCTTCCGCCAAACGTTTTCGGAACGCTTACGTGAGTTTCGAACTTCCCACCAACTGGGATTGCAAACTGGAAGGCGCCGAGTGGGTGTGCGAGAGCAGCTACACCAAAAAAATCCGTGAAGCGATCATTATCCTCACCGCCAAAGAAGTGGGACCGGCGGACACCTTGGACGCCTATCAGGCGCATTTGCAAACACCGCGCATGGTGCCCGGTAAAGACGGCACTCCCCAAAAATCCCAAGTCCTCCACGTGAAGAAGCGTCTGATCGCCAATCACTTGTGGGTGGATGGAATGCATTTGGGAAGCGAGGTCGGCCCCTACTTCACGCGCTATCTTGCAACCATCAAAGAGCGCATCGCCATCCTCGTTACTTTCAGCGCGCATAAAGAACACTACACCAAATACAGTCAGGATTTTCTGCGCGCCATCGATTCCTTACGCGTGGTGGCCTCGAAGGATCTTTTGTCGAAGCGGGACGACATCGGCGGTGCCCGCCACAGCAATGAAACCATCGGCGCCCCGATCGGCAACCAGATTCCCCTTCTCGGCGGAAACACCAATTTGCCGGGTGAGGACTCCAGCGGCGGCTCCAGTCTTTTCATCAACCTGATTCTGATCGCGATTTTGGTCGGAGCGATCGGCGGATACATTTATCTGAAAACCGGCAAAAAGAAAAAGAAAGCGTCCAAACCGCAGAAAAAACCCAGTAAAAAATGAATCAACTTCTAAAGCTTTTCTTCATCAGTCTTCTTTTTTCCTCCGGTGCCTTCGGAAAAGTTTTTCAGACGGATTATCTGAGTTTCCAACTGCCCGCGGATTGGAACTGTCAGTCCATCTCCCCGAATTGGCTGTGTGAACCGATGAGGGCCAGTCAGAAGCGTTTTGCGATCATCACCATCACCGCCAAGGAAGCTTCCGCGACCGATCAACTGTCCAGTTTCGCGGCCCACCTCGCAAAGCCTCGCACGCATCAGACGGGCTCCAACACGCCGGTGATGTCCCAAGTGCTCAAGACGGGAAAGATGAAAGTGGCCGGACAGGAATGGGTGCAAAGCGTTCACATGAGCAGTGAGGTCAAAGACTTCATGACCATGTATCTGGCCACGGTAAAAAAACCTTTGGCCATCATGGTCACCTTCAGCGCCGAGCGCACGCGTTGGGATCAGTTCAAGCCGGCCTTCGATCAGATTCTGAAAACCATGAGCTTAAAGCCCTATCAAAGGCCGTTGGCAAATAAGGGCGACACTTCCCCCGCCGCGCTCACCGGACCTCAAAAATCCCCTCTGGCTTCGCAGATGACACAGCCCCTGACGTCCGCGCCCTCACCGCTTGCCGGAATGCCCAAGCCTTATCTTTACGGCCTGGGCCTCGCGGGACTGGCGCTTCTCGCCGCGCTTTATCTTTTTTTAAAACGCTAAGAACAAAGGGCGAGCCCCCTTTTTAATACAAGTCTTCCGGCTTCATCGTCTTTACGGAACCGAACTTTTCCAATCCCACTTGCGCTCCCGGGGGACCGAAGACCACGATCACCAGATCCTGGGGACGGAAATACGTTTTCAGCACTCCGTTCACCTGCGCCGGCGTCACCTTGGAAACGTTGCTCATGAAGTCCGCCAGATAAGAGGGGTCGACGTGATAGCGCTCAAGAATCAAAAGCTGGCGCGCCAGATCTTCCCCGGTTTCGATGATCTGGGGAAAGCTTCCCTTCAGATAAGAAACGGCGTCTTTGACGTCCTGATCGCTCACCCCTTGGGTGAAATCACTCAGCACTTTTTGCGTCTCGGTGATCATCTCGGGAATTTTATCCAAGCGGGTGAAGGTGGAAATCACGAAAGGACCGGCCACTTCCCTAGGGTCGAAGTAAGAATAAATGGAATAAGTCAGGCCGCGCTTTTCGCGGATCTCGGAAAAAAGTTTTCCGATAAAGGATTCGCCCAAAATGGTGTTGGCCACCCGCAAGGTCAGGTAATCCGGCGTGGCGCGCGCGATTCCCAAATGTCCGAAGCGGATCTCGGCTTGTTTCAATCCGGATTTCTCCACGAAAATCACTTGGGGTTTTACGGCTTCAGGCTGGGGAAGCGCCGTCACCGCGCCGGATTGGACCTTCCAGGAGGAAAACAAATCGCGGATTTGTTTTTGCTCCGTCGGGCCGAATTTTCCGACCACGGCCAACACCGCGCCCCGAGGGCCGTAATGGGCGTGGTAAAAATCCAAAACCTTCTTGCGGTTCATGTGCGCCAAGGATTTCAAATCGCCGGAACTTAAATGGGCATAAGGATGTTTTCCGTACAGCACTTTTTCCAGCGCCACCGAGGCCACGTTTCTCGGTTGATCGAAAGAGCGTTTCAGTTGAGCTTGAGTCAGCTCCACCTGTCTTTTCAATTCCGCCGCACTGAAGGTGGAATCCGTCAAAAGCGTATAAAACTCCTCCGTGGCCTTGGAGGCGTAAATCGAAAGGCCACTGATGCTGACGAAGGTCGAATCCTCATCGGCCGCCGCCGCAAAGGAAAGACCGAGTTGCTCCAACTCTTTGGCGATCTGCGTGGCGCCGTGTTTGGACGTGCCCTTGTCGAGCAAGGCCGCCGTCATCTGCGCCGCTCCCTCCGCCTGCGCGGGATCATGGGCGGAACCCACGGGAAGCATCAACTTCAAAGAGTAATAAGGAATCCGATCATCCGGAATCCAAAGGATCTTCAAACCGTTTTTCAACTCTTCGGTTTGATGGGCGATGGGTTTGAAAGACTCTTCTTTTTTCTGCAGGCTTTGACATCCCAAGAAAGCGAAAGCCAGAACCAAGGTCGTAAAAATTTTAAACTTCTTCATAGCTGCACCACTCCTATTGAGGCTGAATGATCACGATGTTTTCATGTTCGGGAACCAGATACTTCTTGGCCACTCTTTGCAGATCCTCCGGAGTGACCGCCAGATATTTTTCAAGATCGGTAAAAAGTCTTTTGTAATCGCCGAAAATGATCTCGTTATAAACCAAGGCCCGCGCGCGCCCGCTGACTTTTTTCAGCTCCTCCACCTGACCGGTGAGAATTTGGTTTTTCGCTTTCTCAAGCTCCCCGGCGCTGACGCCCTTGTTGATCAGCATCCAGATCTCGTTTTCGAGAAGCTTTTTCGCCGTCGCGGGGCTCACGCCTTTTTTCAGATTCATGATGAACATCATTTTCCCGGCCAGTACCTGGGCGTAGTTGAAAGAAGAAACCCCCGTCGCCAGCTGATCCTGATAAACCAGCTTATGATAAAGTCGGCTGGATTCGCCCGACCCCAATAAGGTTCCCAAGATTTCCAGGGCATAGGAGTCCTGATCCTGCACGTCCACGGTGGGATAAGCCACCATCACGATCGGACTTTGCACTTTCCAGGGAACGATTTTTTGCCGAGCCTTTTTTTGTTCGGGCTCCGGAGTCACCTTCGGCCGCTCCAGTTTTTGCGCTTGAAAAGATCCGTACTGCGCTTGAATCCACTTCTTCACTTGGGCGGTGTCGAAATGTCCGGCCACCACCACGACGGCGTTGTTGGGCGCATAGAATTCGTTGTAGAAATTTTGAAAATCCTCGGTCTTCGAGTCGTTGAGATCCTTCATCGAACCGATGGTCGGCCAGCGGTAAGGAAGATTCTGATACATCAATTCCGGGAGCGCCACCCACATGTAGCCCTCGGGGGAGTTTTCGTAACGGGTGCGGCGCTCTTCCTTCACCACCTCGCGCTCGGTTTTGATTTCCTCGGGGCTGATGATCAGATTTCTCATGCGGTCCGCTTCCACTTTGATGATGAATTCCAACTGGGAGCTGGGCGCGTTGATGAAATAACCGGTGTAATCCGTCGTGGTGAAGGCGTTGAAGTTGGCGCCCTTCGCGTTAAGCACGCGGTTGAAGGTCTCCTTGGGATAATTCTTCGAACCCTTAAACATCAAGTGTTCAAAGAAATGGGCCAATCCCGTATGCCCGGGAACTTCATCCTTGGAACCCACGCGAAACCACTGCTGATAACTGACGAGGGGAACGGAATGATCTTCATGAAAAAGCACGGTCAGACCGTTGGGAAGCGTCCACTTCTCCACATTCAGATTCACTCTTACACTTTGGGCATTTTCCTCGGCAAAGACCGCGGCGCCGCCGCAAAGTCCTAATGCCAAAAAAAGATTCAGGAACAAACGCATGAAGACATCCCCCTTTTTAAAAGCTCATTTATTGTGGGCTTCGGGGAAAGAGCGGTCAATCAGCTTTACTGGACGACGAAATCGGAAAAATACACGTTTTTCACGACGCCGGATTTCAAAAATCCGTTCAAAGCGGAGGCAATTTGGGTTTTCAACTGCAACTTCCCTTGCACGGATTCCAGATCGGTGAAGGATTTGCCGTTGATGACCCGCACAATCGCGTCCCGCGCTTCCGGCCCCAGACCGACGACCTCTTCAAAGCCTTCCTTATCCAACATCTCAAGGCTCACTTCCATCCGGATCAAACGCCGGGGCACGCCGTCGAGGTTGGTACTGATGGGCTTCATGGTGTAAAGCACCGGAGCCGCCTGCAGGGAATCTTCGAATTGCTTGAGTTCCTTTTGAGCATCCGCTTCGCGGAGAACCGCCTCGTGATGGCCCAAGGTCGCGCTGTAGACAAGAAAGCTTCCCACACCAAGGCCGCAGAGATTCAGGCCGATGAACACGAAGCCCAGAAGTTTTCCCAGATCTCTTTTTTTCTCCGCCGGTTGATTTTCTTCCGCTGCCATTTTTAAGAGCTCCTTGTTTCACACAGAGTGATCTTTTTACTTATCGGCAAATTGACCTGGGGCTAAAGTCCTGTGCTAGACTGGCTGAAAAGCTGGCTGGAAGTTCGACAGAATTTCAAAAACAAATATAATGGAAAACGAAAACCGAGAAGTGACAACGAGGGTCATTTGAAAAAACATCGATCTCCGCTTTTGAATGTTTCATCCTGGTACTTTTTCCTGGGCGCGCTTTTCTTGAGTGCGTCTCTGCCCGCTTTCGCGGACAGTCCCGAAAGTCTCACTCCCGACCCCGTGGTGCAAAACCCTCCCGAGGGCAAAGTGCCGCAAACTCTGGTTTCCCTGTCCTCCGACACCCACTATGCCTTCGTGGTCGACAAAGCGAAGCGCACTCTGACACTGTGGAAAAATTCGAAGATCCCCTCTCTGGTCGCCGCCTATCCCACCGACATGGGTAAGGAAAAAGGCAACAAACTTTACCGCGGGGACAGCCGAACTCCCGAAGGCATTTATTTTTTCCAACAAACCTATCAGCAACCTTATCTGGATTTCGAACTTTACGGCCAGCGGGCCTTCACGATGGATTATCCGAATTTCTTCGACCGCCGCGAAAAGAAAACCGGCGGAGGCATCTGGCTGCACGCCATTCCCGATACGAAATCCCTGAACCGCGGCTCCCGCGGCTGCGTGGTCGTGCGCAACGACGTGATCGATAAATTAAAGGTCTACATCGAGCTGAAGAAAACGCCGGTGATCGTTCAAAACCAGGTGGATTATCTTTCCCCCGAGGAGTGGCTCAAACAACAAAGCGACAAAACGGCCTGGCTTAAAAATTGGAAAGAGGCCTGGGAGTCGAAAAACATCGACGCCTACATGGCCTTTTACGGAAATGATTTTAAATCCTCGGGCATGGACTTAAAGCACTGGAAGAAGTTCAAGGAATCGCTCAACGAAAAATATCAATTCATCAAAGTGGCCCTTCACAAGGCCGACATTTTCAAAAACCGCGACCAGTACATCTTCCGCTTCGCCCAGGATTATCAGTCCGACCAAAACCACGACGTCGGAGTGAAATACCTTTACGTCAAAGACGAAAACGGAACCCTAAAAATCCTCGGCGA
>Ga0182744_1001784_pt1 | contig 18433 bp, 14 predicted proteins | sample eDN3rd30CKraftMG_FD_128525 | JGI IMG/M metagenome (GOLD analysis project Ga0182744, IMG submission 128525) | Enriched Miracle-Growth compost microbial communities from Emeryville, California, USA - eDNA 3rd pass 30_C Kraft MG (version 2) (version 2) ...
GAGGTGGCGCGGATGGAAACCGGCCAGCTCGGCATCCACAATATCGAGAACATGCTCGGCGTCGGCGCCTTCCTGATCGGGCAGGGGTTCGTGAGCGCGCAACAGTTCGCAGCAGCGATGGCCTCGTTCAAGGGTATCAAGCGGCGGCTCGACCGCAAATCCGACAGGACGCGCATTCCGATCTTCGAGGGCTTCGGCTCCTCCTACGACAAGGCGAAAAGCGCCATCGCCGCGATGAAGCAGCATTTCGGCGACCGCAAGCTGATCGTGGTTTTCGAGCCGCATACGTTCAGTTGGCGCAACCGCGCCACCATGCACTGGTATGATGATGTGTTCGAGGGCGCGGCGAAAACCTTCGTCTGGCATCCGGCGGAGCAGGGCGCTGGTACGCATGAGCAGGTGACGCAGGCCGATATCGTCGCGCATATCCGCGCCGCGGGCTTCGACGTGGAGGCGATCAACGAACGGGAGGCCGCCGTCGAGGCCATCGGCAGGAGCATCGACGACAAGGCCGCCGTGCTGTTCCTGACCTCGGGAAATCTCGGCGGCCTGATCGAGGCGGTGCCGGCGTGGGCGGAGAGGATGTTTCCGGCTTAGCCGAAAAACCTGTCCGCCAGCGCCTGCAGCCAGACATAGGCGATCTTCTCGTTGTAGAGCCCGACATAGCCGTAATGGCCGTAGCGCGGCAGCAGCATCACTTTCGTGCGCGGCGTGCGCTGTTCGAACTTCCGGCCCATGAACACTTCGAGCTTGTCTTCGGTCTCCTTGCCGTAGAACCAGTGGTTGCGGTCCTTTTCGCCGACGAGGAGGAGAACCGGCGTCTGCGAGAGCCAGGCCGGATCGGGGTCGAGCAGGTGGTCCAGATATTCCGACGCCGGCAGTCCGACCGATCGCGCGCAGTCCATGAGAATGTCGATGTTGGCCTTGTGCTGGTTTTCGCACACGGAGGTCTTGAGCTGCGATTTCCAGATATCGCCCCAAACCATATAGCCCTCGGCGCCGCCCCAGGGCGCCAGCTCCGGCTCATCCTCATAGCCCGCGTTGCGGAAGGCAGTCGCCGTGCGGCGGGCGAGGTGATCCAGCGGCACGATATTTTCTGATTTCGCGCGGATCCACATGAGCCATTCGCGATACCAGCCGTCCGGGCCTCCGCTCGCCCATCCGACTATGCCGGCAACACGCGCATGTTGCAGGAAAGGTTGAAGCGAGATCGACATCGGACCGCCGGTGGAATGGCCGAAGGCGATGATCCTGCGGCCGGGAAGAACCGCGTCCGTCAGCCGCGCCATCCCCTCGACCGTCACGTTATAGGTGCAGCGAAGCATCCTCTCCCTGGTCTCTGAGTCGGGAAGTTCACGGTCGAGCAGGTAGATCGGCAGGCGCTGTGCGACCGGCGCACTCCAACGTCCGCTCGGATGGTGGTGCCCGACCCAGGTGATGCAGAGCACGCTAAAGCCCTGGGCCGCCAGGACGCGTCCGAGACCGGGCCTGCCGTCGGGAGTCTCCAGCAACTCGAATTCGCTGCCTGCGCCGCCATGGGTCAACACGAAGGTGAGGCTTGAATCCCGTTCATCCGCCGGCGTGAGCAGCGTGCCATGCACGTCCCAGTCGTAGCCGTTGCGCGAGAACCGGCACTGGACCTCTCTCTGGCTGTAGGGCCGATCGGGAAACGGCGGCGCCACGTTCAACCAGTCTTCCCACGTCGGCGTGAGAAGCAGATCCGGGCCGAAAAGACCTGGCTGCGCCGCTCCACTACCCACTCTGTCGCGCATCAATGTCATGTCCGTTTCCTTTCCGATCGGCAGGTGCCGGATCATACGGATTGACAGACTGGTTTCAAGCGGCAATAATTTCATATGAAACTAGATAGGGGCGCTTCCTTGAACGAAGAGCATCTGGACGAAGAGCACTTTCGGCAGCAATTCGAGACGAAGGAATTCCTCCTGTACCGGCTGTCGTCGGTCGGGCGGCGCGTCTCCGCGATCTGCGCCGATGTCTATCTTGCGGAGTTCGGGCTCGCGGTTCCCGAATGGCGCGTGCTTGCGCAGGTCGGCCGCTTCGGCTCGATCTCGCCTTCGGATGTCAGCGAACATACGTCGATGGACCGGGTCGCGGTCAGCCGCGCCATCGGCACATGCGTGCGCAAAGGCCTGATCACCGAGCGCGTGAGCCTGACGGACCGCAGAAGCAAGGCTCTGTCCTTCACGGCGAAAGGGCGGGCCTTCTACAAGAATTTCCTGCCCAAGGCCTGCGAGCTGTCGAACGAAATCCAGTCGGGCCTGACGGCTTCCGAGGCGGCGACCCTGAAAAGGCTGCTCGGCAAACTGGACAATCACCTGGACCGCACTCAGCCGCAGCGAAGCGCAACATCGATTGGCGACGCCGCGTAATTCCCATAATGACAGGAGCAGGCACATGGTCAGTTGGAAATCGCTTTCATTCGCATTGGCGCTCGGCCTTGCTTTTTGCCAGACATCACGTGCGGCGGATCTGCGGGTCTGGCGCCATGGCATGACGGAAGCCAAGAGCAATTCCGGGTTTGTCGCAATGGTTGCCGAGCCCGGTTTTGCGGATCGGTTCGGCCTGCACGTCGAACTGGTTCAGTTCAAGAACGACAGCCTCGCCCTGCGGGCCCTCATGTCCGGGGATCTCGACAGTTACGAAGGCGGACCGGCGCTCGTCGCCGCCTCGAAGGGGGCTGCCGTCAAGGTCGTCGGATGTTCATGGGTCGGCATTTCGATCGGTCTGTTCGCGCGGCCCACCATTTCCACCATTCAGCAGGCTGCGAAGGGAACGTTTGCGGCATCCGCGCCAGGCGCCCTTCCGGAGCTTCTGACGCGCGCCATATTCCAGCACCACAAGCTTGATCCGTCGCAGGCGACCTTCGTCGGCTACGGCAGCGATCCCGAGCGCTACAAGGCTGTCGTCGCCGGGGTGGTCGATGTCGCGGCCCTCGACATGGAACATGAGGCGTCGGCCCAGCACGACAAGCTGAATCTCATTTCCGCCTTCGAGGACGAGTTTCCGGGTTTCGCACGCTTCTGCATCCACGTTTCCGATCGTTCCCTCGGCACCCGGCGTGCCGACCTGATCAATTTCCTTCGCGCCGAAACCTCCGCGCTCGCGGCTGCCAAGGCATCGAAGGAGCGCGAAGTTGCCCTTGCGCATAAAATGACCTCCTCAAAGGAAAGCGATCCCCGTGCCGGGCTTGTCTTCGACCAGGCCTTGAAGAGAAACAATGTTCGCCCGGACATGAAAGTGCCGGTCGACCGCCTGCAGGAATGGCAGGATATCCTGATGCGCTCCGGTGCGATGGGCAAAGCCGTCGATCTGGCGAAGTTCGTCGACACCGAAGCCCTGTCGACCGCGATGGCGGCCCCCTCGGAGGTGTTTGCCGCGAAATGACCGGCGCCGGCAGTGACGCTGGCTACGGCAGGAAACGCGCCAGCTTGCTTTGCAGCAGGCTGACGAGCGCCGGTTCCATGAACCCATATTTATCGGGAATATCGAGGCAGATGACGCGCTTCGATTTGAGGACCGAGCGAAAGCGCGTCTGCAATTTGGTGCGGTGAGCTTTCTCCATCACGAAGATGATGTCGGCCCATTTGACCAGTTCGAGCGTGAGCGGCGTCTCGGCATCGTTATTGGTTCCGGCCGATGCGACTTCCAGGTCCGGGCGTTGCGCGTATATCTGTTCTGCCGTCGGGCTTCTCAGCCGGTTCTGGCTGCAGACAAACAAGATATTCTTCAACGCCCTGACCTCGGCTCATCGCTCGTTGCCGAGTTTGGTCGAAGCGGCTCCCGTCCGCAATGGATCGGAGCCGCTTGCCGTTGAATTATGCCATGTGTCCCCACACCGCATCGGCCGTGCGCATCAGCACGTCGAACTTTTTCCACTGGATGTCTTCCGGTAGCTGCGCCAGTTCGAGATCGCTGCTGAAACCGCATTGCGGGCTGATCGCCATCTGCTCGACCGGCATGTAGGCAGAAGCTTCGTCGATGCGGCGCTTGAGGGCGTCTTGCGTCTCGACCTCATTTGACTTGGTGGTGACAAGGCCCAGGACCGCGATCTTGTCTTTCGGCACAAACCGCAGCGGCGCGAAGCTGCCGGCGCGGGGGCTGTCGTATTCGAGCAGTAGCCGCTGATGTTTGAACGAGGTGAAAAGCTGCTCGGCGATAGTATCGTAATGGCCCTCGCGATGCCATTGCGCCAGCAGTTCGCCGGTCTTGGGATCGACCGAACGGCTGTTGCCGCGGCACAGATGCAGGCCGAAGGTGACGCCGTCGAACCCTTCGATGAGGTCGTTCTCGGCCTTGATGGCGCGGGCCAGATTTTTCTGCGGGTCCTCGCCGCGGGCGCGCATGCGGTCCATCGAGACTTCGTCCATATAGGCAGTGAAGCCCGGCGCATCGATATGGATATATTTGCATCCGGCTTCGACAAGCCCGGCGATCATCTGCCGTTCGATGGCGACGACATCGGCGATGAAGGCGTCGAGGTCGGCATAGACCGCCTGCGACTTCTCCCAGGCGAAGCGCTGCGAGATACGGTCCGGCCCGATCAAGCTGATCTTGACAGGCGTCTTCGGCTCCAACGCCTCGACGGCCTCGTATTCGTCAAGGATGACATTGCGTTGCAGCTTCAGCCGCGAGGTGGCCGGTCTGCGCGTCCGCACCGCGGGGCCGACCAGATCGAATTTCTGTTCGGTTCGGGCGAAGGGATTGGCGACCTCGCGATACTCGGTCAGGGCGTCGACGTTCTCGGGCACGTCATAGCCGGAGACGGCGCGCGAGAAGCTGTCCTGAAAATTGCGACGGCGGAATTCGCCGTCGGTGAGGATCGGCAGACCGATGTCCTGCTGCTTGCGGATGCTGTCGCTGACCGCCTTGTCCTGCAAGGCCTTGAGCTGGCTGTCGCTCACACGGCCGTGGGCGCGTTCGCGGTAGGCCTGTTTCAGCTCTTCCGGCGGCACCAGGCTGCCGACCTGATCGACGCGCAGTTGATCGAAATTATGCGTTTGCTGTGTCACCGTCTGCTCCTTTTCAACTACTTGCTCAGGCCCGCGTCGCGCGTGGCCTTGGCGTATTTCTCCACGTCGGCTTTCATGAATTTGGCGTAATAGTCGCTGCCCTGTTCGGCGATCGTCATGCCGAGTGAATCGAGCCGCGAGATCATGTCGGGATCGCGCAGCACCGTGGCGACGGCCCCTTGCAGCTTATCGACGATCGGTCTTGGCAGGCCGGCGGGGCCGAGCAGGCCGATCATGGTGGCGATATCGAAATCGCCGTAGCCAAGTTCGCCAAGCGTCGGAATGTCCGGCGTCGCGGGCTGCCGCTTCGCGGTGCTGACGGCGATGCCGCGCAGGGTGCCGAGCCGCATCGGTTCCATCACATTGGGGATGCCGGACCAGCCGGCCTGCACCTCGCGGCGCAGCAGCGCTTCGACCATCGGCGTGCCGCCGCGATAGGCGACGTGTTCAAGGTCGATGTGCATCCGCGCGGCAAAGACCGCCATGGTCAGATGGTGGACCGAGCCGACGCCCGGCGAGCCGTAGTTGAATTTCCTGGGCGATTGTTTCGCAGCGGCGAGGAAGGCGGGAAGGTCCTTGAGGCCGAGCTCGGGGTTGATGACCAGCACGGTCGGAACGCTGGCGAGCGCGCTGATCGGAGTAAAGTCCTTCAGCGGATCGTAGGTGAGGCTGGGCGTGGTGGCGAGGCTGATGGCCAGCGAGCCGGAATCACCGAGAAACAGGACATAGCCGTCCGGCGGCGCCTTGGCGGTGGCCTGCGCCGCGACGACGCCACCGGCACCCGGCAGGTTTTCCACGAAGAAGCTGCTGCCGAGCGCGGTGGTGAGTTTCTGTGCCAGGACGCGGGCGAGAATATCCGGATTGCCGCCCGGTGCGGCCGGAACCAGCAGTTTGACCGGCTTGGCGGGGTAGGCGGTCTGAGCCGGCGCCATTTGGGCCGTCACAACCAGAGCCGCCAGCCCGAAAGCGGCGCGTGTCATTCTCCCCATGATCGCCATCTGTCCCTCCCATCTCTGGCCGGCATCTTTTGATTGACGGCACGCTGGCGGAAGCTTCAATATTGCAATTCTCTGTTGCGTGGAATTCAACAAGGCGCCCAAGATGGACCGATTTGCGGTAATGAAGACGTTTGTCCGCGCCGGGCATTCCCGCAGTTTTACCCGTGCGGCGAGCCAACTCGGCATCTCCCGTTCCCTGGTGACGCGCCACATCGCCCACCTCGAGCAGCGGCTGGGTGTGACCCTGTTCAACCGTTCGACGCGCGGCCTGAACCTCACCGAGGAGGGCGCCGTCTATCTGCAATCCTGCGAGCGGGTGCTGTTCGATGTGGAGGCGGCCGAGCGCGAGCTGTCGCAGGGGCGGGGCGTGCCGATCGGCACGCTGCGCGTTACCGCGCCGAAGTCTTTCGGGCTGATGCAGTTCGGCGATGCATTGATCGACTTCGCGGCGGCCCAGCCGAAGATCAAGATTTCCCTGACGCTGGGCGACTTCACGTTCCGCGCGCACGATTTCGCCGACAGCGGGCAGGATGTCGCGATCCGCACCGTCGGCATCGCCGATTCATCGGTGATCGCGCGCCGCATCGGCACCATCCAGCACGTGATGTGTGCGTCGCCGGAATATATCGCGCGTATGGGCGCGCCGGAAAACCTGGCTCAACTCTCCGAGGCGCCGTGCCTCACCCATACGGGCGCCAACGAGAACGAGCGTCTTTGGACATTCACCGGGCCTGCGGGAGACGTGTCCGTGAAGGTCGATGGCCCCTACAGGTCGAACAGCAGCCTGTCGCTGAAACGGGCGGTGCTGTCGCATCTCGGCATCGGCCTGCTGCCGGCCTATTGCATCGCCGATGAAATGAAGTCAGGCCAGCTCGTGCAAATCCTGCCCGCGTTTCAAGCCGTGCCGGGGCCGCTGCTGGTGGTTTATCCGCAGGGGATCGCGGTGCCCGTCAAGGTGCGCGTCTTCGTCGACTTCCTGGCGAAATGGTTCGCGCGGCATCCGCTGTGGGGGGGTGATTGAGCAAGCGGTAGAAGCACCCAGAAGCCCTCATCCTGAGGAGCAACGCTTTGCGTTGCGTCTCGAAGGACGGGGGCGATCTGCTGCCGCCCGCCAACTGTGTCATGCCCGCGCTTGTTTCTGATATCGCCATGTCGTCGATGGCCGGCGCAAGGCCACCGGCCATTACGGTTGAGAGGCTGCGGTGTGACGCCCCCGTCCTTCGAGACGCGCCTTGCAGGCGCTCCTCAGTATGAGGGCTCCTGTTGGCTTTTGTCGTTCTCTAAGCCGCGTCCGCCGGCGCAAGCGTGGGCTGCCGCGCATGATCCATCTCGATCAGCTTGCGGATTTCCGGCTTGCACGATCCGCAATTGGTGCCGGCCTTGCAGGCTTCGCCGACCGCATCGACCGTTGCCGCGCCGGCGGCGACCGCGTCGGTGATGACGGATGAGCGCACGCCGTGGCAGGAGCAGATGATCGGGCTGGTGTCGGCGCTCGCATCGAAATCACGTCCTGTCAGCAGCGCGAGGCGCTCCGCAGTGTCGGTGACTGGCCTGGCGAAACGCGCGCACATGAATTCGAAGAAAGCGGCTTCGCGCTGTGGCGCGCAGAACAGCACGGCGGCAATCGAGGTGCCGTCCATGACGATGCTGCGGAATGTGCCGCTTTGGGTATCCTCCAGAGCCAGCAGTTCGCCGTGCGCCGGCAGAAAATTCGATAGATAGGCGTGCAGGCTGGCGGGATCGCGCGGGTTGGCGATCAGGGTCGCGGTGCCGCCTTCGACCGGCAGATGCGCATGCACGAGCCAGGCCGGCAGATCGAGCGGGTCGCGGGCGATGAAGAAGGCGAAAGAATGGATCGGCGCGGGCTCGATGGCGATGGGTGTCGCCTTCATCTCGGGCTGGCCGGAGATGGGATCGCAAAAGCCCTGCGCCAGCGCGCCGACACGGGCGCGGCCGCTGGTCATGTCGTTCCAATGAATCGGCGCGAAGGCCATGCCGCGCTTCTGTCCATCGGTGACGACGACTTTCAGGATCGCCGAGCCATAGGCGCTGCGCAGGCTGGCATAGCCGCCGTCGGTCACGCCGTAGCGCCCGGCATCGTCGGGGTGAAGTTCGACGAAGGGTTCGGCGATGTGTCGGGCAAGGCGCTGCGACAATCCGGTGCGGGCCATGGTGTGCCATTGATCGCGGATGCGGCCGGTGTTGAGCAGCAGCGGACGTTCGCGGCCCGGCGCCGCCTTCAACTCCGGATTGGCGACGGCAATGAAGCGCGCCTTGCCGTCGGGCGAGAAAAAGCGGCCGTCGGCGAAGAGGCGTTCGACGCCGTTCTCGGCCCCGGCCGGCATCGGCCACTGGAACGGCGCCATGGCGTCATAAGCCTGCCTGTCGTGGCCGGCGTGCGCGCCGATGTCGAAATCGCGCGTGCCGTCGTTCTCGAAAGCGGAGAGGGCTGCGTGCTCGGCGAAAATCTCGTGCGGTCCCGCATAGGCGAACGCCGCGCCGAAGCCCATGCGCTTTGCGACCTCGCAGATCATCCACCAGTCGGGTTTTGCTTCGCCGGGCGGCGCGCGGAACGGCCGCTTCCGGGTGATGCGGCGTTCCGAATTGGTGACGGTGCCATCCTTCTCGCTCCAGGCGGCAGCGGGCAGGACCACATGGGCGTCGTCGAGAATGCCGTCGACGGCGGAATTGGCTTCCGAGACGATCAGCAGATCGAGCTTCGCCAGGGCGCGGCGAACCCTGTCGGCGTCCGGCAGGCTGACCGCCGGATTGGTGCACATGACCCACAGCGCCTTGATCGTGCCGCTGCTGACGGCATCGAACAGGTCGACGGCCTTGAGGCCCTCGTGCCGCACCATCCGCGGGGCCTTCCAGAAGCGGCCGACACGATCAATCTCCGGCTCGCTGAAGCCCATATGCGCGGCGAGCTGGTTGGCGAGCCCGCCGACTTCGCGCCCGCCCATGGCGTTGGGCTGGCCCGTCAGCGAGAACGGTCCGCTGCCGATCTTGCCGATGCGCCCGGTGGCGAGATGGCAGTTGAGGATGGCGTTGACCTTGTCGGTGCCTTGCGCCGACTGGTTCACGCCTTGCGAATAGCAGGTGACGGTGCGCGGCGTCGCGATCCACCAGTCGATGAAGGTCCTGAAGTCGGGCAGGGGAATGTCGCAGCGGCGTGCTGCCGCCTTGATATCGGGCGCGATCTCCCTGGCGCGTTGCAGGGCTGCCTCGAAGCCGCTGGTGTGAGCAGCCATATAGTCATGCGCGAGAGCGGTACTCTTGCTGATCTCGACGAGGAGGGCTGCAAACAGCACACTGTCCATGCCCGGCGCGATCGGCAGATGCAGGTCGCTGTCGTCTGCTGTTGCCGTTCGTCTGGGATCGATGGTGACGATGCGCGCGCCCCGCTGGCGGGCGATCTGCATGCGCTGGTGAAGAACGGGATGGCACCAGGCGGCATTCGAGCCGGTGAGTACGATCAGATCCGCGAGATCGAGATCGGCATAGGCATTGGGCACCGTGTCGGAGCCGAAGGCCCGCTTATGGCCCGCCACCGAAGAAGCCATGCACAGCCGCGAGTTGGTGTCGATATTGGCTGAGCCGATGAAGCCCTTCATGAGCTTGTTGGCGACGTAATAGTCCTCGGTCAGCAATTGCCCTGAAACGTAGAAGGCGACGGCATCCGGCCCGTGCCGCCTGACGGTTTCCTCAAGCCCGCGCGCCGCTTCGCCGATGGCGCGATCCCATGACGCGCGCACGCCACGCACGGACGGATAAAGCAGCCGGCGCGACAGACCAAGCGTTTCGCCGAGCGCAGCGCCCTTGACGCAGAGGCGGCCGAAATTCGCCGGATGTTCGCTGTCGCCGGCGACGGTGGCGCCGCCCGCCCCGTCGGGCGTGGCGATGACGCCGCAACCGACGCCGCAATAGGGACATGTGGTCTTGACGGGAGCCGCGCTTGTGTCGCTCATGCGCGTCTCAATAGACATCGGCCTGGAAGCGCTGCGCCTTCTTCAAGGAAGCGACCCAGGCGACGGCCTTGTCCGTCGTCAGCGCGCCGTGCTGGGCGGCGATGTCGACGAGCGCGCGCTCGACATCCTTGGCCATCCGTTTGGCGTCGCCGCAGATGTAGAAATGCGCGCCTTCCTCGAACCAGCGCCAGAGATCGGCGCCGGTCTCGCGCATGCGGTCCTGCACGTAGATCTTCTGGCCGGAGTCGCGCGACCAGGCCAGGGTCAGGCGTTGGAGCTTGCCGCGCGTGCGCAGATCCTCGAATTCCTCCTCATAGAAGAAATCGCTCTCGCGATGCTGATGGCCGAAGAACAGCCAGTTCTTGCCCGGCGCATCGGCGGCGGCGCGGTCGTGCAGAAAGGCGCGGAAGGGTGCGACGCCGGTGCCGGGACCGACCATGATGACGGGGGTTGTGGGATCGGCCGGCAAGGCGAAGGCATGGGCCTTCTGGATGAAGGCGCGGACAGGCTCGCCGTCGTTGATGCGCTCGCCCAGATAGGTCGAAGCGACGCCGAGGCGTTCGCGCTGGCCGATGCGGTAGCGCACGGTATCGACTGTGAGCGACAGCAGGGCGGGGTCCCGGCGCGGCGACGACGAGATGGAGTAAAGCCGCGGCTGCAACGGATCGAGCGCCTCGACGAAGGCTTCGGCGCCGGGGCGCAGGCCGGAGAACTTGTGCAGGGCGCCGAGGATATCGAGGCGGTCGAGATCGCCATCGGGATCTTCGCCGCTGGCGAGCGCCTGCGCCTTGCGCCGCGTCTCGCCGCCGGACATGTAGGAGAAAAGCTGGAACAGGCTGTCGGGTGCTGGGCCCAGAGCGCAATCCTCGACCAGGCATTGGTGCAGGCTCTTGCCGTTCACCTGCGCATCGGGGCGCGCGCCGAGCAGCGCGATGATGGCGTCGGCGAGGCGCGGATCATTGCGCGGATAGATGCCGAAGGAATCCCCCGGCACGTAGGAGAGACCGCTGCCGGAAAGATTGAACTCGATATGAAAGGTGTGTTTCTCGGACTTGCCTTTGTTCAGCCTGCGCCGCGACAGGTAGGTCACATGCGCCGGATTTTCGCGCGACGGACCGGTATTGGCGTCGACGATTGCAGGCGCGGAGACTTGGGCGGGAGGCGCGGCGGCGGTATCAAGCTCCAGCGCCAGCGTCTTGAGCATGCGGAAGGTTTCCTTGCCGCCCGGCGAGCACAGGTTGAGGCGCGGTTCGCGCTTTTCCGCGACGGCTGCGGAATAAGTGGCGCAGAGATAGCCGCACTGGCCGCAATCCTGCTGGGCCATGGCGGCGAACATGCGCCGCTGCAGCGGCTTGCCCTCCGCCAGCTTCATGCGTTCGGCGATCTCCATGGAGGGATCGTGCCAGGGTGCTTCTTCCTCCTGCGCGCCGGCATCGGCGATCGGCGCGGCACCGCTGCCGTCGAGCGCGCTCATGCCCGGCGGATTGCTGTCGGGTGACAGCAGGCCGGCAAAGAAGCCGTTCAGCCAGGAGCGCTGTTCGGAGCTGAAGGGTGCGTTCTCCGGCAGGATTTCGACCGGAACAGGCGTGGCGGAATGGATGGTCATGCGGCGGTCTCGGAGATTTTGGCGAAGTTGCGCAAGTCGTCGTCGCTGTGGCGCGCTGTGAACGCCTGGAAAGTTTCCTCAGGCGACACGCGCTTCTGCATCCACGCTTCCAGCAAGGACTCGACCATTTGCGGGCAATCGTCGGCCTTGATCTTCTCCGCAAGCGGCCGGCCGATGGCGGCGCGGTCGGCGAAGCCGCCGCCGACGACGAGATCGAAACCGTCCACCGTGTCGCCGTCGTCGTTGACGGGCACGCGCGCGCCGACCAGGCCGATATCGCCGATATAATGCTGCGCGCAGGAATGATGGCAGCCGGTGAGATGAATGTTCACCGGCCTGTCGACGGTCAGCCGCCTATCAACATGATCGGCGATCGCTATGGCGGCGCCCTTGGTGTCGGAGGCGGCGAATTTGCAGCCGCGACTGCCGGTGCAGGCGACGAGGCCTTTGCGCACGTCCGACGCCCGCCAGTCGAGACCGCAGGCCTCGATGCGCGCCTGCGCTTCGGCGACATGCGCATCGGCAATGCCCGACAGCAGCAGGTTCTGCCAGACGGTGAGGCGGATGTCGCCGTCGCCAAGCTCGCGCGACAGTTCGGCGAGCGCCCGCATCTGCGCGCAGGTGATGCGCCCGACCGGAAGGGCGACGCCGATCCAGTTCAGTCCGGGCTGCACCTGCGGGTGGACGCCGATATGGGCGGAGCGGTCGAAGGCCGGGCGCGGCGCGATGTGCGCGTCGGCAATGCGGACGAGGGGACGTCCGAGCTTCTCCTCGACGGCCTTGAGAAACCTGTCGAAGCCCCAGGCGTCGAGCACATATTTCAACCGCGCCTTGGTGCGGTCGGTGCGGTCGCCGTTCTCGATGAAGACGCGGACGATGGCATCGGCGATCTGTGTGCATTCATCGGGGCGGCAATAGACGCCCGTGGGGCGGGCGAGATCGCGATGGCCGGTGATGCCGCCAAGCGCGAGGCGCATCCACACCCCGGCTTCGAAGCCGGCATCTTCATTGACCATGACGGCCTGGAATCCGATGTCGTTGGTTTCCTCCAGCACGGGTATGACGCCGCCGCCGTCGAAGGCGACGTTGAACTTGCGCGGCAGGCCGTAGAGCGAGCGGTCGTTGAGAATATGATAGTGCCATTCTTTCGCGATGCTGCGGGTATCGAAAATCTCCGACGCATCGATGCCAGCGGTGGGCGAACCTGTCACGTTGCGGATGTTGTCGGCGCCGGAGCCGCGCGCGGTGAGCCCGAGTTCGATGACCCCTTCGACCACATGGATGGCGTGTTCGGCGGGTATCTCGCGGATCTGCAGGTTGGCGCGGGTCGTCACGTCAGCGAAGCCGCCGCCGAATTTCTCCGCCACATCGGCACAACCGGCGAATTGATGCGCCTTCAGGATGCCGTTTGGAATGCGCAGGCGCGCCATATAGGAATTCTGCGTCGGCGCCACATAGAACAGGCCGTAATAGCGCCAGCGGAAATTGTCTTCCGGCTTGGGAAACTGCTTGTCCCGCGCCTGTTTGCGCAAACGCGGATAGGCGTCGAAGGGGTGTTCGGCGCGCTTCCATTTTTCCTGGTCGTTGAGCTTGCCGCCGGCGGCGACCGTGCGGTCCTGCGCCTTGATGTGGATGGCGTCCGGTCCGACCGGCTCCGGGGCCGCGGTTGCGGCCTTGCCACCGATCGGTGCCAGGCCCCGCGCAGCACGCGCCGATTGCAGGCCGGAGACGAAGCCTTCAAGATAGCGCTTCTGGTCGGACGTGAAATCACCGCTCATCACGCGGCCTCCTTGTTCAGGCGTTCGGTATAGGCGCGGCCGAAGACCAGTGCCTGACGCCGGTCCGACATATCCTGCCCGCCGCGGATGAGATCGCGATACCACAGTGCATCGCCGGTTTCTCCGACAAGGATGGCTCCGGTCATCCGGCCGTTCTGAAACACCAGCCGGCGATAGTGACATTTCCGGCGGTCCTCGAACGTCACGCTTTCGCTGCCTGGTGCGCCTTCCACATCGCCGGCTGAAAACACGCCGACGCCGGAAACCTTCAGATTGGTCGCCAGGACCGAGCCATTATAGAAGGCGGAGAGATCGCCCGCGAAACGTCTTGCCAGCACATCGGCCTGTTCGTAGCCGGGCTCGACAAGGCCATAGACCTGGCCGCGATGCTCGGCGCATTCGCCGATGGCATGCACGTTGGCGACGGACGTCGTAATGGTATCGTCGATCTGGATGCCGCGGCCGATTGCGATGGCGCTGCATTGTGCCGGTGCGGTCTGCGGTCGGACGCCCACTGCCATGACGACAAGTTTTGCCGCCAGTCTGGTTCCGTCCTTGAACGCGATGCCCTCGACGTGCCTGTCGCCGTAGATATGCGCGGAATGGGTGTTCAGCCGCACCGTGATGCGCTTGCGGATGATGGCATCGCGCAGGAACAGCGCCGCGCGGGCATCGAGCTGGCGTTCCATCAGGCGCGGCATGACGTGAATGAGCGTGACGTCGCAGCCCAGCCGGGCCAGGCCATAAGCGGCTTCGATGCCGAGCAGGCCGCCGCCAATGACGGCGACCGGCGTTCCGACCTGGGCCACGGCGCGGATGCTCTCAAGGTCGGCGACATCACGAAAGGTCACGACGCCGTCGAGGTCGGCGCCCGGCAGCGGCAGGCGAATGGCGCTCGAGCCGGTGGCGAGCACGAGATGGTCGTAGGTGACCATGCGGCCATCCGACAGTTCGACGCGATTGCCGGCCGTATCGATCGCTTTCGCGCTGACGCCTGTATGCAGGTCGATGCCCTGCGCCTCGTACCAGGCACGGTCGCGCAGCTTGACGTCCTCAGCGCTGACGTCGCCTGCCAGCAGCGCCGAGAGCAGCACGCGGTTGTAGCCTTCCACCGGCTCGCTGCCGATGGCAGTGACATCGAAACGGCCGGGCGCCAGCGCGCTCAGTCTTTCGAGAAAGCGAACTCCCACCATGCCGTTGCCGACGACGACGATGCGTTTGCGCATGAGGTTCACGCGGCGATGGTCGGCGCCTTGTGGCGCGCGTAGAGGAATTCGAGAACGGCGGAACGGGCCTCCGTGTAGGTCTTGTTGTTGACGAGTTCGAGGCGCCGGCGCGGCCGCGCCAGTTTGACATCCAGGATTTCGCCGATCGTCGCCGCCGGACCGTTGGTCATCATCACCACGCGGTCGGAGAGCAGGATCGCCTCGTCGACATCGTGGGTGATCATCACCATCGTGTTGCCGAGCTTCATGTGGATTTCCATGATGCTGTCCTGAAGATGGGCTCTCGTCAGTGCATCGAGGGCGCCGAACGGTTCGTCGAGAAGCAGGATCTTCGGTTCCATCGCCAGGCCGCGGGCGATGCCGACGCGCTGCTTCATGCCGCCGGAGATTTCAGCCGGGCGCTTGTCCTTGGCATGCAGCATGTGGACGAGCTGGAGGTTGTGCTCGATCCATTCGTGCCGCTCGGCGCGGCTCTTCTTGTTGGCGAACACCTTGTTCACGGCGAGCGCGACATTTTCGTAGACGGTGAGCCAGGGCAGCAGGCTGTGGTTCTGGAACACCACCGCACGCTCCGGCCCGGGAGAGTTGACCTCCCGTTCCTCGAGGATCACCGCGCCGGTCGTCACCTGGGTCAGGCCGGCGATGATGTTGAGAAGGGTCGACTTCCCGCAACCGGAATGGCCGATGATGGAAACGTACTCGCCCTCGTTGATGACCATGCTGATGTCGCGCAGGACTTCCGTCGTCGCGGCGCCGCGCGAGAAGGATTTGCCGATCTGTTCGAGCTTGAGATAGGAATTGTTCGCCATGTTGATCTCCTCGAGAGGCAAATCTAGGAAGCCTGCACGCCGCGGGTGACGATGGAACCGACCGCCGACACGAGCTTGTCGAGCAGGAAGCCGACGATGCCTATGTAGGCCAGTGCCACGATGATGTCGGGCAGACGCGACGAGTTCCACGCATCCCAGATGAAGAAGCCGATGCCGACACCGCCGGTGAGCATTTCGGCTGCGACGATGGCGAGCCACGACAGGCCGATGCCGATGCGCAGGCCGGTGAAGATATAAGGCGCTGCCGCCGGCACCAGGATGCGCCAGAAGAATTCGATCGAATTCAACTGCAGCACCGCGGCGATGTTGCGATAATCCTGCGGGATGTTGCGCACGCCGACCGCCGTGTTGATGATGACCGGCCAGATCGAGGTGATGAAGATCACGAAGATCGCCGATGGGGCCGAGTCGCGGAAGGCGGCGAGCGAGATCGGCAGCCAGGCGAGCGGCGGCACGGTGCGCAGCACCTGAAAGATCGGATCAAGTCCGCGCATCGCCCAGACCGACTGGCCGATGAGGGCGCCGACAAGCACGCCGATCACTGCGGCGAGGCCGAAGCCGAAGGCGACTCTTTGCAGGGACACGAGAACGCGCCAGCCCAGGCCGATGTCCTGTGGACCGTTCTCAAAGAATGGATCCCGAATTAAATCCTGCGCCTCCCGCCAAACCTGAATCGGCGTCGGCAATGACGCGCCGGGCCGGCTGAAAGCGAGTTCCCAAACGAGCAGCAGCAGGACGAGAACGATGAGCGGCGGGATGACGGTGACGGCAACCGCCGCGAGCTTTTCTTTAGCGACCTGGGCAAAGGGCTTTCCGGAGCGGAGCGGGATCACAGTCGCCGGCGTTCGGGCCGGCGATTGCTGCATGGATATCTTTTGCGTCAGTCCGCCGCTTTTGAGAATGGGAAGGGACAACATCTTTCTCCGCAGTCAAATCCGCCGTGCGGCGGAACTATGCCTATGACTCAACCAATCGTTCTCGACGCGCTCTCGGTCCTGTCGCAGATCGCTCACGCACTTCGCTTGATCGCGAGCGACGTCAGGTAGGCGGACGGGTCCTTGGGATCGAAAACCTTGCCGTCGAAGAACGTCTCCTTGCCGCGCGACGTGGAGGCAGGAATGTCTGAGGCCGATACGCCGAGCGTCTTGGCGGCTTCGCGCCAGATGTCTTCGCGATTGACCTTGTCGACCAGCGCCTTGATATCGGTCGTCGGCTCGAACTTGCCCCAGCGGATATCCTCGGCGATGAACCAGGTATCGTGGCTCTTGAACGGATAGGAAGCCCCGTTCGCCCAGAATTTCATGTTCAGGTCGGTGTTCTTGACAATGCGACCGTTGCCGTAATTGACCTCGCCCTTGAGGCGGCCGAGGATGTCGGCCGGCGGCACGTTGAACCATTGACGCTTGCCCAGGATGGTCGACATTTCGTCTTTGTTGGCAGCGGCCTCGCACCATTGAAGGGCTTCCATCACAGCCATGAGAAGCGCCTTGGCCGCCTTCGGATTCTTCTCGACCCAGTCGGAGCGCACACCGAGACATTTCTCCGGGTGGTTTTTCCAAAGCTCGCCGGTTATGGCAGCCGAATAGCCGATGTGCTGGTTGACGAGCTGTTCGTTCCACGGCTCGCCGACGCAGAATGCGTCCATATTGCCGACCTTCATATTGGCGACCATCTGCGGCGGAGGGACGACGATCGTCGACACATCCTTGTCGGGATCGATGCCGGCAGCGGCAAGCCAGTAACGGAGCCAGAGGTCGTGCGTGCCGCCGGGGAACGTCATGGCGACTTTGACTTCCTTGCCCTCGGCCCTCTTTTTTTCGAAGGCGGCTTTGAGCTTGGTGGCATCGACCGTGACGGCGAGATCCTTGTACTCGTTGGAAACCGAAAGGCCCTGGCCGTTGCAGCTAAGGCGCGCCAGAATCGACATCGGGACGCCGATATTGTTTTGCGTCACCTTTCCGGTCGAGATCAGATAGGGCATCGGCGTCAGGATGTGGGCGCCGTCAATGCCGTTGCTGGCGCCGCCGAGGACGAGGTTGTCGCGGGTCGTGCCCCACGAGGCTTGTTTGATGACATCGACATTGGGGAGGCCGTGCTTGGCGAAAAGGCCCTTTTCCTTGGCGATGACGAGCGAGGCGGCGTCGGTGAGGGCGATGTAGCCGAGTTTGATACCTGTCACCTCGGGACCGGCGGCCTGCGCGAATGCGCCAGACGGAAAGCTGACCTTGGCGGCGGCAAGCACGGCCGTCGCCGATGCGGTCTTAAGAAGGCCGCGACGGTCGATCGTGCCGCGGGTGCGCCGGTTCTCGGTAGTGCTCATTCATCGTTCCTTCGTTCGGTTTCGCCGTCTGCGGTGCGCTCGAGCCAAAAAAAAAGCCGCGGTCCTGAACGCGCGCGAAGTGCGCGTTTGCTTCAGGACAGCGGCATTGCTGAAATGGCCCGACGTTGGACCGGGCGCCACAAGCGTGGCACCTTCGCGTTTAAACATACAAGACGCGTGCCAGTTCGGGTCTGATCTGAATTTTTATTGTTTTCAAGCAGTTACAGAGGAGACAGGAAAGCGGCGTCAGGGCGTTGATGCCAGCGAAGCATCGTCTTGTCGACGATTTGGGCAGAACGGCGTCGTTTAGCGCACCAGGGACAGCCGCGGTCCTGAGCGTCGGCTGTTCCAGAAATTGAGATAATCCTGGATATTTTCGGGCTCGAATTCGGGCCCCGCAAAGGCGCCGATCCTGTCTGCCGGCGCCGGCGACGTGCCGAGAGATGTGCCAAGCGCAGTGTCAAACAGATCGAAGCGGAAGGCGGCGACCGCTTTGGCGCGCATTTCCTCCGACAGGGGTGCCTGACCCCAGCGCACGAGTTGCGCATAGAACCAGGCAGCCTGCACCGGATCGGGGCGCGTGGCGGTAGGGCCGCCGATGACAATATGGCGCGGGTTGTGGCGTGTGGGGCCGTTCGGCGAGAGCAGAATCGTGCCAGCGAGAACACGCGCGACGA
>Ga0182744_1001786_pt1 | contig 18422 bp, 12 predicted proteins | sample eDN3rd30CKraftMG_FD_128525 | JGI IMG/M metagenome (GOLD analysis project Ga0182744, IMG submission 128525) | Enriched Miracle-Growth compost microbial communities from Emeryville, California, USA - eDNA 3rd pass 30_C Kraft MG (version 2) (version 2) ...
ATTTAACATATCTTGTAAAAGCATCTACTTCTATTCCTGCTCCTGGATATTTCCATTACTTTATTGATGCAAACAGCGGTGAGGTAGTGAATGGCTTTAATAAAATCCATGAGATTGATCCGGCCACATTATCTCCAGTGACCGGAAGAGGTTTAGACTTACATGGTACAATGCAATCCTTCCCAGTTGGAAAGGACCTGGCAACGGGGACAAGTTATCTATACGGTACTTCTACCGCAGCAAGTAAAAGTGTTCCAATCGCAACGTTTTCTGCACAACGGATGGAGGAGTTCGTCTACATGCTTGCTGCAATTTTTGGATTCACTGGTTATGAGGTATCAACAAAAAACTCTACTAACTTTTTCTATGACCCAGCAGCGGTTTCTGCTCATTTAAACTCTGATAAAGTAAATAAATACTATCAAGTAATCCACAAGCGTAACAGCTTAGACAACAATGGAATGAAACTAATCAATACGGTTCATATTGGGGTAAAATGGAATAATGCCGGTTGGAATGGAAAACAAATGATGTATGGAGATGGCGATGGAATTAAATATAACTCCCTTGCCGGCGGGTTAGATGTTGCCGGTCACGAAATGACGCATGGTGTCATTGAACACTCTGCCGACTTAATCTATGAGGACGAGTCCGGTGCCCTAAATGAATCACTGGCGGACATCTTAGGGAACTTTGCTGAAATGTATGCGACATCAGAAGTTGAATGGGAACTAGGTGAAGATATTACGACACCTAACATTCCTGGTGACGGTGGACTTCGGTCGATGAGTAACCCTGCAGCAAAAAAAACATCCCTTACAGAATCCGGTTACTATCCTGATCATTATGAGGATCGCTACTTAGGAACAGAAGACAATGGCGGAGTGCACATTAATAGCGGTATCAACAATAAAGCTGCTTACTTAATTTCCCAAGGCGGTACGAATAATGAAATTACCATTAAAGGAATTGGTAAGTCGAAAACAGAGAAGATCTATTACCGTGCGCTGACTCTTTACTTAACCTCTTCTTCTGGTTTCCATGACATGCGGGAAGCAGCCATTCATGCGGCACGCGACCTGTATCCTGATAAAAACGGTGCACCTTCACCTGAAACACAAGCGGTTATGGATGCCTATTCATCCCTGGGTGTGAATTAATGTAGTGCTTAAATCTCAAAAGCCATGAACGAAGAATTAACATCGTTCATGGCTTTTTTTAATTATCATTCTGACTGAATTGCCTCAATTAACTGATTTGAAATTTGAACCGCCTTTTCATACTGTTCCACCTTCATATAGTAATGGAATAATTCCTTTCCAAATCGCTTCTTCAGCATTTCACTTTTACTAGATTCGAAGTATGGAAGCGCCTCTTTCTCAATGTACTGGTAATACTGTTCGTAATTTTCCTCTATCTGAAGAATTAGCAGCTTAAATACAATCATGTAAACAGTGGCCTCCTGGACCTTGGCCATCGCTAGTCCTTCACGTGCATGTTTAAGAAGCTCCGGTTTTCGCATCAGCTTCCCTTCTAAGCAGCATTTCAAATAGTTATACCACCGTTGTAGATATAGAACGGATGGTTTTTTTACTAGGGAAAGTGACTCTTTAAACGTCCTTTTTGCATTTTGATAATCTTTTCTTCTGAAGTATTCATAGCCTAAATTGTTTAGCAGCATTGTTTTCTTGTCCGGTTTATTTAGTAATTCACTGTTATGAATCAGCCTACGATAAGCTGCCTCTACTTCTTTAAAATCATGTTCGACATTGCTGCCAATGGAAATAAGCATAATGGATTCCGCCATCAATGCTCCCAAGAAGTTATCCACTTCTTTATAATAGCGAAGTGCTTTTTCCGCATAAGAGTAGGCCAATACATAGGAGTTCATCCATTGATAGGCTGCCGCCAAGTGGTAATAATATTCGAGATTTCCATATTCAGTTCGATCAATTTCCTTCAAAATGTTTATCGCTTTTTGGTAACATTCTTTTTTGGAGTTCCTGTAATCAAGTAGGTAATAAATTCCCCATACATGCCGAAGTAAATTCTTTTCGTATGGTCGAAGCTCTGGGTAGTCATTTTGCACACGCATTAATATAGCATATGTCATGTTGAAATCTTGTCTCAGCAGATAATACCTCGCCTGCAGCAGTTTGTAAAAGGCAGCATAGGAGGAAGAGCCAATAATTGGATTCGTCTCAAGTTCCTTTTGGATTTCCTCTACCTCCTTCATCCTCTGCATAATGATTACCTTATGCCAGTAATGGAGCTGATTCTCCAAATTCTCAAAACGCTGGTTTTCTTTCTCGATATCGATCTGTAAACGCTCGGAAAACAATGAGATAATCTCTGCCGCATAGGGAGTTTGTCCTCGTTCAATTTTACTCACATGTGTGACTGAGCAAATCCCCCTGCCTAATTCTTCTTGTGTAAGCCCCTCTTTTTGACGGTAAAATTTAATGATTTCTCCAACTGACATCTAACTCTCCCCTTAAAAACCTATGTAATAGATATACCCAAACGTAGGATTTATTTAAGTTTATAGGCTATTTACTTCCTTTGCCAAAAGTACATTGACTTAATTTTTAGAATCTTAGCACCATTTTTAATAGGATAAAAGATGTATTTCTTATGTAGCAGAGAAAGACAGGCAAAGCTAAGCGTTCTCCAAGATTTGATCACTTCATACTCAGGCAAAATTGGGCTTCATTAGACCCATTTTTTTACCTCTACCTACTTTTTGGCTTCATGAACCTTTCATGAGACCCATTTTTACAATCTCAACCTTATTTTGAACTTCATAGACATTCTAAACGAATTTAATCTCTTGACATCGAGATAAATCTATATTATATTTATCTCGAATTAAAAATATATTATATGATTATATTTTAATTCAAACTAACTGAAATTGAAAAAAACCTTTAGATAAAAATCAACAACAAGGGGTGGACAGCATGGGTTTTTTTAACAAATTATTTGGTACAACAACAAAGGAGGAAGAAACAATGACGAATTCAAAGTTAAAAATAGGTATTATCTTAGGAAGCACACGTCAAGGACGTGTTAGCCCACAAGTAGGGGAATGGGTAAAAAGAATCGCCGACCAACGAGCTGATGCAGATTATGAAATCGTGGATATCTCAGATTACAACCTGCCATTCTTAGGAACAACTGATGGAACAGAGCCAGGAATCGCTGCTTGGAATGAAAAACTTGCGAGCTTAGATGGATTCGTATTCGTGGTTCAAGAATACAACCACAGTATTACTGGTGCATTAAAAAATGCAATTGATTTCGCACGTGAAGCTTGGTACAACAAAGCTGCTGGTATCGTAAGCTATGGTTCAACTGGCGGAGCTCGTGCTGCAGAACATTTACGTGGAATCCTTGGCGAAGTAAAAGTTGCTGACGTTCGCACTCATCCAACATTGTCACTATTCACAGACTTTGAAAACGGCTCTGTATTTAAACCACAAGATTTACACCAAACAAACATGACTGCAATGCTTGACGAAGTAATCGCTTGGAGCGGTGCTTTAAAAACAATCCGATAATATGTGAAATATCCAATGCGCCACAGTCTTAATTGACTGTGGCGCATTTTGTGTTTTTTCCAATTTGTCCAAGCCTCTCTCCCCCAGTTGCATACCTTATTTTTAGAGGATTATAAGTTTTATGATCTATTTTTGAAAGGAGAATGAACAGTTGTCTAAAGTTATCCATCTGAATCTTAGAGTCGACCCGACCCAATATATTCCACAGATTCGGGAAGTTCCAGGCTATGATTATATCCATTTAGTCAGGCAGCCTAAGTATATGGTAAACTTACCGCTTCTCAATGAAAAGGTTCACTACCTTAGTGAAATTTTTTCACCACAAGAGTATGTAGAGAAAAATAACATCTCACTTATACACGCACACCACGCTCAATTAGGATTATTACTTCTTCCATTTAAGGAGGAAACCTCCCTCCCACTCGTAACTAGCATAAGGGGCAGAGATGCAACACTTGCCAATCAGCCTGTTGGTTATTTAGATGGCATGAAAATGCTGTTTGATCAAGGAGAGCTCTTTTTGCCAGTATGTCAGTATTTAGCTCATCGAATTAATTTATGGGGATGTCCTCCTGAAAAAATCAGAGTTCTTTATGGAGGCGTTGACCTTAACCTCTTCCCTTATCGAGGTCCAAATCTACAAGGCTCCCAGAACATTGTATCGATTGGGAGATTAGTAGAAAAGAAAGGACACCATGTTTTAATGCAGGCATTTAAAAAGATTAAATCAAAATTTCCAAAAGCCACTCTTACGATTATCGGAGGCGGTGAACTGGAAGAATATATTAAATCGCTCGCAACGCAGTTAAATTTAGGTACTTCCTTCCGTCTTTTGAATCGCGTACCTAAAAGCCAAGTTCCAGAATTAATGGCGCAAGCAGACATTTTCTGTGCCCCAAGCTTGACAGCAGCAAATGGTGATGTGGAAGGAATTCCAAACACAATAAAAGAAGCAATGGCAACAGGCATTCCAGTCCTCGCAACAACCCACGCCGGTATTCCAGAGATCATCACCAATAACAAAGATGGTGTATTAGTTCGAGAAAACGATGTGGACCACCTGGCACAAGCATTAGAATTTATGCTGTTAAATAGACACCTATGGAGACGCTATACCCTCGCTGCGCGAAAAAATGTAGAACAAAACTTTGATCAGAGTAAACAGCTTCTTTTACAGGCCAAATATTATGATGAATTGTTAGGGGGATCATAATGGCAGATTTCAGATTAATAAAAGTCACCAAAGGACCAAAAACACTATTAATTGACAACCCTACTAACTTTCCTTTAATCGGAATGGGTGCTCAAGGAGCGGTCTTTAAATTATCGGAGGAGCGCTGCGTGAAGATATACAGCAACACCCTTCAAGCTCAAATGGAATTAGAAGCACTAAAAGCAGGGCAGCACCTAGCGTTCTTTCCACGATTATATGATTTTGGTGAAAATTATATCGTTATGGAATACTTTAATGCTCCCACATTAAAGGAATACCTCCGGAACTGTACCTATATCCCGGAATCGATCACTCGAAAACTTCTTTATATTCTAGGTGAAATGAGAAAGGCACAGTTCACAATGGTTGACGCTCCGTTACGGCATATTTTCGTAATGGAAAATGAAGAACTAAAAGTTATTGACCACGTAAATGCCTTTAAACGTGTACATCCTGTCCCGCTAAAATTATTGAGAGACTTAAATATGATGCTTCTTAAAGAATCCTTTCTCTCTCGAGTAAAAAAGATGGAACCAGCAACTTATGAAATGTGGCAGCAATATTTTAATGAAAACAAATTAGATTATCGAAACATCCCGGTTACATCTGGGGGTGATGGTGAAGGAGTTAAGGTAGACAGCGCTATTTCACAAACCTTAATTGGAGCCGGTCACCAGGGTGCAGTTTACCGTGTTTCAGAGGATAAATGTGTAAAAATCTATGGAAAACCAGAACATTGTGAAATGGAACAAAGGATTCTATTGGCTAATCAGGATCTTACCTTTATTCCAAAAGTATATGAGACTGGCGATAATTACGTGGTAATGGAATATTTAGTGGGACCAGATTTAAACACCTATCTAAAAAAGCAAACCACCCTCCCTCCAGTCGTAACAAAGCTTTTACTAGAGATCTTAACCTCCCAAAAACAGGCTGGATTCAAACAAATTGATGCTCCATTAAGACACGTGTTTGTAACCAACTCCGGCTTTAAAATGGTCGACCATGTGTATTCGTTTTCTCGTCTGCAAGAAAGACCACTTGAACTTTTTCAAAACCTTCATGAAAGAGGTTTCCTTGCAGAGTTTCTAGAGCAGATAAAAATTCTTGATCCTGCTACACATGCAGAATGGACGAGAACTCCTATTCCGCTCACAGAGGAAGAAGTACAAATGGAAATAAGAGATATTCCAACTGTGCTGCCAGGAAAAAGCAGCCGTCGTAAAGGGCATGGACAAAAGGGCTATGGCGGTAAAAAGGCCAAGGGCCATGATAAAGACCGTGACCACAAAAAAGGCAAGGAACATGGGAAGGAAAACGACCGCAAAAAAGGTAAGGATAAAGACCGTGATCGTAAGAAAGAGCAAGGCCGCGATCATGACAAAGGGAAAGACAGAGAGCATGGCGGAAAAAGAGACAGCAAGGATAACAAGAAGCACAACAGCAATAAAGATCAGGATAAAAAGAAGGGAAATGATCGTAAAAAAGGATCGGATAAAAAATGAACATTTTAGTGACTGGTGCAGCGGGTTTTATTGGGTTTCATCTTTCTAAACGTTTGTTAGCTGAAGGTCATCATGTTATCGGTGTGGACAACCTTAATGACTATTACGATGTTCGTTTAAAAAGTGAGCGGCTCAAACAGCTGCAGAGTAACGAAAAGTTTACCTTTTATAAAGTAGACCTAGCCGATACAGAAGGGTTAAATGAAATTTTCGCTAATCACTCCGTCCCCCTTGTAATTAATTTAGCTGCACAGGCTGGGGTCCGTTACAGTCTTACCCATCCACACTCCTATGTTCATTCCAATTTAGTAGGGTTCGTAAATATATTAGAGGCATGCAGACATTTTCAAGTAAAGCACTTACTTTACGCATCGTCTAGTTCTGTCTATGGGGCTAATACTAAAACTCCCTTCTCTACCCAAGACTCTGTTGACCATCCGGTAAGTATCTACGCGGCTACGAAAAAATCAAATGAATTAATGGCACACACTTACAGTCATTTATTTAATATGCCAACGACCGGCCTTCGATTCTTTACGGTATATGGACCTTGGGGCAGACCCGATATGGCTTATTATTCTTTTACAAAAGATATTATCGAAGGGAATCCGATAAAGGTGTACAATAATGGCGACATGCGCAGGGATTTCACCTATATCGACGATATTGTCGAGGGGATCTTCAAATTACTAGACCAGCCGCCAGAGCCAGATCCAAATAGAGAACTCGACCCAAGCACCAGTCATGCTCCCTATAAAATCTATAATATCGGCAACAATAGCCCTGTTAGATTAATGGATTTTATTAGCACATTAGAAACGATAATTGGCAAAAAGGCACAGATTGAATTACTTCCCATGCAGCCTGGAGATGTGAAAGAAACCTACGCAGATATTACCGATTTGCAAAAGGATGCCGGCTTCTCCCCCACCACCCCATTAGAAATCGGTCTAGGACATTTCGTAAAATGGTATAAAGAATTTCATTAAAAACCAACCCCAATCCCCTCTACTCCCTTGAGGGGATTACTATTTGAAAAAATCGTACTATTGGACTAGTAAAACAACAAGAACTCCTATGAACCATTCAGTATACTAGGCTTAGAATGTTTTTAATTTTACTAGAAAGCAGGTTGGTTGCATGTCCATTGGAAAAGTGATTTATTACCACCGCAGAAAACAAAATAAAACACAAGAACAGCTTTGCCAGGGGATTTGCTCGGTTACACATTTAAGTAAAATTGAAAATAACGTTAAAGAAGCCAATCCCAAAACCATACAACTCCTTTGTGAAAGACTAGAAATTTCTATTGAGGAAGAAAACAAAAAGAGCGAGCTGGTAAAACATAAGTTAGATGAGTTTTACGAGTCCATCGAGCGACTGCACCAAGATAAAGCCACCCTTTTATATAAAGAATTACAGGAATGCAAGGAATATGTACACTGTACGGATATGATTTATTTGTATGAATTATATATGCTGCGGTACTATCTGCTGCTGCACGATTTTCCTAGGTTTGAGGAGTCCTCTCGAGGCATTCATAAGTACATCTCAAAGTTTTCTCCTTTTGAGACATATGTCTGGGATTTACTTCAAGCCATCTATTATGGGAAAAAGGAACAATTTCCCCAAGCCCTCCTCTTCCTCTCTCGTATGGAAAACAAAGCAGAAGAATATCGGGCAAAAATATCAGAGTATTATTATTTTCGCTCAGCCTTGCACGGGCATCTATGCCACTACTCTTTATCGATTCATTATGCGTATAAAGCAATGCACGTTTTTCAACAGACAAACAATCTCTTAAGAATGGTCCATGTCAAAATGATTTTGGGTGTTAATTTCATTTATATTGGTGAATTTGATAAAGGGAAAGAGATGCTGCTGCATATTTTAAGTGATGCAGAAATGCTTCAGGATACGGAAACAAAAGCTCTATCGTTACATAATCTCGGTTTTTTACATTACCGTCAAGGAAATATAGAACAATCACTGGATTATTATTCACAGGCACTTCAGTATAAAGAAAAGAATTCAGCGTCCTATTATATAACGATTTCATATCTAGCCGAGGCACTTATTTCCTTTTCGCAGAATAAGAAAGCTGCAGAGCTGTTATCAGAAACTTTGGATTCCTTTCAAGATCAAAAATCACCCCGATACATTGAATTAAAAATCCTTTACTTAGAAGCAGCGGGGACAAAAAAATCTCTTATCCACTATTTGATAAAACATGGTCTGCCTATTATTGAACAGTATACAAACATCGATAGAGGAATTAAATATCTTCAGCTGGTCGCTGATTATTACGAAAAAAAGCAGGACTACGTTTCAGCCAACCACTATCTTCATATTTCCAACCAACTTCTAAAGAACTTGCTTACCAACATTGGATCACCTGTTGACTTACGAACGGCAGCGATACGAGAAAAAGAGACTAAATAATAGATTACAGGGGACAAGGATGTGCGAAAAATTGTCCCTTTTTTGTCGAAAACATTAAATTGTCCCAAGTAAAGCGAGAGTAAAGTCCATTGTTTCCCCCCCCTTTTCGAAAAAAACTCCGCATATGAACCTCATATTATAGTAGATTGTCCCAATTAACAGACTACTAGAATCCCTCTATAGTTAAAGCTAGTACTTCATTATTTTTTACTAGAAAAGGGGAATGTTAGAATGGGCAAACAAAAGTATAGTAAGTATTTTGCCATGATGATGACCACTGCTCTTTTAGCGGTCCCAACTCTGCAAGCGTTTGCGGATGATTCAGGCAAGGCTGGTGATGGTAAAACTGCCACTACTAATCTTCAGGGTATAAATGCAATGGCAAGTAAAGGAAAGCATGTTATTACCCTCATTACTGGTGATGTTGTAACGGTAACAGAGCTTGCAGATGGACAAAGATTGGTTAACGTGGAACCTGCTGCTGCGGGCGGCGGTGCAAGAATTCTGACAGTAGAAAAAGATACATATGTCATTCCTGATCAAGCCATGCCTTATTTAGCTTCTGGATTTTTAGATCAGGACTTGTTTAATGTTACTGCACTCATTAAAGATGGATATGATGACGCGTCACAAAAGACTTTACCCGTTATCGTGCAATACTCTGAGTCAAAATCTCGTTCAGGAGCATTACCAACACCAAAAGGTTCTAAGAAGACTCATGTACTTGAAAGTATAAATGGTTTGGCCCTTTCGACTGATAAAAAGGATACGAAATCGTTTTGGCAAGACATTACACAGAAACAGCAGACTGCTAAAACCTCAAAAGCTATGATGGCTCCTGGAATTGAAAAAATTTGGCTGGATGGCCGTGTCGAAGCCACACTTGAACAAAGCGTCCCTCAGGTTGGGGCTCCAACTGCTTGGGAATCTGGTTATGATGGCAGCGGTGTAAAAGTAGCCGTGCTTGATACAGGAATTGATGCAGAGCATCCGGATATTAAAGATCAATTGGTTGATACAAAAAGCTTCGTTCCAAATGAAGATGTTCGTGACTATCATGCGCATGGTACTCATGTAGCCTCAACAGTCCTTGGAACAGGCGCTGCCTCAGAAGGAAAAAATAAAGGGGTTGCTCCCGGTGCTGACCTGCTCGTTGGAAAAGTCCTTAGCAATGAAGGATTTGGCCAAGATTCTTGGATTATTGATGGAATGGAATGGGCTGCTGATAATGCCAAAATTGTTAATATGAGTATCGGCAGCAATGAGCCTAGTGATGGAACAGACCCAATGGCTCAAGCCGTGAATAACTTAACGGAGGAGACAGGTGCACTGTTTGTCATCGCTGCGGGAAACACGGGGATGGAAGGAATTAATTCACCAGGGTCAGCACAGTCAGCCCTTACCGTTGGCGCGGTTGACAAGTCTGATCAACTTGCATGGTTCTCCTCTAAGGGACCACAAAATGGAAGTTCGGGGTTAAAGCCGGATCTTACCGCACCTGGTCAAGGAATTCTAGCTGCCCGCTCTCAATTTAGTGAAGGCAGCGGTTCTTATATGACGATGGATGGTACGTCAATGGCTACCCCGCACGTGGCTGGTGCAGCGGCCATACTAGCGCAGCGTCACCCTGATTGGACAGGAGCAGAGCTGAAAAATGCACTGATGAGTACAACCAAGAAACTAGATGATATTAAGCCATTTGAAGGCGGAACCGGGCGTCTTGACGTTGCTGCTGCAACATTGGGTACCATCACGGCAACAGGTTCGCTGGATTTTGGATTCTTTGATTGGCCGCATGAAGATGACAGTCCGGTAGAAAAGACCATTACGTACACCAATGACGGTGACCAGGAAGTTACACTAGATCTTACTGCTGCTGTTTCTGACAGCAATGGTTCAACACCACCTTCAGGAATGATTTCACTTTCAACAGACAAAGTGACAGTGGCTCCTAAAAGCAATGCTGAAGTAAAAGTGACCGTAGATCCTATGCTTGCTGCTCTTGGTACTCGTTATCAAGGCCACATTTCGGCCGCTGCAAATGGTAATCCAGTTGTCCATACGGCATTAGCTATGGTAAAGGAAGAAGAGAAATATTCTCTCACCATCAATGCAAAAGACCGTAACGGACAACCTGCCCTTGCCTACTTTAATCTTGTTGGTCCGAGCGGCGTTCCAGAGTTTTACGCTGTGGACGGCACGAGAGAACTGCGATTGGTGCCTGGCACCTATTCAGTTTTGAGTATGATGGATGTTGATAATGATACAGACCACAGGGGTGTCGCACTCGTTGGTGATCCAGAAGTTAATCTGGACGGTCCACAAACTGTTGAACTCGATGCTCGCAAAGCAGAAGAAATTAAAGTAAACGTTCCAAATAAAACAGAAGCGAATTATCGAAAATTAGAATATTACCGTAATACCGGCGAGTCTAGTATGAATGATATCTACGTTATGCCGGTATGGGTGGATAAAATGTACGCACAGCCAACAAAAGAAGTTGAAAAAGGTGAATTTACTCAGGCTACACGCTGGCGCCTGGCTGAACCAACCCTCACAATCAACTTCCAAGGCAAAGAGCTGGATGATATCCCTCAGGCTGGAAGTACGCTTTTAAAAGGCATACACAATTTAGAAGCAGTCTATGCAGGAAAAGGATCTACGGAAGATTATGCTGGTCTTGATGTAAAAGGCAAAGCAGTTGTGGTGGAGCGCAGTGATGAAGTTTCAGGTCAAACCCGTGCTGCTGCAGCGTTAGAGGCCGGAGCGAAACTTTTAATTACCGTAAACGATCAACCAAAAGAGCTTAGCGAATGGGTTGGAATCGAAAATCCGGATTATTCACTTTCAGACACTCCACTGGCCGTAGCGGGTATTAGCGGCACAGAGGGTAAACAGCTCGTGGAAGCAGCAAAGTCTGGAAGAGTTAAATTAAACGTCAAGGGTACTCCTGACAGTGAATTCATTTATGACCTTGTTGATATTCACCACGGAGCCATACCAAAGAATTTAACTTATGCACCACAGACAAAGGATCTTGTGAAAATCGATTCAGAATATAAATCAGAGCGTAAGGCACCAGGTATGGAATTCCGCTATGATCTTCTGCCTCACAGTTTTGCAGGAACTGGCTTCTTGTTCCAACTTTCACTTCCGTCTGTACGGACCGAATGGGTATCTGCTCAAGAAGGCACATCCTGGTACCATCAGGCCGGTGTTTATGATGCACAATGGGAAGTACGTCAGCCGAAAGTGAGTTACAAACCTGGTCAAAAGTTTGCTGAAGAATGGTTTTCACCAGTTGTTCGTCCACGCCTTGGTGATGGATTCTGGGCTCCTTACCGCGACCGCAACTACATGGTCATCAATATACCTGCATGGGCGGATTCAGGAATTGGACACACTGGAGCAGACATGACATATCCTGGAGAGCAAACAATCGAGTTTTATCGTGGAGATACGCTCGTCAAAAAAGCAGTGGGACAGGCACTCTACTCTTTTGAAGAAAATCCAGAGGAAAACACAAAGTACCGTATTGTTACAGACGCTTCACGTAATCCAGAACGATGGGATACATCTGTTTCCACCCATACAGAATGGGAATTTTGGTCTCAAAAAGAAGAAGCATCCCGCTCATCACTGCCGCTTCTATCACTGGATTATAAAATCGAAACTGATATGAACGGAGATGCAATTGCAGGTAAATCAACTCAGCTTGGCTTGTCCGTGCACCAAGTTCCGGATGCACCAGGAAACGGGGTAGTAAAAGGTGCTGAATTAGAAGTTTCATTTGATGAAGGCCAGACTTGGGAAAAGGTAGATCTTGCTGTAGACGGCAATGGCTGGACAGCAAAGATTAAGCATCCAAACAAAGCGGGAAGCAGTGTCTCCCTTCGTGCAAGCGCTTGGGATGACAAAGGCAATCGTATCAAACAAGAAATTATTAAAGCCTATGGACTAAGATAAATTCTAGAGACCAGTTTTCACAACTGGTCTCTTTTTTCATGACTAGAAAGATGAAATTTTGGAAGTATATAACTATCTAAGTAAAATGTTAGGAGGATGAACATTGCAGAGGAAAGTATGGTTTAAGATTCCACTGATTCTTATTTTTCTAACGGTTACTTTTTTCGCAAATAGCGATCAAGGGAAAGAAATCCATGCGTTTTCAAACCAGGTACTTCAGCAAGGCTCTTCCGGGGAAGATGTAATAGAGCTGCAATCTCGACTTACGTATAATGGCTTTTATAAAAGTAAGATCGATGGTGTGTTTGGTTGGAATACCTACTGGGCAGTTCGAAACTTTCAGGATCAGTTTGGCCTTCCTGTTGATGGGATTGTCGGTGCAAAAACAAAAGCTATGCTGGTGAAGGCAACCAAGTATGAAAAGCAAGGAAATGGGAGTACAACAGCCAATGTTCCAAGCGGGTATAGCCAAAATGATATTCAGTTGATGGCAAATGCCGTTTATGGAGAAGCTCGCGGTGAACCTTATATTGGTCAAGTTGCTGTAGCGGCAGTTATTTTGAATCGAGTTCAAAGTGTTTCTTTTCCTAGTACCGTCGCTGGAGTCATCTATGAGCCTGGAGCTTTCACAGCTGTAGCCGATGGACAAATTAACTTAACACCAAATGAAACAGCAAAGAAAGCAGTTCTAGATGCGGTTAATGGATGGGATCCAACAGGTGAAGCCATTTACTATTTTAATCCTGACACCGCCACAAGCAGTTGGATTTGGAGCCGCCCGCAGATTAAGAAAATCGGAAAACATATATTTTGTAAATAAAAAAGGCTGATTCAGTAGTTTACTTTTTCCACCTACTGAGTCAGCTAATTTTATTTAAAAAACAATCGTTTTATTTTGGTGAACAATAATACGATCCTCAATATGCCACTTCACAGCTCGAGCCAATACGCTTCTTTCCACTCTGCGCCCGATTTTTTTCAAGTGATTCACATCATCACGGTGATCAACACGGGCAATATCCTGCTCGATAATTGGCCCTTCATCAAGATCGTTGGTAACATAATGAGAGGTCGCACCAATTAATTTTACACCGCGGGCATGGGCACGCTCGTATGGCCTTGCCCCAATAAACGCCGGCAAAAAGGAATGGTGAATATTAATAATTTTCTTTGGATTTGCTGCAACAAATTTAGGAGTTAAAATCTGCATATAACGTGCCAATATCACTAAATCAATGTCATATTCCTTTAAAAGCTGTAGCTGCTTCTCTTCCACCTGTTCACGAATATCCTTATTCGCAGGAATATAATAGAACGGGATATTCAACCCTTCCACCACATCCCTTGCTTCCTCATGGTTACTAATCACCAGAGCAATATCCGCCATTAAATCACCGCTTTGCCATTCCCATAGCAGCTCGAGCAAGCAGTGAAGCTCCTTAGACACAAAGATTGCCGCTTTTTTCACATGATAGACATGCGTTAATTTCCAATCCATCGAAAAGGTCTTTGCAATCTCAGTAAACTGCCCTTCCATATCCTTTGCTTTTTCCTTTAGACCTGGGCATTCAAATTCTATGCGAATAAAAAACTCTCCACCCTCAGGATTGGTAGAATATTGACTCGATTCAATGATATTGGCTTGAAAGGAAAATAAAAATTGAGAGATGGCTGAAACAATTCCTGGCTGATCCGGACAGCTGACAAGTAAACGTCCACGGTTTCTATTTTCCTGTTGGAATAATTCAATTTGGTCTTTTATATATGAATTCATCTTCATTTCTCCTCTAAATAGTAATAGAAAAGATTATACAACAGACAGCCATCTTAAGCGAAGTTTTTCTTGAAAATTCTAATTTCTTCAGCTTGCAATTTTTATTTTATCAACAAATAATGGTAAAATTTCTAAAAAAGGAGGTTGGCTAAAATGATGAAAATAGCTTTCATTTCTGATATTCATGGAAATGCCATCGCCCTTGATGCTGTTCTTGAAGATATTGAGCAGCAAGGGGTTGATAAGATTTATGTGCTTGGCGACATTTGTTATCGTGGACCTGAACCTAAACGTTCTCTAGATTTAGTCCGCTCTTTACATACAGAAGTAATCAAAGGAAATGCAGATGAATGGGTCGTGCGTGGTGTACGTGAAGGTGAAGTTCCTGAGAAAGCATTGGAGCTGATGAACCTTGAACGTCAATGGATTGTGGAACAACTAGAACCATCAGACATCGATTATTTAGCGAGTCTGCCTGCTCAAATAAACACGACCGCAGAAGATATAGAAATTTCAGCCTTTCATGCAACTCCAACAAGCCTGTTTGATATTGTCCTGCCAAATGCAGATGATCAGCAAATAGAAAATAGTTTAATGAATGCAAATGAGGCGCAAGTATACATTTATGCCCACATCCACAGGCCTTATATCCGATTTCTAAATGGCAAGGTCATCATGAATATCGGCAGTGTCGGGCTGCCTTTTGATGGATTGACGAAATCATCCTACGGTCTGGTTGAAATCGACGATGGTCATTTGAAAACATCTATACGAAGAGTAAGCTATGATCTCGAAAGTGTCACGGCACTTTATCACGAGGTCAACTATCCAAATGCAGAAATGATGAACAAAGTCATCAGAACCGCAAAAATCTAAGGTCAAAATCGCTGCTGACTTTAAATGCAGCGGTTTTGCTTTCATTTCTTTAGCAAAGGAGCTAAACAAAATGCAGTTATTGGTAAGGAATATGACTCAAGGATACGCAAAGCAGATCCTAACTTGGAAATATGAAGCTCCCTATGATTTTTACAATAATGAAGAAACCTCAGAGTCTCTTAACGAATTACTAGAAACCCCCTATTATGCAGTGTTGAATTCAGACGAAGCACTCGTTGGCTTCTTTTGTATTGGAAGCGCGGCCCAAGTACCATTTGGTGTTACTGTTGGTGCCTATTCCGAGGAGCTGACAGATATCGGAATTGGGATGAACCCTTCCTTAACGGGGAAAGGTTTTGGGGCATCATTCTTCTCGTTTATTCTTTCACACGTTCACGAAACCAATAATGTTGAATCTATCAGATTAACCGTAGCCAAATTTAATCAAAGAGCCATTCATCTTTATACAAAACTTGGATTTGTGAAGAAAATGGAGTTTACTAGAGGGACAACCGATTTTATAACAATGATAAAAAATAGCCGGTGACAACTTTGTCTTCGGCCTTTCTTTTAACCTATTGAAATTTATCATGCAATTTCTGCGGCATATCCGTAAAGAACGTTTCAACATATTCAACAGTCGTAGGTCTGCTAAAATAGTAGCCTTGCATATTATGGCAGCCAATACTGCATAAAAATTGATATTGCTCTAACTCTTCTACACCCTCCGCTACAACATTCATACCTAGGTTTTTCCCCATTGCGACTAATGTGCGGCAAACCGAGCGCTGGTTTTTATTATCTAGACCTTCAATAAATGATTTATCAATTTTTATTGTATTAAAAGGATATTGAACGAGGTAACTAATTGACGAATAGCCGACACCAAAATCATCGAGAATAATATCGACTCCACTATCCTGTAATTCTTTTATCGTATTCAACGTCTTTTGAACATTGGTCATGGCCGTCCGTTCTGTGATTTCAATCTTTAGTAAATGGGATGGAAGCTGATAGCGCTCCAATGTCTCTTTGACATTTTGTAGAAAGTACTCAAGATTAATTTGCCTGGCGGGCACATTAATCGAAACATAAAACTGCGGCAAATTCATGCTATCCCAAGCCTTACGCTGCCGGCAGACTGTCTCCAACACCCAATTGCCTAATTTTATGATGAGGTCGGACTCTTCAGCAATTTGTATAAATTCCCCTGGCGTGATAGCACCTAAAACTGGATGATTCCAGCGAAGTAGTGCTTCGAACCCAATCACCCTCTTCCCATAAACATCAACAATTGGTTGATAGTGCAAAGATAATTCATTCTTTTCAATCGCTTTATGAAGGTATTGTTCTAGAAGCAGTTTTCGCGAAAGGCTTGTCGACATTCCTAATTCATAATGCTGAATTCCCACACCGCTTTCTTTAGCGAGATACATCGCATGATCTGCCTTCTGAATTAATCCTTCCGCTTCATATCCATGATCAGGAAAAATACTCATCCCGATACTGGCACTTAGTACAAATTCATTTCCTAGTAGCTTTATGGGTTCTGTAATAATCTTGTTAATCCTTGCTGCTGTTTCTACTAGATTCTCTCTCGCAGTGAGATTTTTCAGCAAAATGACAAACTCATCCCCGCCTTGGCGAAAAATAACAGCCTCATTTCTTAAACTTTCGCCTAACCTCTCAGCCATGACTTGTAATACTTTATCCCCCATCTTATGGCCCAAAGAATCATTGATATATTTAAATCGATCAAGATCCAAGAATAAGATCCCAACTATCCTTTTCTTTTCCTTTGCCTCCGCTAACGCATTGTGAAGTTCATGATCCAATTTGCGTCTGTTCGGCAAACCAGTTAATGCATCATGAAAAGCTAAAAAAGATAACTTTTCCTCCGCACTTTTTCGCTTCGTAATATCTACCAAAATCCGACTAATATTATTAATACCAGAAAAGATATTATCCCAGTTTCCAAGAATGGAGTGTGAAAAATTCTTTTCTTTTAATGTACTAGTAATATAGCCGCAAATACCAAGGACCACACCATCAACCTTAATAGGGAAGGAGAGAATAGTTACGTTCATTACATGCCCGTTCCGATGTTTAAGCCTTGTCTGCAATCTTAACCTTTCTCCTTTTAAAACAGCATTGATATGAGCGATTGTCTTATCAATTTCTTCTTCTTCCAGGATTGAAATAAAATTTCGTTGATTTTTATCATGTCTCTTATACCCTGTTAATTCCTGAATGGCTTCATTTGAAAAAACAATACTTCCTTCCAAATCCATTAGATAACACGGATATGGAGCAGCTTCTAGTAAGGGCTTGCAATTTTCAATAAAAGAATTAATATCTGTTTTTTTGATCTCATTTCTCAAAAGAAAGCTCCTCTCTACGATCACTGAGAATCAACCATAACTACTTACAGTGACCATATACTAAATTGCTCCATTTTGCTGTGATAGAAATCAACAATCTCAGACAATTTTTTTATCTGGTTTCACTAATCAAACGTTTGATTAATAACGCTTAAACCGGTGTAGAGATAGAATGATGTTAATTTCCTGGAAAATATTTTGTCGATTAAAAAAGTCAATTAACTAGACAAGCATCTCGTTCTTTCTCAATCTTCAATTGTTATAGTTATGATAGTAGGTAATTTGTCCACAATAGGATAATTAGTTATACACTATGAATTAAGTAGTTTTTACTATGTTGTTGTAAGCGGTTTCAGTGTATAATAAAGTAAACAATCGAAAATAATGAAAGTAATCTACAACTAGTTATGAGGAGTGGATTTCATGGACGAGCAGGGTAATTTTGCATATGGGCTAGTTTGGGGTACTTCACTAAGTGTACCGTTATGGATTGCGTTTTTCGGTTGGATAAAATTAATCGTTCAATTAATATTCTAGTTTAAATATAAAGGAATCCCCTTGGCCTAAATCAGCCAAGGGGATTCTTTTAATACTGTTGGTCTTTATGCCATTTCCAGGCATCTGCAATGATTTTTTCCAAATTCCTCGCTGCTTTCCAGCCTAATTCACTATAAATCTTCTCTGATGAAGCTACCAGCCTTGCTG
>Ga0182744_1001788_pt1 | contig 18417 bp, 16 predicted proteins | sample eDN3rd30CKraftMG_FD_128525 | JGI IMG/M metagenome (GOLD analysis project Ga0182744, IMG submission 128525) | Enriched Miracle-Growth compost microbial communities from Emeryville, California, USA - eDNA 3rd pass 30_C Kraft MG (version 2) (version 2) ...
ACGGTGTGAAGCCGGTTGCATGGGCAGCCAACGACCGTAGCGGGTTTCTTCGAGTTGGAAACGCATGTAATCCGCTGGTCAGGACACCCGCTTCGGCGGCTCCTGTTTCCAGCAACCCGCCAGGCTGGACAATGCAGCCTCCACCCAGCGGGCCAACGGCGTGCCTCTATTCGTCCTCAGCGTGATGCGCCCATTGCCGAATAGCGGCGCGCTTTGCGCGTCCAGTCGGTAGGTGACGCCATCGGCCATCATCACGATGTCGTCTCTGCCATCCAATCCGTAAACGTGCGGACGGGGACCTTCCAATGCCGCCAGTTCCTCAAGCACGGAACGGCCGCCCGGACAGGACAGGGTATCGGCCCACAATGTTTCGGCGATTTCGCCCCCGTCGGGTTGCACCGTCTTGCGGAACCAGTAATCCTTCGTTCCACGCCCACCCGCCAGCAAACCGACATCCACGCGCGTGGTTACACGGCGTAACTCAGGATGGGCGGAAAAAGTCAGCAGCGGGCGATAAGTCTGAGCAGCGGTTTGGAGAGCTATCGCCATCAGAATCGCCGCCATCATCCGCTTACTCCTCCCCTTTGCCTGCACAAATGTGGACGATTATGCGACTGCATGGCAATAGCGCATCATCGCCAAGCCCGCCAACATCGCACCCGACGAAAAAGGGGCCGGGAAACTTCGCCCCCCGGCCCCTTTTGGTCATTCATGCCAGCGCCCGATCAGCCGACGATGTCTTCCGGCTTGAAGAAATAGGCGATCTCGATCGCGGCATTTTCCTCACTGTCCGAACCGTGGACCGAATTGGCTTCGATCGATTCGGCATATTCCTTGCGGATGGTGCCTTCATCGGCATTGGCCGGGTTGGTGGCGCCCATGATGTCGCGGTTGCGCTTCACGGCGTCTTCGCCTTCCAGCACCTGCACGACGACCGGGCCGGAAATCATGAAGGCGACCAGATCGGCGAAGAAGGGCCGTTCCTTGTGCACGGCGTAGAAGCCTTCGGCCTGCTCGCGGCTCATGCGGATGCGGCGGGAGGCGACGACGCGCAGGCCGGCCTCTTCCAGCTTTTTCGTGACGGCGCCCGTCAGGTTGCGACGGGTCGCATCGGGCTTGATGATCGAAAAGGTGCGCGTGACGGCCATAAGACCCGGAAACTCCGAATTGTTGGGATAAGATCGCGCGCCCTTTAGACCGGGCGGCATGGGACCGCAAGAGGGCCTACGGTCCCTGCACCCATTTGCGCCCCTCCTGCCGCCAGAAGCGGGGCGTCACCCCCTCCCGCTTCGCCAGCGCGCGCCAGCTTGCCCGCGCGCCTTCGATGGTGTCCGCGTCGAAGAAGTAGAAGGCCCGCTCGAACCCCAGCGCTTCCTCACGCCACAGCCCGTCGGCCAGCGCCACATGCCGCGCGCCATTGTCCGCCGCGACAGCCTGGGACAGCAGGATCGGCTGGATATCCTCCTGCCCCTCCCCGGCACGGCCGTGGGCGAGGAAGCTTTCCGGCGGCCCGCCCCACAGCCCGGCGGAAATCCGATCCAGCCGCTGCGAGTCGCCCGCCACCACCAGCAGCCGCTCCCCCAGGCCCAGCACCCGCGCCGCGATGGCGGGCAGCACCTGGTCCACGGGGTCGCGGCTGAGCTGGTAGAAATCGACCTGCATCAGCTTTCGAACGTGTCCGCCACGAAGCGGTCGATCAGGCGCACGCCATAGCCGGTCGCGCCCTTGTCCCACACCGCGCCGGGCTTGTCCGCCCATACCATGCCGGCAATGTCGAGATGCGCCCATTTGACGCCGTCATTGACGAAGCGCTTGATGAACTGCGCCGCCGTGATCGACCCGGCGAAGCGCGGCCCGATATTCTTGATGTCGGCGATGGGGCTTTCGAGCAGCTTGTCATAGGCGTCGCCCAGCGGGAAGCGCCACAGCGGATCGCCCGCCGCCTTGCCCGCCGCGATCAGATCGTCGGCAAGGCCGTCGTCATTGGAGAAGACGCCCGCATATTCGCTGCCCAGCGACACGATCATCGCCCCGGTCAGCGTGGCGAGATCGACCAGTATTTCGGGATCATAGCTCTTCTGCGCCCATGTCAGTGCGTCGCACAGCACCAGACGCCCTTCCGCATCGGTATTGAGCACTTCGATGGTCTGCCCGGACATGGACGTCACGATATCCCCCGGCCGCTGCGCGCCGCCGTCCGGCATGTTCTCGACCAGGCCGCAGATGCCGACGACATGCGCCTTCGCCTTGCGCCCGGCCAGCGCCTTCATCGCGCCCGCGACCGCGCCCGCGCCGCCCATGTCCCACTTCATGTCCTCCATGCCGGGACCGGGTTTCAGTGAGATGCCGCCGGTGTCGAAGGTCACGCCCTTGCCGACGAAGACGACCGGCTTCTTCTGCGCGCCATCGGTGCCGTCCCACTCCAGCGCCAGCAGGCGCGGTTCGCGCATGGAACCCTGCGCCACGCCCAGCAGCGCACCCATGCCCAGTTCGGCCATCGCCGCCTTGTCCAGCACGGTGATCCTGACGCCCATTTCCCTGAGCGGCTGACAGCGTTCGACGAAGCTTTCAGGGTAGAGGATGTTGGCAGGCTCGGCCACCAGTTCGCGGGTGAAGGCCACGCCCGCCGCGACCGCCGACAGCCGGTCCCATTCCGCGCCCGCATCGGCGGAAACGACCGTGACGGTCTTGAGCGTCGGCTTCGCCTTTTCCGGCTGGCGCGTGCGATAGGTTTCGATCCGCCAGCCGCGCAGCAGCGCGCCGAAGGCCAGCCGCGCCGCATCCTTGCCCGCGCCGCCGGCGGGAAACTCGACCGCGGCATGGACCGCGCCGCTGGTCGCCAGCCTGGCCGTCAGCGCGCCGCCCGCCCGCTCCAGATCGGCATCGCCGCCGCCGCCGATGCCCAACAGCACCACGCGCAGCACCTTGCCGCCTTCCTCCACGAAACTTTCGAAGCTCGTCCCCGCCTCGCCCGCGAAGCGCGCGGCGGATGCGCCCGCCGTCAATGTGGGGGACGCCGACAGCGGCAATGTTTCGACTGCGCCCTTCGCTACGGCGAACACCAGCGTATCGGCGTCGGGGCGGGAGGGGCTGAATGCGATATCCATTCGGGAAACCTTTTCTTCTCTTATGCGGCCTGCACGGCCCTATATCTGTCAGATAGTGCGGCTTTCTTCGTCTGGCAAAGGCCGTTCGACCGATTTTCGGGCAAAAGAGCAGCCGCGACCGATTGCGGCGGGCGAAAAGCAATGCGATAGGCGGTTGCAAAGAACACGCCCTTTAAAAAGGCATCATTTTGCAGACGAACCGTTTTTCCCCGCTCCTCCGCAACGCCCTGCTGGCCGGCAGCGCCCTGCCGATGCTTGGCTGGTCCGCCCAGGCGATGGCGCAGCAGCTCAACGAGCCGCAGGCGACGATCAGCACGCCCGACGCGCCGGTGCCGGAAAATGAGGATGAGATCGGCTTTGCCGCCGACGCGCTTATCTATGACAGCAACACGGAAATCGTGACAGCCAGCGGCAATGTGCAGCTTCTGCGCGAAGGCAACCGGCTGCGCGCGGAAAAGGTGGTGTGGAACCGCAATACGGGTCAGGTCGTGGCGCAGGGCAATGTCTCCGTCACCGATCCCGAAGGCAATATCGCCTATGGCGACCGCTTCGACGTGACGGATACGCTCAAGGACGGCGCGGTCGACAACATGCTGCTGGTGCTCCAGTCGGGCGGGCGGCTCGCGGCCAAAAGCGGGGAGCGGGTCAACGGCGTCTACACGATGCACAAGGCGGCCTATACCGGCTGTTCGGTGGAGGACAGCGAAGGCTGCCCGAAGAATCCGACCTGGCAGATCAATGCCGTCAAGGTGACGTATGATCCCAACAAGCAGCGCGTGACCTACAACCGCGCGACGGTGGAGATTTTCGGCCTGCCCCTCATCCCGCTGCCGGGCCTGTCGCATCCGGTGGGCGAAGGCGGCGGCACCGGGCTGCTGGTGCCCAATATCCGTTATGACCGCACCAACGGCCTCGAAGTCGCGTTGCCCTATTATTTCAAGCTCGCGCCCAATCGCGACCTGACCGTCACGCCCCATGTCTACAGCGACACGCTGCCGATGGTGGAATCGACCTTCCGCCACCTGTGGGACCGGGGCGCCTATCAGATCACGGGCTATGTCACCCATGGGCGGCGCGTGGGGATCGGCGAAACCCTGCCGGGCGGGACGACGAGCACGGCGAATTCGGAAAAGGATCTGCGCGGCTATCTCGACGCCAGCGGCGGCTTGCAGCTCACCCCGGAATGGAGCGTCAGCGGATCGATCCGCGTGGCGACCGACCGCACCTTCCTGCGCCGCTACGACATCAGCCGCGACGACCGGCTGCGTTCGACCGTGGGCGTGCAGCGGATCGGGACCGACAGCTATTTCTCGCTCGCGGGCTGGGCGGTGCAGACGCTGCGCGCCGGCGATCCGCAGGGGCAGACGCCGATCGCGCTGCCGGTGATGGACTATCGGCTGCGGATGACCGACCCGGTGCTGGGCGGCCGCGTGCAGCTTCAGGCGAACACCCTGGCCATCACGCGCACCCACGGGCAGGACACGCAGCGCGCCTTCGCCGCCTTCGAATGGAATCTCCGCAAACTGACCGACATGGGGCAGGAAGTCAGCTTCACCACCTATCTGCGCGGCGACGTCTATCACAGCACCGGCAATCTGCTGACCAGCGTCGAAAGCTATCGGGGCGATCCGGGCTGGAAGGCGCGGGGCATCGCGGCGGCGGCCATCGACGTGCGCTGGCCCTTCATCGGCGAGGCGTTCGGCGGTGTGCAGCGGATCACCCCGCGCATCCAGATCGTCGCCGCCCCCCATCTCGCCAATCTGTCGGTCCCCAATGAGGACGCCCGCGCCGTCGATCTGGAGGACAGCAACCTCTTCGCGCTCAATCGTTTCGCGGGCTATGACCGTTTCGAGGATTCGACCCGCATCACCTATGGCCTCGAATATGGCCTGACGCTGCCCGATTTCTCGCTGGAGAGCATCATCGGCCAGAGCTACCGCCTCGACAACCGGGAAAGCATCCTGCCCGACGGCACCGGCCTTTCCGACCGCATGTCCGACATCGTCGGCCGCACCACCGTCCGCTTCAAGGACTTCGTCAGCCTCACCCACCGCTTCCGGCTGGACAAGGACAATCTGGCCGTCCGCCGCAACGAGGTCGACGCAACCATCGGCAGCAGGAAAACCTATGTCATGGTCGGCTATCTGCGGCTCAACCGCGATATCGATCCCAGTCTGGAGGATCTGCGCGACCGCGAGGAATTGCGTCTGGGCGCCCGTATCCAGTTCGCCAGATTCTGGTCCGTGTTCGGATCGACCGTCGTCGACCTTACCGACGAGAAGGAAGATCCGCTCAGTTCGGCCGATGGATATGAGCCTGTCCGTAACCGTCTGGGCATCGCCTATGAGGACGACTGCCTGACGCTGGGGCTGACCTGGCGGCGCGATTATCAGACCACCGGCGACGCGCGAAAGGGCAACAGCTTCCAACTGCGGCTGGCTTTTCGCAATATTGGCATATAAGGATCGGCGTTCCCGCCCTCGCTCAGCACGGGTTAAGGCGGACCAGCGCATGACGCGCCGGACCGTATGGAGAGTTTTGTCGACGATGCAGCCTGTCGTTTCCCTGTCGAACCGCCTGTCGCGAACCGTTGGTTTTGGTGCGCGCGCCCTTTTGCTGTCCACCGTTTCGCTGGGATTGTCGCTGTCCTGCGCGACGGCCCAGTCGGTCGGCGACGACGATGATGCAGTCGCGTCCCAGCAGCTCAACCTGCCCAGGGACGTCACCGTCTTCGGCAAGAGCGATCCCAATGTCCGCAAGGCGACGGCCATCGTCAACGGCCGCATCATCACCGGAACGGACGTGGACCAGCGCCTCGCCCTCATCATCACGGCCAATGGCGGCAAGGTGTCGGACGAGGAGAAGGAAAGGCTGCGCGTCCAGGTGCTCCGCAACCTGATCGACGAAACGCTCCAGATCCAGGAAGCCGCCGCCAACGACATCCGCGTGCCGAAGGAGGAAATCGACCAGAGCTATGAGCGGGTCGCGGCCAATTTCCGCCAGTCGCCCGCCCAGTTCGACCAGTATCTGCGCGCGCAGGGCAGCGCCGCCGCCAGCATCCGCCGCCAGATCGAAGGCGAAATGGCGTGGAGCCGCCTGCTCCGCCGCAACATCCAGCCCTTCGTCAATGTGAGCGAGGAAGAAGTGAAGGCGGTGGTCGACCGCCTGAACGCCGCCAAGGGCAGCGACGAATTTCGCATCAGCGAAATCTACCTGTCCTCGACACCGGAAAACATGGCGCAGATTCAGGCCAACGCCCGCAACATCGTCGAACAGATCAAGCAGGGCGGCAGCTTCCAGGCTTATGCCCGCCAGTTTTCAGAAGCCTCCACGGCGGCGGTCGGCGGCGATCTGGGCTGGGTCCGCCCCGGACAGCTCCCCGATGCGCTGGCGCAGGCCGCCAGCGAAATGCAGGTGGGCCAGCTCGCCGGTCCGATCGAGGTGCCGGGCGGCGTGTCGATCCTTTATGTGATGGACAAGCGCAAGGTGCTGACCGCCGATCCGCGCGATTCGCTGCTGTCGCTGAAACAGCTTTCGGTGTCCTTCCCCGCCGGCACGACGAAGGAGCAGGCGAGCCAGAAGGCCGCGACCTTCGCCGCCGCGATCAAGGACATCAAGGGCTGCGGCCAGGCCAATGAACTGGGCGCGAAGATCGGCGCGGACGTCATCGACAATGACAATGTGAAGGTGCGCGACCTGCCGCCGCAGTTGCAGGAAATCCTGCTCGGCCTCCAGATCGGCGAGGCGACGCCGCCCTTCGGCTCCATCAATGACGGCGTGCGCGTGCTGATCCTGTGCGGCCGCGACGATGCCGCCGCGGGCGGCGCGCCCAGCGCCGATCAGATCATGGCGCAGATGGAAGAGGAACGGGTCAACAAGCGCGCGCGCATCTACCTGCGCGACCTGCGACGCGATGCCATTATCGAATATAACTGATCCCGCCGACCTTCCGCCCTTCGCCGTTTCGCTCGGCGATCCGGCGGGAATCGGGCCGGAAATCGTCGCCAAGAGCTGGGTCATGCGCGAAGCGCGCGGCCTGCCGTCCTTCTTCGCGGTGGGCGACGCGGCGTCCCTGCGCGCGGTGTGGCTCGGACCCATCGCGATGATCGGCACGCCGCAGGAGGCAGCCGAAGCCTTTGGGTCCGCCCTTCCCTGCCTCCAGATCGCCGAAGCGGGCGAAATCGTGCCCGGCACGCCCGGCATCGATGGCGCGCGGACCGCTCTTCAGGCGTTGGAGGCCGCGGTCGGCCTCGCCCGCAGCGGCTCGGCGGCGGGTATCGTCACCGCGCCGGTGGGCAAGGAACAGCTATACGGCGTCGGCTTCGCGCATCCGGGTCAGACGGAATTCGTCGCCGAACGCTGCGGCGTCGCGCCGCATAACGCCGTCATGATGCTGGCCGGGCCTTCCTTGAAGGTCGTGCCCATCACTATCCACATTCCCCTGGCGGAGGTGCCCGCCGCCCTCACCGTCGACCTGATCCGCGCCCGCGCGCTGACCACGGCCAAGGGGCTGCAACGCAATTTCGGCATCGCGCGCCCGCGCCTCGTCGTCGCGGGTCTCAACCCCCATGCCGGCGAGGGCGGCGCGCTGGGCCGGGAGGAGATCGAGATCATCGCGCCCGCCGTCGAATCGCTGCGGCAGGAAGGGCTGGACATTCGCGGCCCCTTCGCCGCCGACGGCCTGTTCCACGCCCGCGCGCGTGAAAGCTATGACGCGGCGCTCTGCATGTATCACGATCAGGCGCTGATCCCGCTCAAGACGCTGCATTTCGACGATGGGGTCAACATGACGCTGGGTCTGCCCATCGTCCGCACCTCGCCCGACCATGGCACCGCCTTCGGCATCGCGGGCACCGACAGCGCCAACCCCGGCGCGATGATGGCCGCGCTCAAGATGGCCGCCGAAGCCGCCCGCGCCCGCCTTGCCCATGACGGCTGACCTGCGCCCGTCCCTGCCGCCGCTGCGCGACGTGATCGCCGCGCACGGGCTTCAGGCCAGCAAGGCGCTGGGACAGAATTTCCTGCTGGACGAGCAGCTTCTGGACCGCATCGCGGCCATCCCCGGCCCGCTGGAAGGCCGACCGGCGTTCGAGGTCGGCCCCGGTCCCGGCGGGCTTACCCGCGCGATCCTGCGCGCGGGCGCACATCTTGTCGCGGTGGAGCGCGACGCCCGCTGCCTCCCCGCCCTTGCCGAACTGGAAGCCGCCTTCCCCGGCCGGCTCCGCGTGATTTCCGGCGACGCCATGGAAGTGGACGCCCGCGCCGAAGCGGGCGAGAACGCCCATGTCATCGCCAACCTGCCCTATAATGTCGGCACCGCGCTGCTGATCGGCTGGCTGTCCGCGGACTGGAGCCCGCTGCCCTGGTGGTCGTCCCTGACGCTCATGTTCCAGATGGAGGTGGCGGAGCGGATCGCCGCGAAGGCCGGCGACGATCATTACGGCCGACTTGCCGTCCTGTCCCAATGGCGTTCCGACGCGCGCATCGCGATGAAGGTGCACCGCAGCGCCTTCACCCCGCCGCCCAAGGTCATGTCGGCGGTCGTCCACATCACCCCGAAGCCCGCGCCGGAGGGCGTGTCGCTCAAGCATCTCGAACGGCTGACCGCCGCCGCCTTCGGCCAGCGCCGCAAGATGCTGCGCCAGAGCCTGAAAGGGCTTCCCGGCGCGCTGGACGCGCTGGCGGCGGTCGGCATCGATCCCCAACGCCGCGCCGAAACGATCGGCGTCGAGGAATTTGTCGAGGTCGCCCGTCATCTGGGCAGGACGGCCGCCTGATCCTTCGCCCGCCGGTCAGTGCGCGGCAGACGTGTCCACCTTGCCCGTGGGCTTGGGCGCCAGCCAGATTACGGCGGCCGCCAGGAACATCAGGATCATGGAGAAGAAGAACACATAGTTCATCGAAATGACGGCCGCTTCCTGATCGACCATGTTGGAGATCACCTGCCGCGCCTGCTCCATGGAAAAGCCGCTGGCGGAAAGCTGGGCCTGCGCGTCGCCGGCCTGGAGCACGGAGGCCATCTCGTTCCGCGACACGCGCTGCCCGTCGCCCCATACCGTCAGCACGACGGACGTGGAGATGGCTATGGCCATGGTCCGCAGGAAATTCTGCATGCCCGCCGCCGACGCCGTTTCCGACGGCAGCACCGAACTCAGCGACAGCGTCGTCAGCGGGATCATGAAGAAGGGCATGGCGAAGCCCTGGAATATCTGCGGATAGGACAGCGCCCAGAAATCCGCGCCGCTCGTCCAGTGCGCGCGCCAGAAGGCCATGATGCCCATCCAGATCAACGCGCTGGAAATCGATATCCGCACGTCCACCCGCGCTATCATCCGTCCCGAGATCGGGGCGGCGATCAGCGCCGTCATCGCGGTGAAGGCCGTGACGAAACCGGCCCATGTCGCGGTGTAGCCCATGGAAAGCTGGAGCCATTGCGGCACGACGACGATGCTGGCGAAATAGGCGCCGAAACACAGCGCCAGCGTAAAGACCCCCGATGTGAAGCCGACATGGCGGAACACGCGCAGATCGACGATCGGATGCTCCTCCGTCAGTTCCCAAATGATGAAGACGAGGAAACCGACGCCCGCCATTATCGCCAGGATGACGATCAGCGGATCGCCGAACCAGTCGCGGTCCCGCCCGATGTCCAGCATGATCTGGAGGCATCCGATCCAGAAGACCAGCAGCGCCAGCCCTGCGAAGTCGATCGGCAGTTTCCGCGTTTCGGTTTCCACCGGCTTCAACAATGCCGCCGCCGCCATGATGCACAGCGCCGCGATCGGCAGGTTGATGAAGAAGATCCAGTGCCAGCTCCAGTTGTCGCTGATATAGCCGCCGATGATCGGCCCCATGGCCGGCCCCAGCAGCGTGGTCATGGCCCACAGGCCCATCATCTTGGCGCGCTGCTCGGGCGGGAATATCCGCATCAGCAGCGTCTGCGACATCGGCATGATCGGCCCGCCGCACAGGCCCTGCCCGATCCGGCAGACCACGATCATGCCCAGCGTCACCGACAGGCCGCACAGCAGGGAAAAGAGGCCGAAGCCGGCCATGCTCATCATGAAGACGCGCACCACGCCGAACCGCTGCGCCAGCCATCCGGTCAGCGGTACGCAGATCGCCTCCGCCACCGCATAGGACGTGATGATCCACGTCCCCTGATCGGGCGTGATGCCCATATTGCCCGCGATATGGGGCACCGACACATTGGCGATGGTCAGGTCGAGCACGACCATGAAATTGCTCAGCGCCAGCACCAGCCCCGCCAGAAGACGACGGCGCGGCGACAGGAGCGAGAAGCTGTCGTCGGAGGCTGCCACGCGCGTTCCCCTCAGCGGCCCGAAATATCGACGTCGACGTCCATGGACAGGCCCACCCGCAGGGGATGTTCGGCCAGTTCCCTGGGGTCGAGCGCGATGCGGAGCGGCAGGCGCTGGACCACCTTGATCCAGTTGCCGGTCGCATTCTGGGCCGGGATCAGCGACATGGACGATCCGGTGCCGCCCGCAAAGCCCACGACCCGGCCGTGATAGACGACGCCCCCGCCATACAGGTCGGACGTCACCCTGGCGGGCATCCCCACCTTCACATGGCGAAGCTGCCGTTCCTTGAAATTGGCGTCGACATAGACCTGCGTGACCGGAACGATGGTCATGATCGGACTGCCCTGCGTCACGCGCTGTCCCACCTGCACCTGCCGCTTGCTCACCACTCCGTCGACAGGCGCGCGGATGATCGTGCGGTCGAGATCCAGCTTCGCGTTGTCGAGCTTCGCCTTGGCGGCGAGCACGGCGGGATCGGTCTCCTCCGTCGATCCCTTCACCAGCGCGTCATTGGCCGCAAGCTGTCCGGCGGCCGCCACGCGGGTCGCCTCCGCCTGCGCCACGCCCGCGCGGGCGAGGTCGAGCGCAGCCTTCGCCGCCGCATAGCCTTTGCGCGCGCTGGTCAGTTCATCGCCCGACACCGCGCCGTCGGGGGCCAGCGCCTCGCGCCGTCGCAGGTCTATCCGCGCCTTTTCAAAATCCGCCTGCGCCGTGGCGATCTGCGCCCTGGCCTGCGTGATGTCCGCGCCCCGCGCCGTCACCTGCGCGGACAAGGCGCCGCTGGTGGCCGACGTCTGCCGGAAACGGCGGCGCGCTTCGGCCAGATCCGCCTGCGCCTGATCCACCGCGATGCGCGCATTGGTGGCGTCCAGCTTCACCAATATGTCGCCTTTCTTCACGGCCTGCGTATCGGTGACGTTCACCTCGACCACCTGCGCGGAGATCAGCGGCGTCACCTGCGCGACTTCGGCGTTCACATAGGCATTGTCGGTGCCGACATGATTGCGCCCGACCAGAAGATACCACACGCCATAGACCGCCCCCAGCACCAGCACGACGATCAACAGCCTCAGCAGCCATTTCCGGCGCGTGGCCATCCGGTCTTCCTTGGCGGCGTCGGGCGTCTGATCCGCCCCGGTTTCGAATTCTGCGGCGGCGTCAGCCATTGGGTCGATCCTTGGCGGTGATGTCGCTGGCGGCGAAACCGCCGCCCAGCGCGCGAATGAGGGCGATATCGAGCGAAAAAGCACTGGCTTCCAGTTCCACGACGGACTGGCGCGCCGAAAGAAGCTGGTCCTCGACGTTCAGCACGTCGATATAGGCGGAAAGCCCGCCCTTGTAGCGCTTCTGCGCGATGGCATAGGCTTCCTCAGAAGCGGTGAGCGCGGCGCGGGCGTCGGTCAGCCGCTGGTCCAGCGCCCGGCGGCTGGTGACGGCGTCGGCGACCTGCTGGTAAGCGCCCAGCACCGTTTTGTCATAGCTCGCGACCGCTTCGTCATAGACCGCGCGCGCACCGCGATACTGCCCTTGCAGCGCACCACCGCGGAACAGCGGCAGGCTGATCGCCGGACCCGCATTGCCGAAGATCGAGCCCTTGTCGAACAGCGTGTCGGTGAAGGGTTTGGAACCGCCCGCAGGCACCAGCGCGCCAGTGGACGATTGCCCGAGGATCGTTTCATACCCCAGCGACTGCACGCCGATCAGCGCGCTCAGCCGAATCGCGGGGAAGAAGTCCGCGCGCGCCACCTTGATCCGCTTGGCGGCGGCTTCCGTACGGGCGAGCGCGGCGGCGATATCGGGGCGGCGCGCCACCAGATCGGTCGTGACGTCGGCGGGCAGGCCCAGCGGCTCCAGCCGTTCCACTTGCGGCCGGGTGATATCGAGGCCGCGATCCGGCCCCGCGCCGATCAGCGCCGCGATCTGGTGCTGGCGCAGCTCGATCGCCATTTTCGCGGCAGCCAGCCGCGCCCTTGCGGAGGACACGGTCGCGTCCGCCTGCCGCGCGCTGCCACGCGTCTCCAGGCCGTTGCGCAGCCTGTCCGCCACCAGCTTCCGGCTCGCCAGCCGGATGTCCAGCGCCCGCTGCTGAATATCCGCGTCGTCGTAGAGCCGGGCGAGATCGGCATAGGCGTCCGCAATCCCCGTGGTCAGCGCCAGACGGGCCTGCCGTGCGTCGATCTCCGCCGCCCGCGCTTCCGATGTCGCTGCCGCCAGCGCCGCGCGATTCTTGCCCCAAAGGTCCAGATCCCAGCCGAGATTCAGCGCGACCTGCCCCGTTCCCAGCCAACCCTTCGGCACGAAGTCGGAGGGCATTCCCATATTGTAGCTCTGTTTGGTGACGCCCGCCTGGGCATCCAGATCAACCGTCGGCAGCAGCGGCGCGCCCGCCTGCTGCGCCATGGCCCGCGCCTGCCGGAAACGCGCGCCCGCCGCCGCCATGTCCGGGGCGTTGCGCAACCCTTCCTCGATCAGCGCGGTCAGTTGCGGATCGCCATAAGCAGCCCACCATCCCTCGCCCGGCCAATCGCGCCGAGCCGCCGCCAGGCTGCGTTCCGTCGCGATGCTCTGCGCCGCGCGGACTTCCGGTTTCCTGCCGAGATCAGGCACCGCCGCGCAGGCCGACAGCGCGATCGCGCTCGCCGCCAGCAGGCCACGAACCGGAAAAGAACGACGACTCATGGGCATAACAACCGTACCACCTAGTATGAAAAGCGCCCTTGCCCCTGCCGCACGACCTTGTCAACGAAAATATCATACTATATGGTACGGTTATATGCCGGATCGTCTTTCCTCTTCCGTTCTCAGCCGCCGGGAGGCTCGCCGCCGCGATCGGCGCGATGCCATCCTGAACGTCGCCGCGCACTATTTTCTGGAAAACGGCTATGCCGGCACGACCATGTCGGGGATCGCCGCCACGCTGGGCGGATCGAAGGGAACGCTCTGGAATCACTTTCCTTCCAAGGAAGAACTCTTCGCCTCCGTGCTCGAACAGGTGACGGCGACCTATCGCGCGCATCTGTACGAAATCCTCGATCCGTGCGGCGATCTCGTCACCACGCTGCATCGCGTATGCGTCAGCCTGCTGCAAAAGGTGACGTCGCCCGAGGCGATTTCCCTGCACAGGCTGGTCATGTCCGAAGCTGGACGCTTCCCCGAAATGGGCAGGATCTTCTATGAACGCGCGCCGCGCCTGACTCGCGGCCTGATTGCCGATTTCCTTGCCGGGGCGATGGAGCGGGGACAACTGCGCAAAGACGACCCGCAGGCCGCCTCACGCGTCCTGACCGCGCTTGTAACCTCGGGATGCCACCAGCAAATGCTGGTAGGGCGGATCAGCGCCGCGACCCTGGACATGATCGCGGCCGAAGCGGATTTCGCGGTCGGCATCTTCATGCGCGCCTACGGTCCCGACTGAACGCTCTGCGCGGCGTTAACCTTTTCTTTGCGCGCCGTTCCTATTCTTCCCGCAGGCAGGAGACGGCACGCCATGCAGATTTTCAAACGCAGCCAGCGCAGCGGCGCACGGAAGCCGGCGAATGAAAGCGCCGGCCGTATGGAGCGGCGGCCGCGCATCCTCGTCATCGATGAAAATCCCACGGCGCGCACGGTCATCGCCCGCCGCCTTTCCCATTTGGGCTATGACGTGGCGCTGGCGGAAAACGGGTTCGCGGCGCTCGGCCTGCTGGTCGCGCGGCCTGTCGACATCGTCCTGCTCGACATGGGCCTGACGCTGCTCTCCGCCGTCGCCACAATGGAGAAGATACGCGCGTCGGGCCTTTCTCCCCATGCCTGTTTCGTGACCATAGCGGGCCGCCTCGAACGCCCCCTCGCCGTGGAAGCGCTGGCGGCGGGCGCGGACGATCATATCGCCAAGCCGCTCGATTTCGACCTTCTCGACGCGCGCCTGCGCCATTTGTGCGTCAGGGCCGAACAGATGGGCGCGCTCACCCGCCACAATGCGGAACTCGACGCGCGCATCGCCCGCCGCGCGGTGGAACTGGGCGAAACGCGCGAGGCCCTGAACGAATTGCAGGCCGACCGCGCCCGTCTGGTGTCCTCGATCCAGGCGCTGCACGACGAGATCGCAAGGCTGAACGCCGCGCGCGGCTAGAGCATTTTCAAGTCGGGCGGGATCACCCAACGACTCGGAAAATGCGGAAAACAAAGACAATATAGAGCATGATCCGATTCAATCTAATCGATCATGCTCTAACCTCGCTCCGCCATCTCCAGCCAGAGCGATAGCCCCGCGCCCGGCCGGTCCGGCTTATGGTCGGCCACGACCCGCGCCGCATCGGCCCGCGCGCGATCCAGTATCGCGCGCGGCACATCCCCGCGATGATAGATCCGGTCCGCCTCGCCCAACAGCCGCGCCGCCCGCAGCGTCAATTCGTCCGGATCGGCGGATGCCAGGCGGATCGCCGCCAGCCTGCCTCCGTCCAGCCCTGCCTCCTCTCCGGCCAGCCAGGACGGCACGGCATCGGCCGCATCCTCCCGCAACGGGTCCAGCACGCCGCCCGCGCCAAGCCCCGCATCGATGGCCCGCCGCCGCGCGCCCGCGTCCGGCCAGCGCGCCCGGATGGCGTCCCGCGCCCGATATAAAGCCGCCGCCAGAGCGCCCAGCCGCGCGGGCAGCATCGTCTCGATCCGCTGCCGCAGCGCCTTGGCCAGCCCCGCCGAAGCGCCGCCCGTCCCGATGGCGATCAATACCGGATCGCGATCCACGATGGCGGGCAGCGTGAAATCGCACAAATCCGCCCGGTCGGTCGCGTTCACCAATATGCCCCGCGCCCTGAGCCGCGCGGCCACGGCCTCATCCCCGTCCGCGACGATGGCGAGCGCAGCCTCCGCTTCCTCGCCGACGATGCGCGCGCCCGCCCGCTCCAGCAGCCGCCGCTTGGCCGCCGCCGCCTCGCCTTCACCGGTCAGGATCACGGCCCGCCCTTGCAATCGCAGGAAGACGGGCAGGCTGTGCATCAGTCCCTCACCCAGTCGGGAATGCTGTCCCCGGCGATCAGCGTCTCGATGGGCGGACGCGCGCGCACCACGGCCCATTTGCCGCCCGACACCAGCACTTCGGGCGTCAGCGCGCGGCTGTTATAGGTGCTCGCCATGGTCGCGCCATAAGCGCCCGCCGTCATGAAGGCGACCAGATCGTCCGCCTGCACCACATCCATGTCGCGATGCATGGCGAAGGTATCGCCCGTCTCGCACACCGGCCCCACCACATTGGCGGCGGCGCGCCCGCCCGCAGGCCGCACGGCGCGGATATCATGCCATGCGTCATAGAGGCTGGGCCGCAGCAGGTCGTTCATCGCCGCGTCGACGATGACGAAGGGCGCCTGCGCGCCCTGCTTCACCCGCACCACGCGCGACAGCAGAGCGCCCGCATTGCCGACGATCACCCGCCCCGGCTCGAACATCAGGCGGACATTCCACCCCTGCGCCACCCGTGTCACCATCGCGCCATAGTCGGCGGGGCTGGGCGGCACGGGCTTGGACGGATCATAGGGCACGCCAAGCCCGCCGCCCAGATCGGCGGTGCGGATGTCATGCCCCGCCTCCCGCAGCTTGCCGATCAGCGCGCCGACCTTGACGAAGGCCGCCTCCAGCGGCGCGAGATCGATCAGTTGGCTGCCGATGTGCACCGCCACGCCCTGCACGTCCAAACCGGGCAGGGCGCGCGCCGCCGCATAGGATTCGAGCGCCCGGTCATAGGGGATGCCGAACTTGTTTTCCGACTTGCCGGTCGAAATCTTGGCATGGGTGCCCGCGTCCACATCGGGATTGATGCGATAGGCGACCGGCGCGCGCTTCCCCATGGAAAGCGCTACGTCGGAGAGCATCTCCGCTTCCGGCTCGCTTTCCAGATTGAACTGGAAAATGCCATGCTCCAGCGCCAGCCGCATTTCCTCCGCTGTCTTGCCGACGCCCGAAAAGACGATACGGCCGGCCGCAATCCCCGCCGCGATGGCCCGAAGCAGCTCGCCGCCCGACACCACATCCGCGCCCAGTCCTAATTTCCCCAGCGTCGCCAGCACCGCCGCATTGGGATTGGCCTTCACCGCAAAGGCGATCAGCGGATCGTCAAGCCGCGACAGCGCCTCGCGGAACACGCCGACATGGCGCGTCAGCGTCGCGGTCGAATAGACATAGACCGGCGTGCCCACGGCATCGGCAATCGCGGCCATCGGCACCTGCTCCACATGCATGGCGCCGTCTAGATAATCGAAATGGTCCAAGGCTTCTGTGTCCTGTCGGGTCTTATTGCGGGGCGCTTTCGGGCGGCAGATCGAACGGATCGTCGCCGCGTTGCTTCGATTGGGTCAGCAACTCGACATTGCGTTCGGGCCGCGCCTGCGTCGATGGGGTCGTCAAGTCCTGCGCGGTGGGCGCGGTCGCGGCTCCCACCGGCACGGCGGGCATCTTCTGCCCCTCGATGGGCTTCAATGGCTGGCGACCGCCGCAGGACGCCAACGCCACAGCCAGCGCCACCACAGCCAGCCCCTTGCTCCATCGCATCATCATGCTTCCTTCTCCCGCCGCGCCTGCGCGATCCGCTCGCGCACCTGATCGGGCGCGGTGCCGCCGTGGCTTTTCCGGCTGGCGACCGATGCGTCGACCGTCAGCACCGCATAGATGCGCTCATCGATGCGCGGATCAATGGCTTTGAGCGTGTCGATCGGCAGGTCCGCCAATGGCGTCCCGGTTTCCTCCGCCGCCGCCACCGCGCGCCCGGTGATATGATGCGCTTCCCGGAAAGGCACATCGGCTTCCCGCACCAGCCAGTCGGCAAGGTCGGTCGCCGTGGCGAAACCGCTCTCGGCCAGCGCCCGCATCCGGTCCGTGCGGAACGTCACCGTCTCGATCATCCCCGTCATCGCCGCAATGGACAGGCCCAGCAGGTCGTGCGCCTCGAACACCGGCGGCTTGTCATCCTGCATGTCCTTGGAATAGGCGAGCGGCAGGCCCTTCATCGTGACGCAGAGCGCGTTCATGCACCCCATGATCCGCCCCGCATGGCCGCGCACCAGTTCGGCCGCGTCCGGATTGCGCTTCTGCGGCATGATCGAGCTGCCGGTCGAATAGGCGTCGGGCAGCTTCACGAAGCCGAAGGGCTGGCTTGCCCAGATGATGAACTCCTCGGCCAGCCGCGACAGGTGCAGCGCCACTTGCGTCGCCGCCATCAGATAATCGAGCGCAAAGTCCCGATCCGACACGCTGTCGAGGCTGTTGTCGGTCGGCTTGGCGAAACCCAAAGCCGCCGCCGTCGCATGGCGGTCGATGGGAAAGCCCGTCCCGGCCAGCGCCGCCGCGCCCAGCGGACATTCGTTCATGCGGACGCGCGCATCGGCAAAGCGGCTGCGGTCGCGCCGGATCATTTCATGATAGGCCATCAGATGATGCCCCAGCGTCACCGGCTGCGCGGATTGCAGATGGGTGAAGCCCGGCATCACCGCATCCGCATGTTCCTCCGCCCGCTTGAGGAGCGCGTCCTGAAGCGCCGCCAGCCCCGCGTCCACCTCGTCCATCGCGTCGCGCACCCATAGGCGGAAATCGGTCGCCACCTGATCGTTGCGCGAGCGCGCCGTATGCAGCCGCCCCGCCGCCGGACCGATCAGGTCGGCCAGCCGCGACTCTGTGACCATGTGAATGTCTTCCAGGTCGAGGTCGACCGGCACGCCGTCCGCTTCATATTCCGTCGCGATCCGGTTCAGCCCCTCGGTGATCGCCTGCGCGTCCTCGCCATCGACGATGCCCTGTTTGGCCAGCATCGCGACATGCGCCTTGGACCCGGCGATATCCTGTTTCCACAATCGCTTGTCGAACGGGATGGAGGCATTTATCTCCCGCATGATCGAAGCCGGACCCGCCGCGAAGCGTCCGCCCCACATGCTGTTGGAGCCTTCTCCCGTGCGAACTTCCTTACCCTGCGTAATGACACTGCTCCTGCTGGCCAGCCTTGCCGCGTGCGATAGGCAATC